>JAESGS010000222.1_pt1 | contig 29368 bp, 27 predicted proteins | sample 9269761 | NCBI WGS metagenome assembly JAESGS01 (sample SAMN15741799, study PRJNA653493) | algae metagenome | isolation source: Cyanosarcina radialis HA8281-LM2 and co-occurring heterotrophs from damp... | place: USA: Makauwahi cave, Hawaii | collected 2011-01-06 | reverse complement strand
TGTTAAAGCGACAAAAAGCGTCGATCGAGATCCGGCCGAACAAATCGGCCGACAAATGGAAAGTGTTCCGGGATGCCTGTGAAGCCAGGGCGCATCTTGGACTACAGGATCGTGCTCTTGCCGTCCTTGACGCGCTTTTGAGCTTCTATCCTGAGACTTATCTCCGGCAGGGAGATTCTCTCATCGTTTTTCCTTCGAACGCTCAACTGTCGGTGCGCGCGCACGGTATTGCCGGCGCGACGCTGCGGCGGCACCTGGCCGCGCTTGTTGATGCCGGACTGATCAATCGCAAAGACAGTGCAAACGGGAAGCGCTACGCCCGCAAGGACAGGGCTGGCGATGTTCAGGATGCTTTCGGTTTCGATCTTTCCCCACTTCTGGTGCGATCGGAGGAACTTGCGCAGCTGGCGCAGCAGGTCGCTGCCGAGCACGCCTTGCTTCGGAAAACCAAAGAAACACTCACGATCCGTAGACGCGACGCCCGCAAGCTCATCTCTGCAGCAATTGAAGAAGGGGCGAGCGGCGATTGGGGAAAGATCGAAGGTATCTATCAGGCGCTCGTTGCCCGGATACCACGATCCCCAACCATCCACGACCTGACACCGATCCTCGAGGAGATGGAACTGCTTTGCTCGGAGATCGTCAATCAGTTGGATATTTTGGATAATTCCGGAATTTTGAGCAGCAATGATGCCCAAAATGAGCGCCACATACAGAATTCACATACCGAATCCTTATATGAACTTGAACCTGGCTCTGGAGAGGTGCTGGAGGCAAAAACCGAACCAGCAAAGCGGGTGGTGAACGAGCCGATCAAGGCTTTTCCGCTCAGCATGGTAATGCGGGCCTGCCCCGAAATCGCAATGTACGCCCAGGATGGAGCAATATCGAACTGGCGTGACCTGATGTCCGCTGCCGTTGTGGTGCGTTCAATGTTGGGGGTAAGCCCGAACGCGTTCCAGGACGCTTGCGAGGCAATGGGGCCTGAGAATGCTGCGGTTGCGGTCGCTTGCATCCTTGAGCGGGCAGGACATATCAATTCGGCTGGAGGGTACCTGCGCGATCTGACGACAAAGGCGCGGCGCGGGGAATTCTCTCTCGGGCCGATGCTGATGGCTTTGTTGAGGGCAAATGGAGGCTCGGATCGGCGCGTTGGATAAACCCCGGGCTACCATCTCTTGTCGCTGTAGATAGAGATCGGTCCGTGAAACAAGCCTGATCTCTCCGAAAATGGAAATGCACCTGATGGCGAGAAACGGCTTCTCCCTCGGTTGGTGGGCCCGATCTCAAAAGGGTGGCAATTCCAACCTGGTGAGATCAGTGTCTGTCACTCAAATGGCTCGTTCGACACTGGACATTGTGGAGTTCCCGCTTAATGGCGGCTGTTTGTCCCTAAGGGGAATAGCGTGGCTTCATTATTCATCCGCCCCGCCTTCCCTTTTCGGAGCTGGCTCTCGATCTCATGCGTCTAGAAAATCGGTTCCCAGACCGAAAGCATCCGCTGAACAGAAACCCGGTCTCGCTTCTTCCATTGACGGTGCTCCTGTGGCCAGCGACCGGGACAATGAGGTGTCGCCGCGTTGACAGATGGGCGGAGGCGTGAGCTGGTTTAGATACGGGCAAACCCGACCGGCGTTTATGGGCGTGTTCGCTCCTGGCAGATTGTTCCTCTGCGCGACGTGAAGCACTCATTGCGCCGCCGTTTATTGATTGGCGTCGTGGATGCGGCGGGCTCCGGTTGAGCGGTTTCATCATACTGCCCGGTGAGGAACCCTGACAGCTGTCAGGGTTTTTGAATGGCAAGTTTCCTCGACCATGACGAAGGAGCCGTACGCATCGTGCCTCAGATAGCAAGAACGGGGGCCACTGACTTGATGCGCTCCCCCTGCACGGTTTGCCGCGTGATTTCCATCAAACCCTGACAGCTGTCAGGGTTTTGGATTCTGCGGTTCCCTGGTCTGAACTGGTCACTTGGAACCTCGTTGTGAATCCGTCACAAGCGAAACACTCGGCGCGTTGTGCAGTCAAAGACCGGAAAACATTGCTCGTCCGCGCAAATGGGAACGGTGGTCCGTCTCTTCCGAACAGCAGCCCGCCGCTGAGATCGTGACCGCTTCTTCTGGCGGCAGGAGCGACCAGGAAACAACCGTGTGCGTGCGCGGGTTCAAAGGCATCGGGAAACGCAGGTATGAGGGCGCAGGTCAAGGCGCCGCGCAGCTTCTGGAGAGATTCCCTGAAACTATCGCTGGCTATTTGCCCCGTGGTGATGACACCGGCGGTGAGGGAAAACGAAAAGTCCGCTCGGGCATTCTTGTGATCGCACACCCAACAGACGCTCATGGCAGGAAATGCACCCGAGGCTTCCAGCTCAATGAGATTTTGGCTGCTGATCCCATTCGCCTAAGAAGATTGGAATCAACCTCGCATACGACGTCCTTTGGGCCATAGGTGATTTTGACGAGCTCGGCCGCCAACAGACTCTCAACGGAGGCCGGGAACCAAAACCTCTTCGGGTCGGTGAGGTCAACGGCGGGCTCCGGTTTCCTCCCATCGCATGACCCATCTCGTGGGAGACCCGGTCCCGACTTGTACTGCCCAAGCGATCGAGACGCGGCCCTGGTCGACCGTAAGTGCGCCGTACTTGGCTGCATTCGTGGCGAGTTCATGAAGTGCCAGGCAGATCGACACGACTGCCCTTGGAGGCACCTAGATTGACGGGCCGGTGACCGCAAATCGGTCCGCCTGTAGTTCGGCCTGCTCCCATGTCCCGTGGGTTAAAAGATCATGAGCGCGTGCCATGGAAGATAACCGCGCCTCGAATGAGCGCACGCCCGCGGCATCTATTTGGCCGTGGCCAAGCGTTTGGCGCGAGATCGAAAGGACAGTCGGAAAAAGGTCCTTCACCCGATGGTTCAGTTCACCGCGACGAGAGACGCTCTGTAGGCGTTCTGCGTCGTTTCCGGCCGACATGTCATACGCACGTTTCGATGCGCGACGATCACGCCATAGGCGTGATAGATCGGTGAGGCAATGAGGAGGACTGAGTCGCTTCGACCGTCCTTGCGGAGGCTTGCCGTTTAGGGCTCGACCTTCAGGCCGGCAGCGCCAGTGTTCCAACGCGTGATTTTCACGCCAAGGTGGGTGCCAGGATGGCATCGTTGGACGAAGCGATGATCGCGGCCAGGCGACGCTCGACGCGCTTGCGTTCGGCAACGTCGACGATGATGGCGGTCGCTTGCTGGAAACCGCCATCTTTGTTGCGAAGCGGCGAAACCGAACTCGCCACCCAGACCAACGTGCCACTTCTTCGCAGAAGGCGGCTCTCCATCTCAAAACTTGGCCGTGTTCAGCCATCGTTTCAAAGGGCCGGTCAGCCTCGGCGATGTCTCCGGCAACACAGATATCCCGCATTTGCGTGGATAGCAGCTCGCTTTCGCATTTGCCGAGGATCTCGCAGAAGCGGTTGTTGACCAAAAGAAGGCGGCCCGTGAGTTCTGTCTGAACGATCCCTGCGGCGGACTGCGAGAAAATCGCCCTTAGTCGCTCTTCGCTCGCCTGCAATGCACTCTCGCATTTCACCCGGTCGGTTGTTTCGTTGACGATGCAAGAACCCCGCGAACGCGGCGCACCTCGTCGCGGCGAATGGAGATGTCGAAGTGGACTGTTTGCGGGTAGCCGTGGCTTTCGATGTAGAAGGTACGGTCCATCGCAAAGACCGTCTCACCGCCATTAAGAACACGTCGAAGCTGGGGCTCCAGATCGTTCCAGAGTTCACCCCAGTTTTCTCGGGCAGGACGTCCAAATGCGCGAGGGTGCTTGTCACCGATGGCGGGAGCAGAGGCTTCATTGTAAAAGGGCGACGAATTCTTCGCCCCAAAACAGCACGCTCTGGGCCTGCGCCGGCAGGAGAATATCCATTGCGGGCGCTTAGACAATTTGGCCAACGCTCCCTGGGGGCGAGAGGGCTGGCCTGCCAGTTGTAGGTTTCGACTAGGCGCTCAATTGGCCCCGCTGCTGTAAAATCGTTGCTTGTCTTCAGGGCCAAACTCCTCACCGATATGGGCGTGCACTTCAACCCTTTGAGACGGTTGGTTCAACAAGCAAAGCGAGGGGACCGGCCGGCCACTATAATTACGTTTCGGATCAGATTCGCGCTTGGAACCCCATGGTACGTACCCCTTGCTTCGGTGCTGGAACGCAGGTGGGCCTGTTCGTGAACCGATGGTCATTCCTCAGAATCCGGGTTCGCCCGGATAACGAATGATCACGTGCGCTGCCGTGGCTTTCGGCGCTCTCAGGCATTGTAGCGGCGGCCTGCGTGGCGGCCGTGCCGACCTGGGCAGGCTCGCCATTGTCCTTGTATGGCTGGGGCGGATCGGGAGGGCAGGGGGAGGCAGTGGAGGGAACTGCCCGGCACGGACCCTTGCGAGGGGCTCGGGCCCGTCTGCAAGTTCGGCATCGCGCAGGCCGTCCCCTCGATCACTGGCGGCCACGGCAGCAAGGCGGGTTCGGCCCAGTGGGGTGTCACATCCGCCAAGGGCGCGCCGTCGCAGACATTCCCAGAAGGTCGGCTATGGCGCCTCATAGTATGTGCCTCAGCGACGGATGAGGCCGAACCGGTGGGCCTCGTCCAGTAAGTCTCGGACGGAGGACGGGATCCATTTTCTGGTGCCTCCCTTCGGCCGCTCTCCCAGTTTGTCCAGTTCGGCGGCAATTTCGCGAAGCGACAGATCGGGATCGGCGATCGCGATCGCCGCCACCAGTTGCATTAAATGGTCTTCGGGGGCGCGACGCGGGGATCGGGCGAGGAGATCATTTTCCGCGAGCTTTGCGCGGACCATGCGATGCACGGCGCGACGAAGGCGTTCGACCGTCCAGTCCTGGCCACGTCGGTTGAGAACTCGAACGACATTATCCCAGCTGTGTTGAGGACGGAGTTGCTGCACCATTGGAAGCCACGTCTGTGCGGACGCGATCAGTTCATCGAGATAGAGCTTCTCGCGCGCCTTTGAAACCGCCGCAATCGCCTCCGGCCGCCGTTCTCGAAGACCTGGGTTTCCAGGCAGTCTGCCCCGAGCCTTCGCGGCCTTGATGCCCGCTTTGGTTCGCTCGGCGTTCAGCGAACGCTCGAGCCTTTCGACGGCAGCGAGGACCGCAACGGAAAACATGCCTTGCGGAGTTGAGGTATCGATCGGATCGTGGATTGACCGAAAGTGCACCCTGCGATGTTGGAGATCCCGGATGACTTGCAGCAAATGGCTCACGGATCTGGCTAGCCGATCGAGATGGACGACGACCAGGACGTCTCCCGAGGTGAGCTCGCCCAGCAACTTGGTCAAGACAGGCCGAGCGCGCGAAACCCCGGTGCCATGCTCCTGATAGATCCGATCGCAGCCGGCACCCCGCAGCTCGTCCAGCTGGGTATCGTTGGCCTGGTCATCCGTCGACAAGCGGGCGTAACCGATTAGCCGCTCCAGAGGTTGAACATCAGCTGATTGTTGCTTCGCCATAGCGCCTTCGAACCTTCACTTGCTTGAGAATCAGAAAATGCGTGAGAAACAGGTAAGTTGCAAGCGTGTTTTATAGTGCGAATGGGAGGCCGTCAGACGCGAATTGGAAGGGAAGGTGGTCAGTTGATCGTAGGCGATAGCAAAATCGCTCCAGCGGGATCCTGTGAGCGAAATCTTGCGAACCGGCGGGTCAATCGAGATCGCAAGGCCTCTTTATTCTTTGGAAGGAGAATTTTGACAATAAAGCGAGGCGGATAGCGCTCACACTGGACCCGCGGCTTGGGTCAGTCCATTCTATCTCGCAGGTGATTCTCCCCGTGCTGTTCCGGGGACCGAGGCTCTGCGTTTTCGGAGCTATCACTATCCATACCTGAAACCTATCGATAGTGATGAGATGCAGAAACGTTCGTCCGGATGACGGAAGCGTATGATTATTTCACTTCCGTTTGTAAAATTTCAGCCGTTAATACAAATGGTTAATAAGCGCCTAAGAACCTAAGATGATCACGACGCTGGGGTAACCGGGGCGAATTGGGTGGCCATGCCACTTTAATGATCGCGAGTGCGCAGGTCGCTAGGAACGGCGGAGAGCCGTTCAACATCACATGTGCTTCGAATGCGCAGACCTGTTGCTTCTTCCGTGGTAGACACGCCAGGCGTGTTCCACATTGAACCTCTTCGAGGGCGTGGACCGGATGGAGGGACGACGTGCACACTCACTACGGTGACATACTCTCGAGAATTGTCGAAGAGCCTCTTTGGTTCGAACAGCACGCGGTACCGAGATATTGCGCGTTCGATCCAAACCAGACGGTCGGCGTTTCCGTTGAGGAGGTCGCTCTTGTCGAAATTGCCTGTCAATCGTGCCGCCGTCTGTTCCGCGTTGCCTTCTCTGGTGTGAACGTCGTCGTAGCCGGTGCGTAGCGAGAAGATGCGGCTGAAGCGTTTGTGAAACGCGGCAGTGAGGCCAGGCGGCGGCCGAGATCGCGCACCGTCTCGACCAAACGCACTTGCCGCGGCGTGGCCGGCATTAGCTTTTGCAACAATCGCTCCGCGTGGACCCAACAGAGCGCATGGTTGCCGACCCGAAACTGGCCGGCGTCGTCGGAGAAGATGACGGTATCACCGATGAGACCATGATGGCGGATCGATCCCCAGATGCCGGCTTCCGCCAGCACACGGAGCGCCTGACGGTCGAAGATGTCGATGCCTTTGCTCGCCAGATGTTCGAGAAATGGCACCTGGTTGCAAAAGCGTCTGGGTTCATGGCTGCGGATTTTGGCGACCAGCGCCGGATCGACGCGACGGCGATCGAGATAGTCGAGGGCGGCGTCGTTGAGGACATAGTCCTGATAGCTGCCTCTGAGCAGCGACAGGAAGTTCGGTCGGGACTTGGAGGGCGTGGTGCGGAAATTGGTGAACTGCGCACCGCCGATCTGGGTTGTATGGAAATTGGCGCGCGCATGCCGGGCGCCGGTATCGTCGACGGTGATATAGGGTGCCGAAAGCAACCCGGCATGCAGCACCGCCGCATCCTCGGCGACAAAGCTGTCCAGACCTTGGGTCATCAGCCGCACGACCTGGCGCTTGGAGACGTCGACGCCGACATCGTTGAGCAGCGTCGTCAGCCGCTCCATCGTCACCTGTCCTTGCGCGTGCAACATCAGGCAAAACCGTCGCAGGTTGGCGCCGTAGCTTCCGACGATTCCTGCAAGGCAACGGCGCAAGCAGCATCTTGCCGTCCGGTGTCTGCCAGCACTCGCGCCGGTAATGGACGACCTCAGCGGAGATGACCAGGTCTCGCACATGGCAGCTCTTGTAGCCCTTGAAACGGGAACCTGGAGGCGGCGTCATGCGGAGCACTTCTTCCCGGCTCACGCGTTTGATGTCGAGCTTCGGGCCGCGCGGCTTCTTCTTGGCTGCCGGCGGATCATCCTGTTTGAAATCAGTCGCCTTTTCCATGCCCGACGGGCGAAACGGCGGCCGCGGCGGCAGGTTCTTCAGTCTGGCGATCTCATCGCGCAGCAACTGGTTCTCCACCTTCAGGCGGGTATTTTCCTGGCGCAGCGCTGCATTCTCTTCGCGAAGCTCCGCGTTCTCGGCGCGAAGCTTCGTGACTTCTGCGGAGAGCTCCCTGACCTCACTGACCAGGCCCGCGACAAGCGAACGCAACGCGTTCAGCGATAGCGTGTCGGCGTGCTCGGGTGAGGGGAGGCGCTTCTTCGGCATGACCGAAACGAATCTGATTTGTGCCCAAGGCGGAATCCTTGACCCATCGCCGACGGCTCATATCGCCCGCTTATGCACAGGTCTTACAGAGCGGCCGCGAAAGGGACGCCACCAAATGTGCCCCGGTTACGCGAGCTCGTCCACCTCGGGGGCCTGGTGTGCTGCACGATGCCGGCCATGACATCCGCACGCCGAGCCACGAGCTCACCATCGCCCGCGACGTGCTGCGCACCCGGCGGCGCATCGCATCGCATCGCAACCCGCCGGATGGGCTCTTTTCAACTAAGGGCATGCGTAGCCTCCGGAGCCAGGCGTGGCCTGCATCGACACTTCGTCCCGACAGCACCGCGGAGCGTCGAGACTACGGCGCATCCTGCTCCCGTCGAAGGAGGGGAGGGGGACGCAAGCAACACTCCAGCCCGTTTGACGCCGTGCTTGCCGAGATCGGTGGCTGCTGGCGCGATCGGAAGTGGCTATCAAACAGGCCAAGACGCCCGGCCCGGCTCGGGCCGAAAAGGATACGCTGGTCTATTCTCGACTGGGGGGAGGACGCGGTCGCGGCGGCGCGGGCGGTACGATGATTTTGAAAGGGAACGCTGATAAACACCGGCCCTCGCTATGGAAATAGATCCGGATTATCCATGAGCTGTGGTTCAACCCCTTGCCGTTGACTGGCGGGCACTGCACGATGAAGCGCAACCGGGGGGATTGATGAGTCTGGATTTAAACAAGAGCTATAAGGCAATACTGGCGGCTGCCACGCAGGGGAAATTTATCACCTACGGTGATGTTGCTGCTGCAAGCAATGTGGAGTGGAAGAAGGCGCGCCGGCCGATACCGCTTCACCTCGATCAACTCGTGAAGATTTCTCACGACCGCGGCTGGCCGTTGATTTCGTCGATTGTCGTTAACAAGGACAATCTCGAAACAGGGGCACTGGAGGGTGATTCCCTGTCCGGATTTCTTGCCGCCGCGAAAAAGCTGGGCCTGACGGTCGATGACCCGCATGCGTTCCTACGTGAACAGCAGCGAGCCGTTTTCGCTTGGGCGGGGACCGCACCGGATGAGCTTGGCGTGTTGGAGGAGACATACTCCGAGAATGATCCCGGCGGCCCACGCTTCGTCCAGTATTTTGGTCCGGTGCTTTCGGCTTTGCAGTCGATGGGCGGCAATGCCACGCCGGAGCAGGTGTACGAGTGGATCAAGGTCAATCTCAACGTACCCCAAGAAGAGATCACAGCGGTTACCAAGGGCGGCCAGTCAAAATTCGAGAATAAAGTCGGCTGGGCGCGATTCTATCTTGCCAAAGGCGGGTTCATCGACGGCAGCAAGCGCGGCATGTGGGTTCTGACGGCCGAAGGCCGGAACTCCAGCCTCACCCATGCGGAGGCGCTGGAGATCTTCCGTGAGGTGAGAACGCAGTTCCAGACAACGGATAACGAAGAAGAGCCGGCTCCTGACACGGTCGCGGGGCACGAGCTCTTTTCCGATAGTGCGCGCAGTTTCTGGTTTGTCGGCGCGTCATGGGGCGGGAACGACGATCAGACGCCGCGCTTCTTCCAGCAAGGAATCTGGCAGAACGGTCAGCACGACAAATTCACCGATGAGATCATGCGGATGAAGGCGGGGGATCGGATCGCGATAAAAGCGTCCTACACCCGCAAGCGCGGCCTGCCGTTCGACAATCGCGGTAAGGTCGTCTCTTGCATGAAGATCAAGGCAATTGGGACCATCATTGAGAATCTGGGAGATGGGAAGACCGTAAAGGTAGATTGGGAGGTTCTCGACCCGCCACGGGAGTGGCTCTTCTATACCTATCGAGTCACGGTCGTGGAGGCGGATAACAGCGACGAGCTGGCACGCCGTCTCATCCTGTTTACCTTCGCCAATGGCAAGCAGGATTATGATTTCTGGATCAACGAAGTCCCGTACTTCGCCAAGAAATACACCACCGGCTCGAAGTCGCACTCTCTCGAAGAGTTCTTCGAAGATGAAGAGCTGGAGACCGAGGAAGAAGCGGCTGCGCCTTCCTACACGATAGCGCACATCGCCGATGAAGGATGTTTCCTTCCCGCTGAGACGCTCGCGCAGCTCATTGCGCGCGTGGAAATCAAGAAGAACCTGGTGCTGCAGGGGCCGCCCGGCACGGGCAAGACATGGCTGGCCAAGCGGCTTGCCTACGCCCTCATCGGGTCGAAAGACCCGAAAGTGACGCGCGACAGGCTCCGTGTCGTTCAGTTCCACCCGTCTCTGTCATACGAGGATTTTGTCCGTGGATGGCGGCCCTCTGGTGAGGGCAAGCTCAAGCTGACGGACGGGATCTTCCTCGAAATCGTCGAGGCGGCCAAGGCTGAGCCCGACAGGCCATTCGTCCTCGTCATCGAGGAAATCAACCGCGGCAATCCTGCACAGATATTCGGTGAGCTCCTGACGCTCCTTGAGGATACCAAGCGCAGTCGCGAAGAGGCGATGGAACTCGCCTACCGCCAGGATGCGGATGAGCGCGTTTACATCCCGCGCAACCTTCATGTGATCGGGACCATGAATATCGCAGACCGGTCGCTCGCCCTCGTCGATCTAGCGCTGCGCCGCCGTTTTGCGTTCATCCATCTGGAACCGCAGTTGAACGGTCTTTGGAAGGAATGGTCCACTGCGCGGTGCGGCGTCCCCGCTGAGGTCATGGCGCTGATCGAGCGGCGCATGAATGCGCTGAACGAAGAGATTGGCCAGGACCGGTCGCTCGGTCCTCAATACCGCGTCGGCCACAGCTATGTAACCCCACAGCCAGGGGCAGCCATCGCCGACGGCAAGGCGTGGTTCAGGGATGTGGTCGTCACCGAAATCATCCCCCTTCTCGAAGAATACTGGTTTGATGCGCCCGACAAGGTTGCCAGCGCTTCGGCCAAGCTGTTGGAAGGACTTTGATGCCGGCGGTGGTATCCGAACAGAGCGTTTCGGCCGAGGGCCGATTGATCGGCCGGATTCCGGTCCGGAACATCTGGCTGTTGTTCCTGTATGCTTCGAACCTTGCCCGGTTTCACGGGCAGCATATGTCGGCGGTGGAGGACGCGCCGGACTTCCCGTCGCTGGTCGCGCGACTTCTTTGCTATGCCGTCGACAGGCGTCTGCGGCGCAATCTGAGCCGCGGCTACCAGGGCCGTCGGGCCATCCTGCCGCGTGTCAGGGGTAGGATCGAAATACTCAAGACCTACTCGGGTGACCTTCTCAACAAGGGGATGATCGCCTGCCGCTTTGAGGAGTTCACCTTCGATACGCCGCGCAACCGCCTCGTGCGCGCGGCGCTTGATGCCATGGCTGCCCGTGTCGATGATCCCGTTCTCAGTCATGAATGTGCCCGGCTTGCCGGCGACCTCGGCCGACATGGCGTGGGCGGCGTGAAGCCGTCACGGGCCGAGATGAGCGCTGACCGGATGGGCCGCCATGATGCCGATGATCTCCTGATGGTAACGCTGGCGCGGCTGGTGTTCGACCTGCTGCTCCCCGCCGAGGAACAGGGCGGTCACGCCATGACACGGGTGGAGAAACATGCTGTCCTCGTCCGGCAGCTATTCGAGAAAGCGATCGGCAATTTCTATGCCGCAGAGCTGCCTGCGATCGGCTGGAAAGTCCTGCAAGGAAGGCGGCTTTCGTGGCAGGTCGAGGATGCGACAGCCGGTATTGCCGCTATTCTTCCGGGGATGACGGCAGATATCATCCTCGACCATGCGCTTCAGGACCGGAGGGTGGTCATCGATACCAAGTTCACCTCGGTCTTTGGCGTCTCGCAGCACCGGGAGGCCGTTCTTAAGAGCGGCTATATCTATCAGCTTTATACCTATCTCCGGAGCCAGGAGCGCCTCGAAGACCCGCGGTCTCTGACGGCGTCGGGGATGTTTATTCATCCCTCGGTGGACGGTGACGTCGATGAGACCGTCAGGATTCAGGGGCATGACATTCGGTTCGTCACGGTCGACCTGATGCTGACAACGACTTCTATCATCACGCGTTTGCGTGCTCTCATCCCTTTGTTGCCGGTTCAGTAGTCCATCCACCCCCCGCTATTGGCCCTTCCGGCTCATCCGTTCATGTTCGGACATGAGAAAGGTGACGTAGCTGCGGATCAGGTTGCAGTAGAGTCGGCCCTCATCGGCATCGATGGTAATGCCGCTTTTAAGGTCGGCGCCATGCCGTACGCCGCCGCCTGTCGGGGATGAGAGGTAGCCGTGCAGGGCTTCGAGCCACTTGAGAACCTGCTCGATGGTCTGGCCCTTCTTGTGGGCGCGGAGCTCCGGGACGATCTTGTTGAAATATTTGCCCTCGATCGTCGTGTCCCCGGCGCTTAGGCCCTTGAAGGCAGTGACGACGGATTCCATCAGCCACAGGATTTCCTGCACGGCCTGTCGCGGGTGCCCTTCGGCAAGCAGCTTCTCCGACTGCTCAAGGGATTTCTGCACGATGTCCTGCGCCTGCTCATCGAGAGATAGATACCGTACGGGGACGGCGATGGGTCTATGGAGCCCGACGGCGATCAGTTCCGGCGGTCTGATTTCGTATCCGACGCCATGCTCCTGCAGGATACGGTTCATGCGGCCGACGTCAGGAACTGCAATGCTCCCGTCGCCATGCAGTGCTTCGCATGCTTCGTAGAAGGATTCGATCAAAAGCGGTGCGTTCTCAGCAGCGTGACCTACGAGACGATTCAGATCGGACTCCGCCCAGCTCTCCGAAGAACTGCTGCCTGACCCGCCGAAGTGGCTCTTGAAATGTTCGAGTAGGCTCCAGCGGTTGCCCTGTGCCACGACCTTGTCGATCAGCGTTTCGAACGCGCGCACGGCTTCTGATGGCATAGGCCCGGGCGTATCGAAACGCCAGGAAGGCTCATTTTCAGCATCTGCTTCTCCTTCAGGTAAAGAGCTTGTCGAGCTCTTCCCTGTGTGCCTTGTGCTTGTCGGGGTTCTCGGCGTTGAGCTTCTTCAGGTTCAGCAGCTTCCAGCGTACAGCGGGAAGGTCTGCTGCCTGCGGTAGGCCGATGGCAGCGAAATCCGGTTCGCCGTCATGCAGGGTGGTCAGAAACCTTTGGGCATTCGCGTCGAGGCGGGCGCCGATGTCGGCGATCAGGCGTTCCCTCGTGGCTATGAGATCGTCGAGGGTGACAGGGATGGTCGTCATGCCGACGAATTCGCGCGCATAGGGCTCATCGAGGTTGCTGAGGGATGGCCGGAGCAGTTCATGCGCCGGGCGCGGTGAGCTGGCGACGTAGACGAGGAATGTGCGGAAGAGCTCATCTGTGAGCCCTTCGTTCTCATAGAGGAGCTTGACGTCGAACAGGTCGCGCGGGTGCTGGCGATCCATTGTGGCGTGGAGTTTCCCGCCGAAAAGATCTTCGAAGGAGACCACCTGCACGGCGGCGTAGCCGAACTCGTCTTCGACCGCGGCGGATACGGCGCGCTCCTCTGGATCGTGGACGACGCCGCGTGTGACGGGAGAGGTTTCGACTTTGACTTCGGCGCCGCCGAGGCGGGCGCGGATACGGGTTGCGCCGCCGCCGCCGCCGTCGATGCGGCGGGCATCGAGGCCGGCGATGCCGCGGCTGGCGGCGGTCATGATCCGGTCGAGTGTTTCGTTGATGTCGGCCAAGCTTTCGGCTCGGTCGCGCACCGGCAGGTAGGTCAGGTCGATGTCGACCGACAGGCGCGGCATATTGCGGTAGAACAGGTTGATGGCCGTGCCGCCTTTGAGGGCGAAAGCCTTCTCCTGCGCAATGAACGGCAGGAGGCGCACCAGCAAGGATACCTGCGCGGTGTAAGGTTCACGAGCCATCGGTCTCTCCTGTTGCCTGGACGAATTCCGGAGGGACCATGATCCGGTATCGGGGATGTATTCGGCCGCCCTTCACCAGCGCGCGATCGCCGGTGCCGAGGTCGAATTCCTCTGCCTTGAGACGTTCGCGCCAGGAATGCTTGTGGCGGTCCGCGAAGACGAAGAACAGGCGGCGGACCTTGATCTTGCGGCAGCTGTTCAGGAGCGCCGCGAGGCGGCGCGGGCTGAGCGTGGCGAGCCCTTCGAACACCATATCAAGATTATGGAAGCTCTCCTGTTCCGGCAGTTCATCGAGGGCTTCGAGGATCGCGCGTTCCGGGGAGGATATCCGCAGGGCCCAGCCCCAGGGCAAAGTGGTCGCGCTCGCCGACTTGTTTTCGGTGAGGCCGAGGTCCGGGTCGCTGAACAGGGAAAGGCTGCGCGTGGTTATCGGCGCGTCGAGTTGAAGGCGTGCCAACCAGGACGGGATGTAATCGCCATAGAGCCAGACAGGCCCAGATGCGCCGAGCGGCAGGTAGTGGATGTAGCCCAACAGGCCGAGGGCGGTGCTGCCGCCGGCATGGACCGGATAGTTCATGATATGCTGGAGTGAGAGCAGGCAGCTCTGCCAGTCGAGCGGGACCGGCTGCGGGGCCGGACGGCGGAAAACCCCGCGTTCAAGGCGCTCCAGCCAGCCGCTCTCTATATATTTGCGGGTCAGGAATCGGCTGACGCCATGCTTCTCCAGCCATGGCGCATCCACTACGAAAGCGGCCGGGACGGCTTCGAGAACGCTCTTTAGCTTGTCTTCTTTGAGTGCACCCATGGTACACATAATAGCAAAAATCTAAAGAACGATGCAAGGACCTCTTTGAGAGATGCCCGATTTGGGGATCAAGGGTACACGAAAATAGAGTTTTTCGAAGAGACGCGCGCCCCGCCATGGGCGGACCAGGCTCAAGGCTGGCGCCCCGAACCCCTGCCCCGGAGCAGGGTTTCGGCCCATACGGGTAACGATCCTTGCGCATATTAAGGAGGGCTCGGGAGCCCACCACCAAAGCAGGCTCACGCTTCGACGGCTCCGCCGCCGCCCCTCAGCTTGTGAGGGCGACGGACGGCTCCGGACGAAGCAGGCGTTACGGGAAAACCGGCCTGCGGCCGGTTGCCACTTGTGGGCGAAATGGCCATTATGGATCGAATCGGGGCTGGGATTTGCGCCATGAAAACCATGTCGGCCAGGGATGCCAAGAATGCCTTTGGCATGCTGATCGACAATGCGCGCGCCGAGCCTGTGGCGATCGAGAAGCATGGCCGAAAGGTCGTAGTCGTGGTCGCGGTGGAAGAATATGAGCGGCTCAAGGCGTGTGAAAACGCCCCGGCCGCAAGCAAGGACCAGAAGGGGAAGGACTGACGTGGCGCTCAAGAAATCGGAACTCTACAGCTTTCTTTGGGCGAGCTGCGACGAGCTGCGCGGCGGCATGGATGCCAGCCAGTACAAGGACTATGTCCTGTCCCTGCTGTTCATCCGCTATATCAGCGACAAATACGCCGACGTCCCCTATGCCCCTATCACGGTTCCGAAAGGCTCCGGTTTCAAGGATATGGTCGCCCTGAAGGGCACGCCAGACATTGGCGACCAGATAAACAAGAAAATCATTGCGCCGCTGGCTAAGGCCAACCAGCAGCTCTCACAGGCGGATTTCCCGGATTTCAACGAGCCGACTAAGCTTGGGGACGGCAAAGAGAAGGTCGACCGCCTCACCAACCTGATTGCCATCTTTGAAGATCCGGCGCTGGATTTCTCGTCCAACCGGGCGGACGGCGACGATATTCTCGGTGATGCCTACGAATATCTGATGCGTCACTTCGCGACCGAAAGCGGCAAGAGCAAGGGCCAGTTCTATACGCCCGCCGAAGTCAGCCGTGTCATGGCGCAGATCCTCGGCATCCGCCACGCCAAGACCAGTGCGGACACGACCGTCTATGATCCGACCTGCGGCTCAGGTTCCCTGCTCTTGAAGGTTGCCGATGAGGCGGGGACGAACGTCACGCTCTATGGGCAGGAGAAAGACTCCGCCACCAGCGGTCTCGCCCGCATGAACATGATCCTGCACAACACGCCGACGGCGCTGATCATGCAGGGAAACACGCTCACCGACGCGAAATTCCGCGACGGTGACGCTATCAAAACCTTCGACTATGTCGTCGCCAATCCCCCCTTCAGCGACAAGCGCTGGAGCACGGGCCTTGACCCGCTGCACGATCCCTATGACCGCTTCAAAGGCTTCGGCGTGCCGCCCGGCAAGCAGGGCGACTATGCCTATCTGCTGCACATCGTTCGCTCGCTGAAAAGCACTGGCAAAGGCGCGTGCATCCTGCCGCACGGCGTGCTGTTCCGCGGCAATGCCGAGGCAGAAATCCGCCGCAACCTCGTACGCAAGGGCTACATCAAGGGCATCATCGGCCTTCCGGCCAACCTGTTCTACGGCACGGGCATTCCGGCCTGTATCGTGGTGATCGACAAGGAGGATGCCCAGGCGCGCAAGGGCATCTTCATGATCGATGCCAGCCAGGGCTTTATGAAGGACGGACCGAAGAATCGCCTGCGTTCGCAGGACATTCATAAGATTGTTGACGCTTTCACCCGGCGCCTCGACATCCCCGGTTATTCCCGGATGGTGCCGTTCGATGAGATTGAGAAGCATGAGTTCAATCTCAATCTCCCGCGCTACATAGACAGCCAGAAGCAGGAAGACCGGCAGGATATCGAGGGGCATCTGCGCGGTGGCATCCCGCAGGCCGATATCGATGCGCTGGCGGCCTATTGGCAGGTGTGCCCTTCCCTCAAGAAGTCACTCTTCAAGGAATGCCGCCCCGGCTATGTCGAGCTCGTTATCGACAAGGCGGACATCAAGTCCACCATCTTCGGGCATCCGGAGTTCACGTCATTCATCGACGGCATGAACGTGCACTTCAAGATGTGGCGCGACCGCAGCGCGGTGAAGTTGAAAGACCTCAAGGCCGGACACCATCCGAAGGATGTAATTTTTGAGCTGTCGGAGGATCTGTTGGCGCATTACGCGGATAGGCCGCTGATTGGGAAATACGACGTCTACCAGCACATCATGGATTATTGGGCGGAGGTTATGCAGGACGACTGCTACCTCATCGCCGCCGACGGCTGGAAGGCGGAGACCTACCGCATCATCGAAAAGGACAAGAAGGGCAAGGAGAAGGATCGCGGCTGGGCCTGCGACCTTGTGCCGAAATCCTTGATCGTCGCGCGGTATTTCGCGGCGGAGCAGAAGGCCATCGATGATAAGTCGGCGGAGCTTGAAGGGGTGGCGGCTAGCCTTGCCGAGTTGGAAGAAGAGCATGGCGGCGAAGACGGATTCTTCGCGGAGCTGGAGAAGGTCAACAAGGCCACCGTCAATGCGCGCCTGAAGGAGATCAAGGGCGACAAGGAGGCGAAGGAGGAAATTGCCGTTCTGAAGGAATGGCTGAAGCTATCCGAACAAGAGGCTGACCTGAAGAAAGAGATCAAGGCGGCTGAAGCAGCTCTCGATCTGGCTGCGTATCAGAAATACCCGAAGCTATCCGAGGCGGATATCAAAGTACTTGCCGTCGATGATAAGTGGATGGCGGTCGTTGATGCGCGCATTCATGGGGAGATGGATCGGATTAGCCAGGCGCTGGCGCAGCGTGTGCGTGTTCTGGCGGACCGATACGAAATTCGCCTACCTGATTTAGCTTCGAATGCTGCTCGGCTGGAGGACAAGGTTAGTGAATGCCTTAAAAAAATGGGCTTCGCATGGTGAGCGCTGTGGCCGTCTATTCGACCGAGGAGTTTAAGAATAGCGAGCTTGGGCCCATACCTGCTGACTGGGATTTGGCTCAATTGAACTCGTTAGTCGATCCCGATCGATCAATTCGATATGGCATAGTCCAGCCAGGCCGTTTCGACCCCTTTGGGCGTTACATGATCCGCGGCCAAGATTATTCAAAAGGCTGGGTTGATTCGGCGGAACTATTTCGCGTTAGCGATATAGTCGAGCGAGTCTACCGGAATGCAAGAGTCAAACCAGGCGATATACTCATCACGATCGTCGGGGCAAGCACTGGTCATATAGCTATCGTGCCGGACTGGCTGGACGGCGCTAATCTTACGCAGACGACCGCGCGAATAGCTATCCAGCCGATGCGAGCTAACGGCCTCTATTGTGCCTACATGCTAGAGAGTTCGTACGGCGAGACTCAAACACTCAACTACATGAAAGGCGGAGCACAACCTGGCCTCAATTGCGGGGATGTTGAGAAATTTTTTATTCCGCTACCTCCCACAATCGAGGAACAAGAAGATATAGCCAGGGTGCTGTCTGACGTAGATGCTTTGATTGAGGCTCTGGAAGGGCTCCTCGCCAAGAAGCGATCTATTAAGCAAGGCGCCATGCAAGACTTACTAACTGGAAAAAAGCGCCTTCCTGGATTCAACGGTAAGTGGGAGATGAAAAGTCTCGGCGACCTTGGCGAGGTACTTATCGGGCTGACCTATACACCATCTGACGTTAGCACTGATGGAACCCTCGTACTCCGCTCTTCGAATGTATCCGATGGTGTACTTTGCTTCGACGACAACGTTTATGTAACCGCATCCGTGCCGGACAGAATTATGGTTCGCAGCGGTGACATTCTGATATGTGTTCGGAACGGCAGCCGCGATCTTATCGGCAAATGCGCGAAAATTGACGAAAGCTGTCACGGCATGACTTTTGGCGCGTTCATGGCCGTCTACAGAACTCCATTTCACGACTTCCTCTATCACCAATTCCAGTCCGATATCCTAAAGCGCCAAGTTCACGAACACTTAGGCGCTACGATCAATCAAATTACTAATAAGAGCCTCAGATCTTTTGCGGTCCCGTATCCGGTAGACGAGGAAGAACGGACTGCAATTGCGGAAATCCTTACAGCAATGGATTCTGAACTTTCAGGTTTGAGTATGAAGCTCGCAAAGGCACTGAAAATTAGGAAGGGCATGATGACGGAATTGCTTACCGGGAGAGTGCGGTTGCTATGAGTGATATCGGCAAGCCGGAGAGGGCAACCCAAAAGCGTATCATTGAGCTGTTTCGCGATGAGCTGGGCTATCGTTTCCTGGGCGATTGGTCGGATCGGGACAACAGCAACATAGACGAAGATTTGTTGACGGCCTCGCTCACGAGGCGCGGTTATGATGGTGCACAGATCAATGCCGCGATTTACCGGCTTCGGACCGAGGCGGGGAACACAAGCCGCAGCCTCTATACCAACAACCAGGCCGTCTACAACCTGCTGCGTTACGGCGTGCCCGTGAAGGTGGAGGCGGGTAAGGTCACGGAAACCGTCCACCTGATCGACTGGGATGATGTTTCGGCAAACGATTTTGCGATTGCCGAGGAAGTGACACTCATGGGTGGCATGGAGCGCCGGCCGGACCTGGTGCTGTATCTGAACGGCATTGCTATCGGTATGATCGAGCTGAAGAACAGCCGCGTCAGCATTGGTGACGGCATCCGGCAGGCCCTGTCGAACCAGAAGCCGGAATTCAACGAGAGCTTTTTCACGACGATTCAGTTCGCGTTCGCTGGGAACGATTCCGAGGGTCTTCAGTACGGGACCATCGGTACGCCCGAGAAATTCTTCCTCAAGTGGAAGGAGGATGAGCAGGACGATACGCGCTTCAAGCTCGACAAGTACCTGCTGAAGCTCTGCCAGAAGGATCGCCTGCTGGAGATCATGCACGACTTCGTGCTGTTCGACGGCGGGGTCAAGAAGCTGCCTCGCGTCCACCAGTATTTCGGGATCAAGGCGGCGCAGGAGTTTGTCCGCGAGCGTAAGGGTGGCATCATCTGGCATACCCAGGGCAGCGGCAAGAGCATCGTGATGGTGCTGCTGGCCAAGTGGATTTTGGAGAACAATCCTAACGCCCGCGTTGTGGTCATTACTGACCGCGATGAGCTCGACAAGCAGATCGAGGGCGTCTTCACCGCGTCCGGCGAGAGGGTCAAACGCACGAACAGCGGGCGGGACCTGATGACCCAGCTCGGGCAGGCTACGCCGCGCCTCCTGTGCTCCCTTGTCCACAAGTTCGGACAGCGTGACGTTGAGGATTTCGATGCCTTTATCAGGGAGCTTGAATCCCAACCCACAAGGACGGTGGGCGAGCTGTTCGTGTTCGTGGATGAATGCCATCGCACCCAAAGCGGCAAGTTGCACCGCGCCATGAAAGCGCTGATGCCGAACGCCGTGTTCATCGGCTTTACGGGCACGCCGCTGCTCAAAAAGGACAAGGAAACTAGCCTGGAAGTTTTCGGCGGCTATATCCACACCTACAAGTTCAGCGAGGCTGTGGAGGACGAGGTTGTTCTCGACCTCGTGTATGAGGCGCGGGACATCGACCAGCGCCTCGGTTCCGAGGACAAGATTGATCAGTGGTTCGATGCCAAGACAAAGGGCTTGAACGACTGGCAGCGTGAAGAGCTGAAGAAGAAGTGGGGCACGATGCAAAACGTGCTGAGCTCCCGTTCCCGCATGGATCGTGTCGTCAGCGATATCGTGTTCGATTTCAGCGTGAAGCCGCGTCTGTCCAGCCAGCGCGGCAACGCCATTCTGGTCGCGTCCTCGATCTACGAGGCTTGCAAGTATTTTGAGCTTTTCCAGAAGACGCCATTCAAGGGAAAATGCGCGCTTGTGACGTCGTACAATCCGAATGCGCAGGACGTCACCAAAGAAGAAACGGGCGCGAACACGGAAACGGATAAGCAGCTTATCTACAATATCTACACCGAGCTGCTTAAAGGCGTCGAAGCCAAACCCGGCATGACGAAAACGGAGTCGTACGAAGAAGCGGTGAAAGAGCGGTTCATCAAGGAGCCGGCGAATATGAAGCTGCTGATCGTGGTCGACAAGCTTCTGACGGGTTTCGACGCGCCGCCCTGCAGCTACCTTTACATCGACAAATCAATGCAGGATCACGGACTGTTCCAGGCGATATGCCGGACCAACCGTCTTGATGGTGACGACAAGGATTTTGGGTACATCGTCGATTACAAGGACCTATTCAAAAAGGTCGAAGATGCCATCTCCGTCTATACGTCCGAGCTTGATCGCACGACCGGTGGCGCTGACCCCGACGTCCTGCTGAAAGACCGCCTCAAGAAAGGTAAGGAACGGCTCGACAATGCCATCGAGGCCATCGTCCTCCTTTGCGAGCCGGTCGAGGCACCCAAGGGTGAGCTGCAATATATCCACTTCTTCTGCGGCAATACGGAAGTCGCTTCAGACCTAAAGGACCGAGAGCCGCAGCGCGCGGCTTTGTACAAGGCAACGGCTGCGCTTGTCCGCGCATTTGCCAATGTCGCGGATGAAATGGATGCAGCCGGCTACAGCGGCGCCGACTTTGCCCGCATCAAGAAGCAGGTCGAGCACTATATCCATGCACGCGATACGGTGAGATTAGCCAGCAATGAAAGCCTCGACCTGAAGGCCTACGAGGCCGACATGAGGCATTTGATCGATACCTACATCGAGGCGGACGAACCGCGTAAAATCTCGCCTTTCGATGGATTGAGCCTCCTGGAGCTTATCGTGAAAACCGGTATCGCCGACGCGATTTCAACCCAGCTCGGCGGTCTCAAGGGCAACAAGGAAGCGATCGCCGAAACCATCGAGAACAACGTCCGCAGCAAGATTATCAAGGAACACCTGAACGATCCTGCCTTCTATGACAAAATGTCGTCGCTTCTCGATGAGATCATCGCCAACCGTAAGGCCAAAGCCCTTGAGTACGAGGAATACCTGAAGCGCATCGCCGAGATCGCACAGCGGGTAGAGGCTGGACAGTCGCAGGAGGCTCCACCCACGCTGAACACCCCCGGCAAACGGGCGTTGTACAACAACCTTGGACAGGATGAGGAGCTGGCTCTGCGTATCGATGAAGCTGTGCGGCTGAGCAGGCCTGATGGCTGGCGCGGCGTCCAGCCCCGCGAGCAGCTGATCAAGGCAGCACTCTACAAAATCCTTCAGGACTTTGCCGAAGTCGAGCGCGTGTTTCTCATCATCAAGGCGCAGAAGGAGTATTGATGACTACCGAACTCGATATCGGCGGCATACCGGTCGATGTGGTGTTCAAGGACATCAAGAACGTCCATCTGAGCGTTTATCCGCCGACTGGACGGGTGCGCATTTCAGCGCCGTGCCGAATGACTATCGAGAACGTGCGGCTGTTTGCTATTTCCAAGCTCGGCTGGATTAAGAAGCAGCAGGGAAAGCTGCTCTCGCAGGAACGTGAAACGCCGCGCGAGTTCCTGGAGCGCGAAAGCCACTATGCGTGGGGACGGCGATATCTACTGCGGGTAGAGGAAGCGGACGGCCACGCTGGTGTCGATATCCGCCATCGCGACATGTTCCTCCATATTGAGCCTGGCGCCTCGGCGCACCGCCGCCAGGAGCTGGTGGATGAGTGGTACCGGCGTGAGTTGCGTCAGGCGGCCGCGCCGCTTATTCAAAAATGGGAGATTGCGCTTGAGCTCCAGGTATCCCGATTTTTCGTCCAACGGATGAAGACCAAGTGGGGCAGTAGCAATCCAGCTCTCCGGACTATCCGGCTAAACCTAGAGCTTGCGAAGAAGGCACCGGAGTGCCTCGACTATGTCGTGCTGCATGAGATGCTGCACTTCATCGTGCCCGATCACAGCACCCGGTTTCAGGCGCTGCTCGATGAGAAGATGCCGGGTTGGCGTCATGTAAGGCAAGGCCTCAATGAGGCTCCGCTTTTCTACGGCGACACTGCCGCATAGCGCCTGACCTGAGACCCTTGTTCCCTCCAGTTTTCGGGAGAGTCTTGGGCCCGGTGAACCGCCCCAGGTTTCTGGACCAGCGGAGGCTGGAGTTTTCCGGCTTCATTCAGGGAGGCGGGCTGGTTGCGCCTCCGGAATTCATCAACGAGATCGGCACCTTGTTGCCGATCGCACCATGCGGCCGAACCTCATTGTAGTCTCTACGCCAATCCTCCATCTTTTCGCGCGCATCCGCAAGGGTCAGGAACCAGTGCTGGTTCAGGCATTCCGCTCGGAAGCGGCCGTTGAAGGCTTCGATGAAGGCGTTGTCCGTCGGCTTTCCCGGACGTGAGAAGTCCAGGGTCACGCCCTTGGCATAGGCCCAGAGGTCGAGATCTCGTGACACGAATTCCGTGCCCTGATCCACCCTGATCGTCTTCGGATAGCCGACCTGCCGGCACACCCGTTCCAATGTCTGCACCACGTCTTCGCCGCGATAGCTGTGACGTGGATCAAGCACCGGGACATAGCGCGAGAAGGTGTCGACCACCGTCAGAACCCGCAGCTTCTTTCCGGTCGCGAGTTGGTCGTGAACAAAGTCCATCGCCCAGACATCGTTGGCCCTACAGCTTTTTGCCGATCCTCCCGCAGTTTGGCTTTAACCCGGCGCTTCGGTGTCTTGTTGCGCAATTGCAGACCCAAGTCTCTGTAAATGCGATAGGTTCGCTTGATGTTGGTGCCCCAGCCTTTGCGTTCCAGGAGCACATGCACGCGTCGGTAGCCATAGCGCACACGGGTCTCGCAGATCTCCCGAATACGACGTTCCAGGCCGGCCTGATCGGTGCGACGAGAGGTGTAGTGGTAGGTTGAACGATCGAAGTTCAACGCTCCACAGGCACGCCGGATCGAGATCATCCAATCCCGGCACATGCCCTTCACCACCTCACGCTTGCCAGCAAACCGCAGAGCTTTCGGCGGATGACATCCTGCAACATCTCGCGGTCGAGTGTCAGGTCCGCGACGATCTTCTTCAGCCGCGCATTCTCGTCCTCGAGCTGCTTCAGCTTCTTCATCTCCGGCGGCAACATGCCGGCGTATTTTTTCTTCCAGTTGAAATAGGTCGCCTGGCTGATCCCTGCCTTCCGGCAGATCTCAGCAACCGGCACACCTTCATCACCCTGCTTCAGGATGAACGCCTTCTGGGCGTCCGAAAACTGCGATGCCTTCATCGTCTTCCGTTCCTTTCCCAGCCAGGAATAGACACCGGAAAACTCTTAGCCAAAACTGGTCCAGTTTGAAGGATTCAGATCACGACCTTCCAGGCCCATGGCAAGAGCGTCTCCACCCGGTTCGCGGTCACCTTGCCGGAGATGATGCGCTCGAGCACATCGGCAAGCCAGACTTCAGGATCCACGCCGTTAAGCTTTGCCGTGTTAACGAGCGATGCCAGGACCGCGAAGGTCTTGCCACCGCGCTCGTTGCCCACGAACAACGAGTTCTTCCTCGTCAGGGCCACCGATTTCATTGAACGCTCGACCACATTGGAGTCCACTTCTATCCGACCATCCTCCAGCAAGGCTGCCAGCCCGCTCCAGTGATTGAGCGTGTAGGAGACGGCCTTGCCCAGCGCGGATTTTGCCGACACCTCGTCGCTCAGTTCAGTGAGCTGGACCTTCTGTTCGCTCATGATGGGTGCTGTCTCGCGGCGCCGTACCGTAAGCCGGGTCTCGGCACGTTCGCCGCGCAGTTTCGCCTCGATGCGATAGACCTCGGCGATCCTGGCCAAGATCGACAGCGCCTGATCACTCACCTGCTCGCCACCGTGATATCCACACGCAGCTGGTTGAATATAGAAGTCTCTGTGTGCTCAGGCCCCCGCAACCAAATCAAGAAAAAGCCCGCCCGGAAAAATCCGGCGGGCTTTTTGACGTTCTAGCGCTACCCGGACAGAACGGGCGAGGGCACTGCGGATTCCAGGAATTAACCGGACGGGTTTCCGATCAAAATCCGGACAGCGTTCCGATCTGAAGCCGGACAGCATTCCGATCAATTACCGGACGGTTTTTCCGTCCTGACGATGCCTTTGGGTCAGCAACCTTGGCATGAAGCTCCTCGGTATCCACGAGGGGAATTTCATGCCGTCAAAGAGAAGGCTGACCATGCGACACATACGACAGATGCTGCGGCTCTCTGCTGGCGGGACAAGCGTACGCGAGATTGCCGTCGTGCTCGGGATCGCCCGAAGTACGGTGCAAGACAATCTGGATCGGGCTAAGGCCGCCGGGTTGAGCTGGCCATTGCCAGGAGAACTGACAGACGATGCTTTGGAGCATCGGCTTTTCATCCGCGCCGGCGTCAAACAGGGCCAACGGCGACGTCACGAACCGAACTGGGCGGAGCTTGCCATCGAGCTGAAGAAGCCCGGCTGACACTGCTGATCCTGTGGGAGGAATATCGCAGCGTCCATCCCGACGGTTATGGCTATAGCGTTTCTGCGAGCTATTTCGCGGCTTCGAGCAGCGCCTTTCGCCGACGATGCGCCAGGAGCATGCGGCCGGCGACAAGGTCTTCGTCGACTATTCCGGCAAGAGGGTGCCGATCGTTGATCGCAAGACTGGCGAAGTCCGCGAGGCGGAGCTGTTCCTCGGCGTGCTCGGCGCATCGAGCTACACCTTCGCCGAGGTGACCTGGACCCAGACCTTGCCGGACTGGGTCGGCTCACATGTGCGCATGTTTGCCTTTTTCGGCGGTGTGCCCCGCCTGGTCGTGCCCGACAATCTAAAGTCCGGCGTCAGCCGCGCCAGCTTCTACGATCCCGAGATCAACCGCAGTTACGGCATGATGGCGTCCCACTACGGTGTCGGCGTTCTGCCGGCCCGACCGCGACGCCCGAAGGACAAGGAGCAGACATCACGATGCACCTTGTTGGATTTGTTGAGCGTCAATTAACCGGGGTTGGCGGCTACCATATCGGCCGCCGACGCCTTTTGCGAGTCTGACGTTGCCCGGTGGCTCATACAGGTAGCGGTGGTTGGTAGCGTAGCGATGGCGCTTGAGAACACCATCGCGTCCGAGTTGGTGTATGGTTGTGGCGCTCACGCCAAATCGACGAGCGACTTCCTCGCCAGTTAGCATGCCGCTCTCGCGCAACCGTTCGAACCGGGTCTTCAGCCCATAGGCGCGACGCACGAGCATAACTTTCTTCAAGGTAAAAGCCTCACCGCGCCAGTTACGATGCCCGAGTGCGTTGAGACGACTGGCAATCTGCTGGTCGTTGTCGGTCTCCAGCAGTTCGTTGATCAGTGCCACAACCGCTTCCGGGGTCTTGCGGATCACGGCCATGGGCCGGGGACGAGCTACTGCCAGGCTTTGCGTGCGACCTCCGCGCCAGCGTATGTGCATGTTGATCTGCTCATCGACCAGCAGTGTCACGTCTTCGATGAGGAGGCCAAGCATGCGCTTACGCTCGATCGGGCTCGTGCGCTCGTTGTTCCAGATGCGCGGAAAATCTGCGGCCAGCGCTCGGATCCGTTCCTGCATAGCGCCGTCCAGCAATGACCGGTCTGTCTCGTTCTGACGCTCATGTTCGCGCTGAAGCGTATCGAGGTCGCGAAGCTTGCCATTCCAGTCCGCTTCGAGTGCGTCGGCAACCAAGCAGTTGTCGGGATCGACCTTCAGATAGCGGCGGCGTGCGAGTTCAGCCTCATACCGGGCGCGCTGTAACTGCTTGTCGCGCAGCGAGGCAGCTTGTTCGACCCGTTGCGAGATCTCCTCCTGCACCGCAAGCGCGACCTCTATCGCCGTGGGTGCCATTGCTTCGAGCAGCAACGCGCTGACCGCTTCATCGATCGCTGGTCCTCTTGCCCATTGGCAAGCCTTGCCCGCGTGGCGCACGACGGCCTCGTTGCAGATGTAATAGGGACGAAGATTGCCCTCGAACTGTTCATACTGGACCCGCATGCGAGCACCGCAACGACCGCACAAAACTCTTCCTTGCAATAAGCCGTTGCCCTGGCGAGGCATACGACCCCGCAGGCCCGGAGAAAAACCGACTGCATTTTGTTCGAGACTTGTTTGATTGCGTTCGAACTCGTCCCACGAGATGTAGCCTTCATGGGCCTGAGGAATGAGCACCTGCCAGTCGGACCTCGGCATCTTCTGCTGTACGGACTTAAGCTTGGCATTGTAGATCGTGCGTGTGCGTCCGTATGCGAAAGCACCAGCGTATCGTGGATTGTGCAAAATCTGGATCACGCGAGAATGGTCGATCTCGCTCCACAGGACGTCGCCCTTGCCGATGCCGCGACGGACACGCCGGGGAAACAGGATCTTCTCGCTGCGCAGGCGACGCACGACCGCACAGGCTGAGCCCACCTCCCGGAAGGTATCGAACAGCATGCGCACGGTGTCCTGGATCTGGCGATCCGGATCGAGCACCACGCGCATATCAGGCGTGTAGACCAGTCCGATCGGCAACGGCAACTCGAGCTCGCCACGACGCGCCTTGTTGAGAATGCCGCCTTGCAGTCGAGACTTCAGGATGTGGAGTTCGGCCTCGCTCATCGTGCCCTTCAGGCCGAGCAGCATACGATCGTTGAACGACGCGGCGTCGTAAACGCCATCTTCGTCCATGATGAGCGTGCGCGACATGGCGGCCAGCTCCAAAAGGCGATGCCAGTCCGCATTGTTGCGAGCCAGGCGAGATACTTCCAGTCCCAGCACGATCCCTGCGTGCCCCATCGCGACCTCGCTCACCAAGCGCTGAAATCCATCGCGGTCCTGCGATTGTGCGCCGGAAAGGCCGAGGTCGTTGTCGATGACTTGGACGCGCTCAATCGGCCAACCCAGAGCCACCGCGCGGTCCCGCAGTGCATATTGTCGCTTCGTGCTCACGGTGTTCTCGAACACCTGACGAAGGGGGGATTGGCGAACGTAGAGAAATGCATCGCGCCGCAGGTGATCGGCACTAATCTTCATGGCGTTATCAGTAGACATGGCTTCCTCCTGTCTCTGCTGCCAGCACCATATTGGCGAGCATGTGCACGAGCTGGCGGTCGTGCGCGACCATTGAAGTTGTCTTGAACCGCGGCGCTGACTGCTGTCGCGCTACCGCGGATTGATGTGGTGCGATCAGTACTGCCAGGCCGCGCCACAGTCCGTGGAAGACGATGGCGCCCATGCGCCTCGCGCAAGCCGTGCCGCAAATAACATCGGCGCGGAGCGCTTCGTAAACATCCTTGCCGTTCTCCGACATGGCGATTGCGTGCGTCGGCTCTTCATCGTTTTTTTTTACGCGCCACCGCGCGTTCGATGCTGCGAGGATGGACGCTGATGCCCAGTCTCGCATGCACCAGGTCCGCCAGAGAGCGGGCCTGCAGTTGGCCGTTCGCATCGAGATGCTCCTCGACGAGACGCATCACCTCGCCAGTAAGCTTGTGGGCTGACTTCGGCCCGCGGGTGCGCGGCAAGAGGCCGGACATGCCATCGCGCTCGAACGCGGCCTCCGCTTGATAGTAGGTCTGCCGAGACAGCCCGAAGAGCGCGGCCGCGTCCGCTTTGTTGGTGCCGTCTTCGCGGGCGTGCCGAAGCATCTCATACTTCACTTGCACGAGATCGAGCGGATCAAAGAAACCTGCTTCCCGGAACCAGGGGGCGCGGACGCCCTCGGGCTTGGGGTTCAGAGCGCCCATCTGGCGCAGGCGATCGGGCTTGCTTTCTTTGGTCATGGGAGCCTCCCTGTGTAATGCAAATTATGCCGCACTTTGCTCACACGTCAATCAAATTATATCTCAAATACCGCCGAAACCCATGTAAAATCGAGCCTTGCCTATTGCTTAGACGATCAATGACATCGCTTGTCCGGCATAATTAGCCTTACATATCCGGCGTAATTTACTTGACGCTTCGTTACTCTTCCTGACGGCGCTTAATGCGATCAATCAACGACGCCAGCGCCGACAGATCGTCTGGGCGGGAGAAGGACCGACCTGCAGCAACCTGACTGAACAAGTCGGCCTCATTGACATCGGTCCACGAGGCCGGAAGCGAACGCAACCGTCCTTGGGCGTCGTAGAACATGACGCGGTCTTCGCCCCAGTTCTGTTTGCGTGTCGACAGCACGAAGCGCTGTCCGCGCCACGGATGGAACGGGTGCGTAACCTCGAACTCTATGCGGGCTTGAGTGTCAGTACGAACTGCAGTCCTGGACTTGAAAGAAGGCCAAGGTCGAGAACGGCATGCGCTGCGCCCAGAGTTGCCTTCTCGGCCGCATATTCCGTCCCGCACGCGCTCATTCGCCAGCAGGTCGATATCCGGGCGACCGCGCGAATGATCGAGATCTTCCATCGCGGCAAACGCGTTGCTGTGCATCAGCGCCGCTATGGCGGGCCGCGCTATGGAACAGACCCCGCGCACATGCCGAGCTCCCACCGCCGCTATGCTGAATGGACGCCGGCGCGCTTCCGGCGCTGGGGCGCGTCCATCGGTCCGCAGACCGAAGGGCTGGTCGTTGCCATTCTCGCCAGCCGGCCACATCCCGAGCAGGGCTTCCGAATCCAACCATCGCCGACGCCGTCTTGGATCGGCTTGTTCACAATGCCTATCGCATCGAACTCAGCGGCGAGAGCATGCGAAAACAGAAAGCCGTGACCACCGACCAAACAACCCTGGCTTGACCGCGGAGCGAGCTCAGGTCAAAAACCCACACGACCCAGAGGCACACAAACTGTCCGGCTTCAAATCGGAACCGTGTCCGGCACGAGATCGGAATACCTGTCTGGCTTCAGATTGGAATAGCCGTCCGGCATCATCGGAATACGCAGGGCACGAAGCACATCAAACAAACCGGGTCCAAGAGCAGTACCAAATCGTCGAAAGCGATTTCCTCGGTACCCCTCCGGTGACGGCCGCCTTGCTGAGTTAGGCTGAAGGCTGCAAGTCCTAGTGCAAGCACTAGGAGTAGTCCTATGACGAAGCATCAGATTGAGGTCATCACGTCGGTCGAGCGGCGTCGGC
>JAESGS010000477.1_pt1 | contig 29416 bp, 29 predicted proteins | sample 9269761 | NCBI WGS metagenome assembly JAESGS01 (sample SAMN15741799, study PRJNA653493) | algae metagenome | isolation source: Cyanosarcina radialis HA8281-LM2 and co-occurring heterotrophs from damp... | place: USA: Makauwahi cave, Hawaii | collected 2011-01-06 | reverse complement strand
CTCGCCAATGATAAGGCAACCTCGTCCCCGCGGGTGGGAGGTGGTCGGCCTCGGCTCGGCCGACCTACGGGGTCGTCGCCTACGGCTTGACCGCCCGCTCCAACCGCTTCCGCTCGACGAGCGCCTTTTCGTGCGCTGCCTCGTCTAATTGCTTGACCCGCTCCTCCACCGCATTCTTGCCTTTCGCCGTCGCCTTCACGAGTAGGGAGCCGCTCCCCTCGTCGGCGATGACGGCCGTGACCTCGCCGCTAAACTCGTCGATCGCGATGAGCTCCTTCAGCACCTTCGCGACGTTCGCGGCCGAGGAATACTCCGGCTTGATCGTGTGTAGGGTGTAGGCGTTGACCTTCGGCGCGGAGTCCTTCGAGGCTCCGGTGCCAGTCAAAGCGGGGAGTGAGCTGGTGGTGTTCCGGCTCCCGCCGGTGGCGACGGGGAAAGGGGCCGCACCGCCGCCCCCCGCCGGGGTCAGGGAGTTCTGTCCGGCCGCCGGGGCCGGGCCGCCGGAACTGCCGGGAATGGTAGTTGGATTAAACCCGCCGCTGCCGTACCCGCCCGGCCCGCCGGGGGTCGTCGCCGGGGCTATACCACCGACCCCGCCGGGCCCGCCCATCCCCGGCCCTCCGGGGCCAGTGCTCGTCACGGCGGCCGCTTTCGGCCGCTTGAAGATCGCCAGATGGTGGGCAAAATTCTGACCGACTCCTATTCCCTGCCCAATGGTGACGAGTTCCCAGCCGTCTTTGCCTTCGTCGATAATCGTCTGTTTGCAATTGTCTAGACGGGTATTTGACAGGTCAACGAACTTGTACTCCCACGGCTGGCTGATCGGTCCGCGGGCCACCCCGCCGCCATAACTGCCCGACTGCCCGGCCGTGGCCGGGGCGATGGCCGCCGGGGCCGCCGGGGCGCCGGTGACGGCGGCCGGGTCCACGGCGGCCGGCCGCGGCGTCCGCGGGGCCGGGGGCGGAGCACCGGGCGCGGCCGACTGCGCGTCGGCGTTCGAGAACAGGCTCGCGCCGATGCCGGTGATGAGGCCGCCGGCGACCAGCACGGCCGCCGCCAGCAGTTTGACCTTCGTGAGCGTCATGTCCGCCACCCCTTGAGAAAGTTGAACCAGCGCCGCCGGGACCGTGCCCGCGTTCGCCGCGAAACTCATGACCGAATCGAAGAGCTGAACCGGGACGACGGCGGACCCGGTGGACGTGCCGAGGCCGACGGCCGCGACCGCGGCGGCCGGCGCGAGGCCGCGGGCCGTCAGCCGGTCGAGCAACCGCTGCTTCGCCTTCGACAGCCGCCCGGTCAGCGTGCCGGGCTTCCACCCGAGCTGCGCCGCCGCGTCCGGCTGCCGCACGCCTTCCAGGCAGCAGACGACGAACGCCACCCGCTCGCCGTCCGGCAGCCGGGCGACCTCCTCGTGGACGGCGGCCAGCGCCTCGTCCCATCGGGAGTCGGCGACCGGCGCGTCGGCCTCGCCGGCGGCGGCCTTCTTCTCGCGAAGGGTCCGCCGGGCGGCCCCGCGCTTGAGTTTGCTCGCCACCCGCACGGCGACGCCGTGCAGCCACGCGCCCAGCGCCTCCGGCCGCCGGACGCTCCCCGCCCCGCGGACGAGCGCCAGGAACGTCGCCTGGAAGGCGTCGTCCGCGTCGGTCGCGTTGGCGAGCAGGTTCCGGCAGACGCTCCAGACCATCGGCCCGTGCCGCCGCACGACGAGCGCGAACGCCGCCTCGTCCCGCGTCGCGGCGAAGCGGGCGAGCAGGTCCGCGTCGCCGGCCGGGTCGGTCGCGGCGGCGGTGATCGTGCGGCAAATGGCGCTCAGGCGGGAACCCACGACGGACGGCCTCCGGGTCACTCTTCTTGAGTATGTCCCCGCGCCGGGCGGATTCCTACGAAGTGACGGAAAGAAAAGTGGCTGCCGAGGAGTTGTTAGGTCGGGTCGAGGCTTTGCGAGGCCCGACACACGACATCCGAAGGGTCGAAGACCGAAGCCACGGCTCCCCGACTTTCTTCACCCCGAAGGGGTGGGACATGTCAGCCCAGGGCAACGCCCTGGATACGCTCCCACCCCCCGCAACAAGCCCTGAAAGAGCGGAAGAGTGTTCCGCCCTTTCAGGGCTTGCCCCGGTGCTTGTCCGACCCAGGGCGTTGCCCTGGGCTGACATGTCTCAGGCTTTCAGCCTGAAAGCCATGCCCGCGGGCCAGGTTGCGGAACGGTTGCGGTCTCCTGTCGGGCCTCGTCGCAAAGCCTCCTCGACCCGACCTACAAGACTACACCGCCGTGATTTCCTTCAGGGCGTTCGCCAGCATGTCGATATCCTCGGCCGTGCTGAACGGGCCGGGGCTGACGCGGACCAGGCCGTCCGGGAAGCTGCCGACGGCCCGGTGGACGTACGGGGCGCAGTGCAGCCCCGGCCGGATGGCGATGTCGAACGCCTGGTCGAGGATGCCGCCGATCTCCGGGGCCGGCAGCGCGTCCGTGTAGAAGCTCACCGTGCCGACCTTCCGCGAACGGTCCCGGTGGCCGACGAACGTGAACCCGGCCCCTTCGAGCTGCTGGTAGAGCCGGTCGCACAGCTCGACCTCGTGCGCCCGCAGCTTCTCCGGCGTTTCCTTCTCGACGAAGTCCAGCCCGGCGGTCATGCCGACGACGCCGAGGACGTTCGGCGTGCCGCCTTCGAGGTAGTACGGGAACTCCTTCGGCTGCGTCGGCGAGGACGAGTCGCCGCCGGTCCCGCCTTCCCGCCAGGGCTTGAGCGTCACCCGCGGGGCGACGTACAGCGCGCCGGTCCCGGTCGGCCCGAACAGGCACTTGTGGCCGGGGAACGCGAGCAGGTCGATGGCGAGCGCCTGCACGTCGATCGGCACGACGCCGATCGTCTGGGCCGCGTCCACGAGGAACAGTACGTCCCGCTCGCGGCAGATGCGGCCGACCTCCGCGACCGGCTGCACCGTGCCCAGGACGTTCGAGGCGTGCGTCAGCGCGACGAGCCGCGTCTTCGTCGTGATCGCGTTTTGAATCGCGTCCGGATCGATGGTGCCGCCGCCGTCGGACGCGACGCGGGTGAGGGTGATGAACCCGCCCTCGGCCATCGCGACGAGCGGCCGCGAGACGCTGTTGTGTTCGAGGTCGGTCGTGACGACGTGGTCGCCGGCCGCGAGGACGCCCTTGAACGCCATGTTCAGCGCGTCGGTGCAGTTGAGGGTGAAGACGAACCGCTCGGGGCCTTTGCCGTTGACGAACCGGTTGAGCCGGTGGCGGCCGTCGTCGAGGGCGTGCTCGGCGGCGAGGGCCATCTTGTGCCCGGCCCGGCCGGGGTTGGCGAGGGTGGTGCGGGCGAACCGGTCCATGGCGACGTAGACGGATTCCGGCTTCGGGAAGCTGGTGGCGGCGTTGTCGAGGTAGATCACGGGAGAATCTCGGAGACGGGGATCGCGCCGACGGCCTTCTTGCCGACGACGACGGGCACGGCCTGGCCGGGGGCGAACGTGTCGTGCCCGCGGTAGCCCGGCGACCGGCCGCCGCGGGGCTGGGTGTACACCTCGACGACCCGCTCGCGGAGGTTCACCACCCAATAGATCGGGATGCGAGCGGCGGCATAACTCTCCAACTTCTCGCCCCGATCTTCGTCGAGCGACGTGTCGGCGACTTCGACGATCAGCAGCACCTCGCGGGGGGTAGGCTGAACCTCGTCGTACCGGTCATCCGGTCCGAGTACGACGGCCAAGTCCGGTTCCGGCTCGCTGTCCTGATTCGGGATCGAGATCGGCTTCTGGGTCCGCAACAGGAATTCGTCCGGGAGCAACTTCCAGAACCGCTTTTCGAGTTTCGACGCCGTGCTAGCGTGGGGCGTGTTCTGGGGCATCTTGTACTTGATGACTCCGTTCAACAGCTCATACGGGTCGCCCGGCTTCAGTACGCCCACTTCGATGAGCGTGTGGTACTCGGCGAGCGTGAACCGGCGGACGAAGAAGTTCGTACGCGTCGGCGCGAGTGTGGGCAGCCCCAGGTCGATGCTCACGGGAGAATCTCGTTGACGGGGATCGAACCGACGGCCTTCTTGCCGACGACGACGGGCACGGCCTGGCCGGGGGTGTAGTCGGTGCGGACGCGGTATTTCCATGTCCGGCCGGGGCGCGGCTGCCTGTAAACTTCGACGGCTCGGTCGCGAAGGTTTACGATCCAATACACCGGCACTCGAGCCTCGGCGTACAGTCGTAGCTTCGGACCGCGTTCGGTTTCGAGTGATCGTTCGGCCACCTCGACGACCAGCATGGGTACGACCGACCCGCTTGTTTCACATGCGATGTCCGGGTACAAGGCACTGTCGAGCAGCGTGACCGGCTTCCGAGACGCGATGGCGAACCTCGGCGGTACGAGCGGACGAAGCAAGCCCATCAACTGCCATCGGACGCTATCGTGCGGGGGTTTCGGAGTCGTGTTGTCGGTGATGATCCCCCGGATCAACTCGTTCCGCCCGTTCGCCTTCAACAGCCCGTCTTCCATCAACAGACGGAATTGCGCGAGCGAAAACCGATAGACTCGCGATTCCAGGTCGGCCGGAATCGGTCGTGGTCGTATTCGGCGGGGTACGGGCGTCGTCGCGGTCATTTCTTTCCCTCAACACCAATCTACCCGACGATCCGCCCCGCGCGATGCTCAATGCCCGATGTACTTCGCGTACAGCGTCCTCGCGCGGTCGCTGTCGTCGGTCCCCTTGATGATCGCCCGGCCGTCCGGGAAGACGGTGAACTCGTACCCCTCGCCGCCGTCGGTCACGGCGAACTTCAGCAGGAACTTGTTCGCCGTCACCGGGCCGCTCGCCCGCAGCTGGTTCGCCAGCGTCGGGAAGTCGAGCCGCGTCCCGGCCCGCTGCGTCACCTGCACCGCGTTCCGGCCGCAGAGCGAAGTCGTCTGCGTCCCCTGCTCGCCCTCCAGCCAGTCGAACTGCTTGAGCGCGCAGCACGGGCACTTCCCCTTCCGGCCGGCCAGTGGGGCGATCTTCACCCGCTTGTACGTGTTCTCCCACAGGTTCAGCATCACCAGCTCGCGGTTGATCGTCTCCTTCTTGCCGGCGAGCAGCTTGAGCGCCTCGGCCGCCTGCATGTTCGCGATCACGCCGACGGCCGGGCCGAGCACGCCGGCCGTCTCGCACGTCCCGACCTCGCCGGGGCCGGGGCTGGCCTCGAACACGCACCGCAGGCACGGCGTCTCGCCCGGCACGATCGTCATCGTCATCCCTTCCGTGCCGACCGCCCCGCCGTACACCCACGGCTTGTTCAGCTTCACGGCCACGTCGTTGATCGTGTACCGGACCTCGAAGTTGTCCGTGCCGTCCAGGATGAGGTCGGCGTCCCGGCACAACTCCTCGATGTTCGTCCGGTTGATGTCCGCGACGACGGCCTCCAGTTTCACCCCGGAGTTGATCTGCCGCATCTTCGTGACGGCCGCCTCCGCCTTCGGCATGTTGTTCGTCACGTCGGCCTCGTCGAAGAGCACCTGCCGCTGGAGGTTGCTCGGCTCGACGAAGTCGCGGTCGATGACGCGGATGAACCCGACGCCGGCCCGGACGAGGGCGTTCGCGAGGACGGTCCCGAGCGCCCCGACGCCGCAGAGGGTGACGCGGGAATTGAGGATGCGCTCCTGCCCGGCCTTGCCGATGCCGGGGACGCGCATTTGCCGGGAGTAGCGGTCGAACGTGGTGTCCATGATGATCCTTAGAACCCAGAGCGGAAGCGCCGGGGTGGTGTTCGACACCCCGGCGCTTCCGCTCTGGGTTCCAACCGGGTGTTACTCGATACCGTTGTCTTTCAGGAACTCTTGCAGGAACCGGACCTGCTGCTTGGGCCACTTCTCGGCCTTCGCGAACGCGGCGAGCGTTTCGAGGTCTTCCTTCACCCGCCGCAGGTCCGGGCCGGTCAGCCGCTGGAGGTACGTGACGACGTAGTGCATCGCCTCCTCGGCGACGGCCCCGTTCAGCACCGCCTCCTCGGACCCTTCGAGGAAGACGTAGGCGTGCAGCACCGCGAGCAACAGCGGGTGGACGCCGAGCTGCGGCGGGATGAGCGGGAACACGGCCGCGCCGTCGGGGGCTTCGTCCGGCATCACGGGGCCTCGGCGGGAAGGCGGGCGGCGATGGCCGCGAGGTCGGCGGTGACGGCCAGGCGGTGGAGGTCCGATAGGGCGGTCAGGTCCCTGATCGTTCGTACCCGCGGCATCAGGGCAACCCCTTCGGCACCGAAGCGAACGTCGAGGATCGATTCGATGGCTTCGAGTTTGCCCTTCTCCGCGCCGCGGTCCATCCACAACTGTTCGGTCGGACTGACGAACGGCATCTTTCGGTCCTCCTCGAATCGGGTGTGGTCGGCGACGAACGCCGCCTGCCGCGGCGGCGAGAGCGCCATGATCCAGTCGATCACCCGGAACAACCGCCTCACCCGCTCGCGGCCGAAGCCGCGGTCGTATAGCCCGCGGGCGACCGTTCGCTTCCACTCGGACCGGGCGTCCGGCCGGCCGCGGGTTTCCAACGTCTTCAGGTGGGCCACCGTCACCGCGGCGAACGGGTTCGCGTCCGCCGCCAAGTCGTCCTCCCGGCCCGTCCATTCTAACAGCTTCGCCGTGAGGAACCGGAACCGGACCTCGCACCCCAACTGCCCCTCGACGAACTCCGTCGGCCGCCATCCGGGCTGCTCGTCGCCGAGGACCGCGACGCTGACCGGCATCCGGCCGTAGTAATCCCGCAGCCGGTGGTTGTACGTGTACATCCGCTCGGCGAACGCCGCCTGCGGCTGGTTCTGTACCTCGACGTGGACCAGGACCCACCGTTCCGAGCCGTCTAGTAGCCAGACGCGCACGAGCTTATCCACCGTTCCGCGGCCGGCCTCGGACCCGCGGGCGAGTTTCTCCAGTTCCTTGTCCAGGAACTCGTGCCCGCGCGACCAATCCACGGCCGCGTGGACGGGGGCGAAGAAGAACCGCAGGAAGTCCTCGAAGAACTCGCCGATGGCTTCCTTCCACGGCCCGTCGAACTCGCACTCCGGCTCCGGCTCAGCCACCGGCCACCGCGGGGATGAGCGCGACGACCGCGCCGTCGGCCAGCGGCGTGTCCATCTCGTCGAGGTACCGGATGTCCTCCTCGCCGACGAACACGTTCACGAACGGCCGGATCACGCCCTTGTCGAACAGCTTCGGCCCGAGGCCGGGGTGCTGCCGCACGAGGTCGTCGAGCGCCGCCTGCACCGTGCCGCCGGCGACGGTCACTTCCGCCTGGCCGTCGGACTGGTCCCGCATCGGGGTGGGAATTTGAACCTTGATCGCCATGATGGATGCCATATAGCCGCCGGCACGCCGGCGGGGTTTGGAAGAACCGCCGGCAAGCCGGCGGCTATATAGAACACGCGGTCACTTCCCGAAGTCCTTCGGCCGGGCGACGGTCATCGTCACCGTGCTGCCGTCCACCTTGAACTTCGACGTCTTCGCCATCGCCTCGATCACCTTCACCAGCGGCGCGGCCTCCGGCGGCAGCTGCGTGCCGAGCTGCTGCTTCACCTGCGGCAGCGCCAGGGACAACAGCGCGACCGCCCCTTGCAGCGTCTCCTTCACCGTCTCCGCGCCCTCGGCGCTGTCCGCCCGGAACACGCCCTTGAGCAGCGTCTCCTCGGCGAGGTTCACGGTCAGCGTCGCGGCCTCGAGCTTCTTCGCCGCCGCCCAGAACTGCTCGGCCGCCGGCGGGATTTCCTTGTCGAGCTTGTCGCCGAACTTCTCCTTGAGCGCCGCCATCAGCGGCTTCATCGCGACCACCGCGACCACGTCGTGGGCCAGGTCGGCCTTGCCGAACTCGGTCGCCAGGTCGCCGCCCTTCGCGCCGGCCTCGATCACCGCGGCCACCGCCGACTCCGCGCCGAACAGGGCCGTCTTCGCGTCCAGCGTCGTGCCGACCATGTCCTCGCGGGCGATCTTGCCCTTGCCCTTGACCCCCTTCTTGCCGGCGACCGTCGCCTCGGCGTCGCCATCGACGATCTTCGGCAGGTCGGCGGCGATGCCGTCCTTGCCGGTGACGACGAACGCCGGCAGCACCACGTCCTGGGCCTTCGCGTTCATCGACAGCAAGAGCGTGCCGCGGGTGAAGCTGTCGATGTCGAGCTGCTTCTCCTCCTTCGCCTTCGCCACGGCCTTCTCGACCGGCACGCCGAGGGCGACGAGGTTCTTCTTGAGCTTCACGGCATCGACCGTCACCGCGAGCGGGAACGTGGCCGGGATGTGCCCGGCCTCGACCGGCTTGTCCGCGGCCCCGGCCAGCGGGGCGAACACCAGGGCCGCGACCGCGGCGAACACGAGACGACGCATGGGATGGTCCTTGAAAAGAGTTGGCCACGAGGAACAGGGAAATCACAGATCAGAACCAAATCATGATTCCATTTCTGATCTGTTTTCATCCGCGTTCGTCTGTGGCCGTTATAGTCCGATTTACACCAGCACCGGTTCCGCGAGGCCGGAGAGTTGCTCGAACGCCGGGAGCGTCGGCTTGATGACGGCCGGCGGGTCGAGCACGTCGAACACCGCGTCCTGCGTCTTCAGGCCGTTGCCGGTCACGCACAGGACGATCTCCTCGTCCCGCGGGAGGCGGCCGGCCGCGATCAGCTTGCGGGCCACGGCCACGGTCGTGCCGCCGGCCGTCTCGCCGAAGATGCCCTCGGTTTGCGCGAGCAGCCGCATGCCGTCGATGATCTCGTCGTCGGTCACGTCCTCGGCCCACCCGCCGGTCTCGCGGACGAGCTTCGCCGCGAAGATGCCGTCGGCCGGGTCGCCGATGGCGAGGGACTTGCAAATCGTCGTCGGCTTCCGCACCGGCTTGTGCTTCTCCCGGCCGGTCTTCACCGCGTCGCTGATCGGGTTGCAGCCGGTCGCCTGCGCGCCGTACATCTTCGTCGTGACGGGCGTGTCCACGAGGCCGGTCGCGTAAAGCTCGTTGAACGCCTTGTGAATCTTGCCGATGAGCGCGCCCCCGGCCATCGGGCAGACGACGTGCTGCGGGAACCGCCAGCCGAGGTCCTGGGCGATCTCGAACCCCATCGTCTTCGACCCTTCGGCGTAGAACGGCCGGAGGTTGACGTTCACGAACCCCCACCCGTACTTGAGCGCGATCTGCGTGCAGAGGCGGTTCACCTCGTCGTAGGTGCCGAGGCAGCCGATGACCTTCGCGCCGTACACGGCCGTGCCGAGAATCTTCGTCCGCTCCAGGTCGGCGGGAACGAGGATGAACGTCTCCAACCCGGCGCTTGCGGCCTGCGCCGCGACGCTGTTCGCGAGGTTGCCGGTGCTGGCGCAGCCCACCGTCGTCATGCCGAACTCGAGCGCCTTGCTGAGCGCGACGGAAACGACGCGGTCCTTGAACGAGAGCGTCGGGAAGTTGACGGCGTCGTTCTTCACCCACAGCTTCTTGACGCCGAGGGCCTCCGCGAGCCGGTCGGCCTTCACCAGCGGCGTCGCGCCGACGTTGCGGCCGACGATCGGCTGGTCCGGGCCGATGGGCAGGAACTCCTGGAACCGCCACATCGTCGCCGGCCGGCTCTCGAGCGTCGCCCGGCTGACCTGGGCCTTGATCTTCTCGTAGTCGTAGGTCACTTCAAGGGGGCCGAAGTCGTCGACGCAGAAGTTGATGGCCGATTCCGGGTAGAGCTTGCCGCAGACGCGGCACTTCATTCCGAGCGCGAATGGCGAAGGCACGAGGACACCCCTGTTGAGATAGTAGTAGGCACACTCGGTGTGCCGTCCGCGGAATCGAGTCTTCGAGATTCCGCGAGAGCCTTTGGCGAGAGGTAGCAAACGGCACACGGAGTGTGCCTACTACTCTGGGTGAGTCTTCTTCCAGGGAGGTTCCACTTGCGGTGAGATAAGATGACGCGGACGGGCGGATCGCCCTTTCGCGGTATCTTATCTTCCCCGGCGGGTAGCCGAGTAGGAGTTAGCACCAGCGTTCGCCGGGCGGTCTGGCGACCGCCCGGCGAACCGGTTGCTGTGGCGTCTTCGGGCCTAGCCCCTCAGCCACTCTGGATAAGATACTCACCGTTTTTATCGAGCCGTGTCGAGACACGGTTAGGAAGAGAATACGGCCGGGCGAAGCGGAAGGCAACAGCGCGGCGGGGAAATTGCGGCGCCCGGAAACGCGAATCGGGCGGCGGCCCCTCGCGGAACCACCGCCCGACGTTGTTTCGATCCCTGGGACCGCGGGCGTCCCGCCCGCCGCGGCTCCAGCCGGTTAAGGCTGGTCCCCGAAACCGACAAGGTGGGCGGGCGGGACGCCCGCGGTCCCAGGCCGACCCCATTGGCCTTGTGTGGCCGCTTACCGCGACTCCGGCTCGGCGATCATCCGCACGTACCGGGCCAGCATCATCTGCACGGCCTGGACCGTCTGCCACTCGTTGAACCCGAGCTTCACCTCCGTGCCGTCGTCGTTCGACTCGATGTTCTCGACGGCCGAGGTCAGCCCCTGGTGCAGGTAGTCGAGCATCTCCGCGAGCCGGGCCGACTGCGCGCCGGTCAGCTTCTGCGGCAGCGGCGGGATGTCCTCGTCGCGGGCGCTCCACTCGCCCGGCGTCTTGTCCGTCCGCTGGGTCAGTTCCATCAGGTTCTTTCCGCCCATCGACTTCGCCAGCTCGTCCAGCCGCAGCGTGGCCGCGCTCCCGGCGGCCGGCAGCCCGGCGTGCGACCCGCGGCGGGCCGCGATCTCTTCCATCGTGCCGAACAGCAACATCGACCGGCCGACGGACACCTGGTCGCCGGGCCGCAGCCGGCGGATCTGCACGGTCGTCCCGTTGACCCGCGTGCCGTTCGTGCTGTCGAGGTCGGTGATGATGATGTCGCCGTCTTCGTACTGAACCTTCGCGTGATACCGGCTGATCCGCTCGTCGTTGAGGCGGAGGCCGTTGCCTTCCTCCCGGCCGATCGTACACGGGATCGGCAGGTCGCGGAAGACGCGGCCCTTGTCAACACCTTCGAGGACGAGAAAGGTGACGGTTCTCATGCGGGTTCCTACTCTGTCGAGCCGGGCGAAGGGGGTCGGCGGCAAAGGAAGCGGCCCCGCTTGCTGCTCTAGGTATAGCACCTACCAGGCCGGGGAAGAGGTTTCAGGCGCTGATTTGGTAAATGCTACTCCTGCATTATTTCGTCCATTCAGCTACCGAGTCAACTTTATCTTCAAACAAAAATCAGCCACTACCCCGCCGGGCGAACGGGGGCGGTTCTCGTGAGGGGAAGAACCCCGACCCGCGTTCGCCTCCGGAAGTCGAATCGGCCCCGCCGGTCCGCCAACGAAAAACGCCCCGGCTCTCGCCGGGGCGCTCTCGCGTTTCATTACGTTCGGTTAGTACCGGAACAACATGCTGAACGTCACCCCTTGCGCCCAGTACTCGTCCTGGGCCAGCGACTGCGGCTGGAACGCCGCCGTGCCGCCGGACCCGAAGTTCTGGCTCGTCGGGATGATCGACGGGTTGATCCGGTTGCTGATGACGTTGCCCGGCCGGAGCACCCGGTTGATGTACAGGTAGTTGTACCCGATGCTCGTCGAGAACCACGAGGTCCAGTTGTACCCGATGCTCGTGCCGACCTCCGGGATGATGGCGAACTCGTCGTTCCGGTAGCGGCCCATGTTCTGGGCGTTCGCGTACAGCCCGCCGACGGCCTGGGCGAACAGCCCCCGCTGGAGGTCGAGCAGGTCCGACCGGCCGTCCACGTCCAGCACCTGGTTCATGACGCCGGCCGCGATCTTGCCGGAGAACCCGAAGTTCCACTTCCCGTGCGACGAGTTCGCGTTCACCCCGACCTGGCCGCCGTAGAACCGGTTGAACACGTTGAAGCTGTCCGTCACGGACACGATGGCCGGGTTGAAGATGGCCGCCCCGTTGAACAGCGGCGCGCCGTTGCCGAGGATCGTGGACTGGGACGCGAACCGCAGGTCCTCGTGCAGCTCGAAGAACCGGAACCCGAGCGTGCCGTCCACGGTGATCCGGCGGGCGTCGTCCGGGCAGCTGCGGAACAGGTTGACCAGCAGGCTGGCCTCCGCGCCGTACATCTCGTTGATGCTCGACACCACGATGCTGCCGCTGGCCAGCCCCTGCTGGGCGACGGTCAGGACGGCCGGGCCGCCGGTCGTGGCGTCCACGAACGGCCGGGCCAGGACCGGGATGCCGTTGGCGTCCGACGCGGCGAAGAACGTGTTCGACTTCCGCTCGAACAGCATCCCGCCGATGTCGATGCCGACCCGCCGGTCGTTATCGCAGAAGTACCCGCCGTTGATGTGGAACCCGGCGAACACGTTGTACCCGAGGTCCGACCGGCTGTGCAGCAGCGTGGTCGTCGGCGCGCCGGCGAGGCCGGCGTCCTGCGGGGCGCTGGTGCTGACGTACGGGATGTTCGTCGGCTGCGCCTTGACGAACCAGAGCAGGAGGCGGCTGTTCAGGTAAATTTTGCTGGCCGCGGGCGCGGTGCCGGCGAAGGCGTCGTCCCACTGCGGCTGGCCGTGGATGCCCGGCGGCAGCGCCGGCCCCATGGCGGCCGGATCGACCGGGCCGCCGGGGAACGGGCCGTACCCGCCGAACCCGCCGACCGGCGGGGGCACGATCTCGTTGACGCTCGCGCCGCTGGCCGGCAGCAGGCCGGGCATGGCCATCGGGCCGATCGCCGTGGGCGGCGGGACCGTGGCTTGTGGCGGTTGAGCGAACGCGGCCCCGGCCCCCACCGCCAGCGCCGCGATTGTTCCCAGCACACGTTTCCGCATGGCACGCTCCTGATCTGCCCACCCGAGGCGGGTCCCGGCGGTCGTCGCGGCGGCGGCCGGCTCCCCCCCGGAACCGGCCCCGCCGCTCGCGCCTCGTGGTCTGCACCGGCGGCCCAACACCGACCGCCGCCGCGCGAACGGATTGCTTCTCTAGGCGGAATCATCGGCACGACCGGCCGCGGAACATGAGTCCGGTTCGGCAAACTTTGCGCGCCCGGCACAACCGGCGGGCCGACCCGAATTGCCGGGCTTGCCCCGTCAGATGGCGTTGGTCATATAACGGTGGGCTTGCCCACCGTGCGGGTTCGAGTCCGCGAGAACCCGCACCGCGGAGCCTCCCGCGGGGAACTAACTGCGATGGGAGAAACGTCCCCGCGGGAGGTACGCCTTCGCACGCGCGGAAAGGTGATTGCGTGGGAAGGAACGTCCCCGAGGTGCGAACGCCCACGCGGTTTCTCGAAGACTCGAAACCGCCCCCCGGCAAGCCGGGGGCTATATGACGGCCGTGTTTACGCGGGTGGTGTCAGCACGCGGATGCACTGCCGCCGGAACCCGACGTACCCGACGCCGATGGCGAGGACGCAGTACGCCGCGATGAGGGTCGTGGACGCCCCCTTCTCCAGCATCTTCGGCGTGTCGAGGAGCCGGTCGCCGGTGGCCCACGCGATAGCGAGGTACGAGCCGTTGGCCAGCAGGCAGAAGTGCGCCACGAACCACGCCCACGGCCGCCGGGCGATCCCCGCGAAGGCGAGCGGGACGGCCACGCCGAGCAGCGGGCCGCACCAGAGGGTGACGAGCGGCCGCGGGTCCGGGTCGAACGTGCTGTACGGCAGTTCCCACGGCCACAGGTGGGCCTCGCGGAGCGTGCCGCCGCCCGCCCAGCCGCCGACGACGTGCCCCGACTCGTGCGTGAACGTCATCGCGCACCACGACAGGGCCAGCAGGAGGCCGAAGCGGACGAACCGGTTTCGGAACAAGCTACGGATCATGACGGCCGCCGCATCACCAGGCCCCAGTGCCACGAGCAGCAGCACAGCGACTCGTACCGCACGAATTCCAGCCCGGCAGCCTCGCCCCACGCCCGGCACCGCCCGGCCGACGGGCGGATCGGCATCGACGGGCCGCGGGGCGTCGGCACGTCCGTCCGCCAGTGGACGATCCCCGCCGTCCCGCCGGGGGCCAGCGCCCGCCGCGCCTCCCGCAGCAGCCCGACCGGGTCTTCGAGGTGCAGGATGTTGAACAGCATCGCGTACCCGGCCCCGCCGTCCGGCACGCCGCACCCGGCGGCCGCGAAGTCCCGGACCTCGGCCGTCACGTTCGTCAGCCCGGCGGCCGCGGCCTTCGCCGCGGTCGCGGCCACCAACGCCGGCTCGATGTCCAGCGCGAGCACCCGGCCCGCGACCCGCTTCGCCGCCGGCAGGGTGAACGTGCCGTACCCGCACCCGAACTCGACCACGTCCCCGCCCGCCCCGCCGCAGTCCAACTTCGCGACCATGCACGCCGGGTTGAAGAACGTGTCCCAGTACGACTCGTCCGGCATCCCGCTCTCGCGTCCCTTCATCCCGTCCCCTCCGCAGGTGGCAACGGTTGGACGGCGACCGCCCCGGTCAAGGTTCGCGCGACCGGGCACTTCCCCGCCGCCTCGCGCACTTGCGCCGCCTGCTCGGCCGTCAGCGGCCCGTCGAATTCGAGCCGGTAGCCGAGGGTGGCGCGGCCGGGCACGGACCGGTCGATGCGAACCTCGCACCTGGCGGCGTGCAGCGGGAACCCGTGCTCGGCGGCGGCCATTCGCGCGGTCATGGCCAGGCACGTCGCGAGCGCCGCCTCGAGCAGTTCGTGCGGCCCGAACCCGTCGCCCGCCCCGCCCTTCGCGACCGGCACGTCGGCGACGGCGGCGTGCGGCCCGTTCGTGAACGCCGTCCGGTACGGCGGATCGAGACTGGAAGCGCGGATCATGGCGGCCCTCCACGTGACCGGGTTGGTGTACGCCGGCCCGCGGCGCGGCCCTGGAAGTGGTTCCAAAACTTTCTACACGGTGGCAAGGGATGAGGCCCTGCGAAGCCCCGGCCATCCGTCTAAAGCACGCGGTAACGCGGCCCGTGGCTTAGTTCGTCTCCTCCCACTCGTCGCGGACGGGGATGCCCCGCCGCTCGGCCGCGGCGACGAGCGCGTCGAACAGCTTCGCCCGGTCGTGGTAGTTGACCGGGTTAACGACCACGCGGGTGGCGTCGCCCGCGACCGTGACCCGGTCGGTCCGGTCGCCGAACCCCGTCAGCCGGGTCCGCACCACCTCCCGCACGTCGGCCCACGACAGCTCGTCCACACCGCCGGGCCGGACCTGGACCACGCCGCCGGCGAAGATCACCAGCCGCCACCGCCGCTGCCGGTACAGCCACACGGCCAGCCCGACCGCCCCGGCCGCCACCAGCACGGCGCACGCCCGGTTCGTCGCGTCCAGGCCGAACCCGAACGCGACGACCGCCAGGCACGCCACGGCCGCGCCGCCGGCGACGATCAGCCCGGCCGTCGTCTGGCCCGGCGACGGCCGGTACACGGCCTCCGGCTCGCCGAGGTGCGCGAAGAACCCGTCGCGGCCCACGGCTACTTCCCCCCGGCCGCGGCCAGCAGCGCCGCCCCGAACTCGCGGGCGCTCCACCGCGACCGGCCGACGCCCCACGCCGCGTCCTCGGCCTGCTTCGGGTCGATGTCCGCGAACAGGAAGTCCTCCTTGTGCCGCCGGCTGCGGACGAGGATTTCGCCGGCCGGGTCCACGACGTAGCTGTCGCCGTACCCGACGCCGTCGTACTTCTGGATGCCGGCGTCCTTGCCGCGGGGCGTGACGTTGTTCCCGCGGACGAACCAGACGCGGTTCTCGACGGCCCGCGCGACGTGGTCCGCCCGCACCGTCATGAAGTGGCTCAGCAGCGACTCTTTCCCGATGTAGTTGTAGTGCGGGGCGAAGACGACCTTCGCCCCCTTCAGCGCGAGGATGCGGGCCGGCTCGATGTACCCGCCGTCCGAGCAGATGATGACGCCGAACTTGACGCCGTCCCGCTCGAAGACGGGGAACTCGCGGCCCTGCTTGTGGAACGGCATGTACGCGGAGCACTTGCTGTACGTGCCGAGGACGTGCCCCTTCACGACGACGGCGGCCGTGTTGTACAGGTCGCGGCCGCGTAGTTCGTTGAACCCGACGATGCAGGTCGCCTCGAACTTCGCGACGCGGTCGAGGAACTTGAGGAACGGCGGCGAGTCGGTGGCGACGGCGACGGCCCGTGCGGCGGCCTCGGTGTCCGGGTAGCCGGTGAGGAAGCACTCCGGGAAGGAGACGACTTGCACCCGCTCGCGGTCGGCCCGCTGGAGGCCGGCGACGACCTTCGCGAGGTTGCCGTCGAAGTCGCCGGGGATGGATTCGAGCTGGCAGTGGCCGATCCGCATGGGGAACCCTCCGGGGAGTCCCCACACGATACCGGCGACGGCGGGCGGGCACAACGAGCTAGCGGTGCGAAAGGCGAGCGGGGGGCGTCAGCCCCCTGATTCTGGGTGGGAGCGCTACCGAGAATCAAGGGGCTGACGCCCCCCGCTCGACGAAGTTGTTGCCCGTTGTGCTGTCTTCCTACTCCGGCTCGCCGAGGACTTCGCGGATGCGGGCCATCCGCCGTTGGAGGAACGCGGTCGTGTGGCCGGTCCGGTCGAAATGTTCTGGCAGTGGCGTGCCCTTCTCCTCGAAGTCTTGGTACGCGTTCATCCGCGTGTGCCACGCGTACTTGTCGGACACCTCGTAGTCGTGCGGCGGCACCCGGCCGCCGGGCCGGCGGAAGATGGTGATGTACCGGGCGTCCTCCACGTCGCCACGGCTCAGCCACACGGCCAACTCGATCACGTCCCCGACCCGCACGTCATCCCGCCCGTATCCCTTGCACCCACCTGGGGCTTGGTTTTGGGGTGGGACCTCGCCGGTGGCGAGTTGGGCCGACAACTTGAATCGCCGGGGCGGGCGACCGGGCGGTTCCGGGATGTTACGGCCGCCCGTTAGTGCCGATTCCGTGAAGTACACCTTCATGGTAATGGTGGTCGGGGTGAGGGCGGAGACTTGGCCCTCGTAGCTGATGATGAGCGACCAGTCCGGGTTGTACTTCCGCATGTCCACGATGCCGGGCAGGTGGACGGGCGGCGGCCGGGGCGGGTCCGGCGGCTCGGACGGCGGCAGCACGGGCGACGCCCCGGACCCGGCCGCCAGGCACAGGAGCACGAGGCCACCGATCATTGTCGTGTGACGCATAACGCCCTTCCGCCGCTACTCGGGCGGCTCGCCGAGGACCTCGCGGATGCGGGCCATCCGCCGCTGGAGGTACGCCGTCTGGTGGCCGGTCCGGTCGAAGTGCTCCGGCAGCGACGTCCCCTTCTCCTCGAAATCTTGGAACGCATTCATCCGAGTGTGGTGTGCGTACTTGCTCTCCACGTCCCGCTCGTAGGCGTGCGGTGGCACCCGCCCGCCGGGCCGCCGCCGGATCATGATGGACCGGGCGTCCTCCGCGCCGCCCCGCTCCAGCCACACGGATAGCTCGACCACGTCCCCGACCCGCACGTCGTCCCGCCCGTACCCCAGCCCCCTGGACAGCTGCTCCCTCGCGGGAACCCGGCCGGCGGCGAGCTCGGCCGAGAGCCGGAACCGCCGGGGCGGGCGGCCGGGTGGCTCGGGCACGGTGCTGCCGTTCGTGAGTTCCGAGTTCGTGAAGTAGACCCGGAGGGTGATGGTGGCCGGGGTGAGGGCGGTGACCTTGCCCTCGTAGTCAATGATGAGCGGCCGGTCGGGGTTGTACCGCCGCATGTCCACGATGCCGGGGAAGTGGACGGGCGGCGGCCGGGGCGGGTCCGGCGGGTCGGACGGCGGCAGCACGGGCGACGCCCCGGACCCGACCGCCAAACACAACAGGACGAGGCCGCCGATCAGGGTCGTGTGGCGCATAACGCCCTTCCGCCGCTACTCGGGCGGCTCGCCGAGGACTTCGCGGATGCGGGCCATCCGCCGCTGGAGGTACGCGCTCGTGTGACCGGTCCGGTCGAAGTGTTCGGGCAAGCGAGTCCCCCGTTCCTCGAAGTCGTTGTACGCGTTCATCCGCGTGTGCCGCGCATACTTGCTCGCCACGTCCCGCTCGTAGGCGTCTGGCGGAACCCGGCCACCCGGCCGCCGCCGGATACTAATGTACCGGGCGTCCTCCACGTCCCCACGGGCCAGCCACACGGACAACTCGATCACGTCCCCGACCCGCACGTCGTCCCGCCCGTAACCCTGGCCCCAACTCGGTAGTTGGTCCTTGGCCGGGACCTTGCCGGCGGAGAGTTCGGCGGAGAGCTTGAACCGCCGGGGCGGGCGGCCGGGCGGCTCCATGATGTCGCTACCGCCCGTCAGCTCCGAGTTCGTGAAGTACACCTGCAGGGTGATGGTGGCCGCGGTCAGGGCGGTGACCCGCCCCTCATAGTAGATAATGAGTGGCCGGTCGGGGTTGTACCGCCGCATGTCCACGATGCCGGGGAAGTGGACCGGCGGCGGCCGGGGCGGGTCCGGCGGGTCGGACGGCGGCAGCACGGGCGACGCCCCGGACCCGACCGCCAAACACAACAGGACGAGGCCGCCGATCAGGGTCGTGTGACGCATGGCACTCTCCCGCCCGCAACGGCGTCATTGAGGTTAAGGACGGGTCTTGATAAAGAGTCGCTTCAGATCAAGTATGGGCGGTTCAACCATGCACCAGTTCGCACCCGTGATACTCGGATATGGATGAAGTTCGTGCCCATCCAAGTACACGATGTCTTCGTTAGGCGCATATAACACGAGCCACCGGTTCTGCCCCAGAGGATCTTCCGTGGCCGGCCCACCGTCCACAAGGATGAGAGTCGGGTTTATGGCCGTGTACGAGCTGACGTAGAACGTGCCCTCGCACTGCCACAAATCGGCCCAGGTGTGGTCTTGACCCACCAAGCAAACGGCCGGCCGGTAGGTCCCCGAAAGCCAGTGGATGTCCCCCGTCACCACGAGCTTGCTGAAGATGAACGGGGGGGCCACGGCGGTCGCGAAGTTGGGGCGGCGGCTCGGCGCGTCGGAGTACGGGAAGACCTGGGCCCCGTTGTTGTAGAAGTCGCCGTCGATCGTCGACGTGCCAACCACCTTCCCGCCGCCGGCACCGGGCAAGGCCCTCTCTTTAAACTTCGTCGCGACCACACCGCCCGTCGCCTTCAGGCTGTGCTGGACCTTGAGCGTCGCATCGTCGAACAACACGAGATACCCATCCGATAGTTGCACGGACGGGCCGTTGCTGCCGCCGAGGCGGCCGGACACGTCGGCCGTGCAGTTAGGGTGAATCCACAGCGTGCCGCCCGCGACGGTGACGGGCGCATTCTCCGAGCGCCAAGTCCGGGGAAAACCAGCCCGTTCAACGACATCCGCCATGCCATAAATGATGATGGGGTTACCGGTCGAGTTCTTGCCGCTGAATACGATCGTCCCGTTGGTCGCATCGACATTGGCTTGACACCGCTGGCCCACCACGATGACGGCCGCGTTCACCAGGTCCAACGTGCCTGTAAGGTACGTGACCACGGCCCCCGCCAGTGACGAGCCGGAGGCGTCTGCCTGCAACAACGAACTCCCGGTCACGAGCGTGTTCCCGACGCCGGGATCGATGGTCCCGACCGACCCCGGCTCGAACGTCAGGCTGGACAGGTCGTCGGTCGAGTTCAGCGTCCCGGCCGTCCACGTGAACGCCTCGACGACGCTGATCGCCGACCCGACGCCGTTGTACCCCTGGTCCAGGTTCCCGCCGGCCAACTCCAGCTCGTACACCATCAGGTTGTCGTCGAGCGTCACGTGCGCCGTGTACCCGCTCGTCAGCCGGATGACGTCGTAGGAGCCTTCCCCGAGCCGCGGCGGGACGGGGTCGTTCATCACGTCCCACGCCACGTCGTCGGCCCGGTTCAGGCCGATACAGTCCACGTCGTACGCGGCCACGAACTGGACCTCGTCGGAGGTGTCCGGCCGGCGGCCGAGGCTCCAGTTCAGGTTGTAGTCCGCGTCCGTCGAGTACGTGCCCTGCCAGACGTTAACGGCGGGGGTGAGCCGGCACTCGAGAAGTTCCACGCCGAGCTTACGACGCGCACGGGTTAGACGGGGGGGGGGCGACGGTACGGCTTCTGACGCGCGACCACGGTAAGCGAAACATGCCGGCTCCTTGCAACGTGACCGGGGATGAGATGCCGAACAAACCCGGTCCCACGGTTGTACCGCGGCCGGAACATCGCCGCAAGAGAATTCTTGCACAATTCCCTGTCCTGATACCGGACAGCAACATCCGCACGAGTGCGGACGCCTACGCCCGTCGAGAGCAACAACCGAGCAGCTGGTCCCGCCGTTGGAATGGATTCTGAAATTGTGCCGTATTCACCCGCACCAGGAATTGAGGCCCGGCTGATACCGCCACGGGGCCACCCCGTGGCGGTGGCGGCGGTGGCGGTATCACTCGGCCCTCACTTCTTCAAAAACGCCACCGTCCGCCGCCAGGCGTCGGCCGCGGCTTCGCCTTCCGCCACGATGTCCTTCGCCGACGGGTCCGACGACGGCTCGCCGTACAGCCGCACCGGGAACGTCCCCGTCCCCGCGATCTGGTGGCCGGCCGTCGGGTAAATCTTCACCGCCACCCGGCCGGCCTTGTCCGCCGCCGCCAGCCGCTCCGCCACCGCGCGGGCCATGTCGCCGGACGCCCACACCTCGTCCCGGTCGCTCGCCAACAGCAGGACGCGGGCCGTCGCCCGCTCGACTGGGATGCGGGCGGCCGCGGCCTTGTCCGCGAAGAACTTCCGCGACCGCTCGTACCGCTCCGTGTTCGTCCGGTACAGGCCCTCCTGCTTCGGGTCGAACGAGAACAGCGGCATGAACGGCAGCGGCTCGCCGCCGACGCTCCACGACGACCGGGCCGTCGAGCGGCCGGCGTCCTCCGCGTACCCCTCCCACACGATGTCCGACGGGACCACCGCCACGGCCGCCGAAATCCAGTCGTACCGGCTCGCCGCCAGCAGCGCGAACTCCGCCCCCTTCGACACGCCGTACACGGCCAGCTTCGCCGCATCGACTTCCGGCCGCGCCTTCAGCCAGTCGCGGGCCGCCTCCAGCAGTTCCACCTTGATCTCGACGTGCTTGGTCGGCACGCCCTCGATCGGCTCGTAGGGCTGGGTGAAGTAGTTGACGGCCAGCGCCGCGAACCCCTGGCCGGCGAACTGCGCCGCCCGGCCGCGGGCCTTGTCCACGCTGCCGCCCTCGCTGCCGTGGAGCGTGATGACCGGGCGGAGCTTCGTCCCGTCCGCCGGGCGGGCGTAGACGGCGTGCCACCCCGGCCCGGTCGCCTCCTCGAACTTCAACCCCGGTGCGATCCCTTGAAGGCGGAACGTCGCCTCGGCCGCGACCTCGCCGCCGCGCTCCAGCTTGAGGTGGACGCGGTCCTCCGGGCCGGCGTCGAGCGGCTGGCGGTCGAACGCGCGGACGCCCTTCAGGGCCGGGTCGCCGAACCGGTAGCCGGTCCGCAACAGGGCGAGCGGGTCCGGCTTGGAATAGGAACCGCCGACCGGCGCGGCGGCGTCCACCCGGACGGTGCCGTCCGCGGCGGCGGCGAAGTCGGCGAATGCGTGCAGCGGCTGCCGGACCCGCTTCCACGCGCCGTCGCCGCCGGCCTGCCACTTCTCCAGCGACCGCAGCGCGTGCAGCCGGACGACCTCGTTCGGCTTCAGCCCGACGATCCGCACGTCCGGGTTCGCGCCATCGAGGACGGTCTTGGGAACGACGAGCGTCACGGGGTCGGCCGCGGCCGCCGGGACGAACGAGAGGAGTAGGAGCGCCGCCACCGGCCCACCGTTGATCCGCCGCATCGGGCTACCTCGTGGAGAACCTGCCGCCGTCCCGCCGTAGCCATTGCTAGACCGGGTCCGGCGGCGGTTGCCACGTCACGGCCGGCGAACCTCGACAGACTTGTCCGTCCCGCCCGGCAGCCGCTGCTCCTCGCCGTCCGGCCAGCGGACGACGACCTCGTCGAACCGGTCCGCCGCCCCGAGGCCGAACAGCGCCGCGGCCGTGCCGCTCGACAGGTAGCTGTCCGCCGGCTGGATCGTCCGCAGCTGCGTCCGCCCGCCGGCCGTCACCCGGACCTCCGCCCCGTGCGCCGGGCGGCCGGCCTTCGTCAACACGCTCACGGCCAGCGGGCGGTTCGCCGTCGTCTTGTTCAACAGCACCCGCGCCGGGCCGGCCACCGTCGTCACGACCAGGTCCGGGCGGCCGTCGCCGTCGAGGTCGGCGGCCGTCAGCCCGCGGGCGACGTTCGGCGGGCCGCAGAACGCCGGGTTCGCCTCCGACACGTCCGCGAACGTGCCGCCGTCGTTGCGGAGCAGCTGGTTCCGCTCCGCGTAGGGCTGCCAGAACGCCGGCAGGTGCTCGGCCCGCTTCGGCCCGGCGGCGATGGCCCCGTTCGCCAGCGCCAGGTCCGGCCGGCCGTCGAGGTCGAAGTCGGCCAGCACGGTACCGAACCCGGTCCCCCGCCACGCCGTCGCCGCCGCCCTCGTCGCGGCCGTGCGGTCCTTGAACTGCCCGGCCGCCTCCTGCTTCCAGAGGGTGTGCGACTCGGTCGTCAGGTGCGTCACGAACAGGTCGGTCCGGCCGTCGCCGTCCACGTCGCCGACGGCGACGCCCATGTTCGCGGCCGCCTGGCCCATCGCGTTCACGGCCAGCCCGCGGGCGAGCGCCTCCTCCTTGAACGTGCCGTCCTTCTGGTTCACCCACAGGTGGTTCGGCTTCGCGTCGTTGGCGACGAACACGTCCGGCCACCCGTCGCCGGTCAGGTCGGCGCAGTACACCCCTAACCCAGGGCCGGGAACCTTCGCGATACCGCTCGGGAGGCTCGCGTCCTCGAACGTGCCGTCGCCGCGGTTGCGGAACAGCTTCGCCGGCGTGCCGGGGAAGGAACTCGGGCCGCAGAACTCCCGCTTGCCGGTGCTCGTGCTCTCGCACGTGTGGCCGGGGTCCACGTTCACGTAGTTCGCGACGACGAGGTCCAGTCGGCCGTCGCGGTCGTAGTCGAAGAACGCGGCGGACGTGCCCCAGTGGGGGTTCGCGATCCCGGCGGCGGCGGTCGCGTCGCGGAACCGGCCCCCGCCCTCGTTGAGCAAGAGCCGCGTGCCGCGGTACTGGGTGACGGCCACGTCCGGCCGGCCGTCGTCGTTCACGTCGCCGACGGCGACGCCCATGTTGAACCCGTCGAAGTCGAGGCCGGACCCGGCCGAGGCGTCCGCGAACGTGCCGTCCGGTTGCTGGCGGAAGAGCTGATTCGTCTTGCCGGACCCCGGCCCGGCGTTCTGGAGGAACAGGAGGTCGGGGCGGCCGTCGCCGTCGGCGTCGAACGCGGCGACGCCGGACCCCATGACCCGCGGCATGAGGAAGTCGGTCGGGTCGCCGACGGCGTGGACGAAGTTCACCTTCAGCCGGTCGGTCGCGTCGGCGAACCACTCGACCTCCGGGGCGGGCGGGGGCGGGTCGCGGCGGCAGCCGGCGGCGGCGGCCGCGAACACGAGGGCCGCGACGAGCGGTCGGCGGGACATGATTCGGGAGGGGGAAAAAGTGCCGCGGGCGGCCCGGTGCGGGCCGCCCGGCGGTGGGACCTTACTTCTTGAGGCGGATGTCGAAGTCGAACTTGTTCTCGGCACCTTGCACCACGTCGCGGACCTGCTTGGTGGCGCTGCCGTAGTCCGGCGGGATGATGTCCTCGCCGGGCTCGACCGGGGCGGCCTGCGGCCCGCCCTGCATCTCGCGCATCTTCTGCTCGCCGGCCATCCGGGCCTTGGCCCCCTCGTCCACGCGGGCGTTCGTGGCCCCGGTCCCCTTCCGCTTGGCGGAGATGGAGATGCGGTTCGTGCCGACCATGGCCTGGCCGGAGTACTTGCCCTCGTAGATGTTGATGAGCACGGGCGGGCGGCCGTCGGTGTTGAACGTGATGGTGGCGTCGTCCAGCGGCTTGCCGTTCATCGTCACCTCGCCCTTGACGGGGACGTAGGACGGCGGGCGGTCGCCGCCGCAGCCGGCCGCGAGGAGGAAGGCGGGGGCGATGACGAATAGCCAAACGTATCGGCGCATGGCGTCCTCGGGTTCGAGGGAAGGGGGGGAAGGGAAAACGGGCCGATGGGAACCATCGGCCCGTCCGTGATGTTCGAGCTGTCGGGAACCTAGTCGAGGTTCGTAATCACCTGGCCGTCGTCGCGGGTGGCGAGCTGGGCCAGGGTGAGCAGCGAGAGCGAGTCGCGGAGGAACCGGACCGACCCGTCGCCCATGAGGGCGTTGACGCCGCCGCTGTGGTTAGAGTTCAGCGGGGTGTTGGACGGTTCCGCGTCGCCCACGCCGTTCGGCGGGCTGGTGGACGCGGAGGTCGGCCACCCGCGGTTCTGGTTGATCCGGTAGCGGACGGCCGTGTAGTTGTACCCGCGGGCCTCGTCCCACACGTTCATGGTCCAGGCCGCGCCGCCGCCGCTGAGGAACCCGCCGTTCGTCGCGCCCCAGTCGGGTTGCGGCGTGTTGTTGTTGTCGTACAGCGTGCCGGACGATTCCGAGACCATCATCGTGTTGCTGCTGCCGTCGCCCATGCCCTGGATCGTGACGCGGTAGAACCCGACCGTCAGCGGGCCGCCCCACGAGTTCCGGCCGCGGTCCTGGGACCAGCTGGTGCTGTCCGTGTTCCGCCGCTCGCGGAACACGCCGGTCCCGTCGATGTTGTCCACCGCCCCGACGATGGCCAGGTAGCTGCTGCGGGTCACGTCGCAGGCGTTCGCGTCGCCGGTCGCGTCGGCCGCCGCGGCCTGCTCGCAGTTCATCCGCCACCGGGAGTTCGTCAGCACCGGCTTGTTGTCCGACGGGCAGCGGTACGTCTGGATGACCGCGCCGGACGCGGCCAGGGCGTTCGTGTTCGCCGAGCTGAACGCGTTCCCGCGGAACGAGTCGTTCGCCCACCCGGAGTCGCCGCGGAACGTCATCCGCGAGTACAGCGGGCCTTGCTCGATGAACGGCAGGATGTACACCATCCAGCTGCTGGCGTCCCCTTCGTAGTTGATCGGGGCCACCATCCCCTGGCCGAGCGGCGCCCGGTCGCCCCGCGCGCCCGCCGGCGGCAGGAACCCGTTCGTGTCGTGGTACGCGTGCAACGCGATGCCCTGTTGCTTCAGGTTGTTCTGGCACTTCGCGCGGGCCGCGGCTTCCCGGACCTTCTGAACGGCCGGCAGCAGCAGGCCGATCAGGATGGCGATGATCGCGATCACCACCAGCAGCTCGATCAGCGTGAACCCTCTACGCTTCAGAGCTTGTGAGAGAGAAGAGTACATTCACACACCTTCGGAGATGAGGCGTCATGATACCCAGAAAGAGGCGAGTCCCAGTTCTGGGATTAAGAAACAGTCTTCATTATTACCCACTCCCGATTATCGGGGCAAGCGAGATCGCCCCCCGGATTGTAACTTTTCATAAAAAAATCATCGCCGCGGACTTGACCCGAAAACGCCCCCGTCGGCCGAACGATCACGTCGGTCCCGACAGGTCCGGCAACTCCGCCGTCGCCGGCACGTCGCCGCGGATCAGCTTCGTCGCCGCCCCGACCAGCTTCAGGTAGTGGTCGCTCGGCAGCCCGCCGTAGGTCGCGAACTTCGACGCCCCGACCGGCACGTCGTTGGTGCATTTGAAGATCGCCGTCCCCTCGTCCACCTCGTCGAACATGGCCTGGTAAGCCATCGTCGCCCCCGCCTTCTTCGCGGCGACGTACTGCGCCCACAGGAACTTCCCGCCGTCCCGCGGGATCGACTCGAGCGGCGACTTCGGCTTCTGGTTGTGCCAACTGAACCCCGGAAACACGACCGGCAGGTAGTCCTTCTTCTTCGCGTCGCACCACGCCAGGTCCGGGGCCATCGTCTTCGTCGCGTAAGCCGCCGCCGCGGCCGCCGTGGCGTACCGGCCGACGGTCCAGGGGCTGACCACGTCCGCCGCCGCGATAACGTCGTGCAGCGCCGCGTCCGCCACCGCGTCCCGGTCGAGCGTCCGCCAGTGCGTCGGCACGCCGAGCATCACCGTGCATTCGCCGCCGGCCTTCCCCTTGAGGAACGTCACGAGGTCGTGGCACTCCTTGAGCGTGTACTTGCGGCCGTCGCCGAACCCGACGCCCCAGACGGCGACGACCGGCCGGCCGGCGTGCCGCAGGTAGGCCGGGTCGTCGGTGATCCGCATCTTGTCAAGGAGCAACTTCCAGTCGTCGATGACGCCGGCGACCCGCCCGGCGCGGAGGCCGGACAGGTCGTACATGACGGCGTAGGCCCGGCCGTGCCGGTTCGCCCCCTCGCGGCAGTGGCCGAGGACGGTGGTGAACTGCCGCAGCCCGAGCGGGTGCGCCACCTCCGTGGCGAACCGCTGCACGAACGCGCCGTCGAGGCCGTACTCCCGCATCCACTGGAAGTGGCGGAGGACGGTCTTCGCCTTGAACGCGCTGTACACCTCGGCCGCGGTTCCGTCCGCCTTCTTGAACGGCGTGGCGAACCGCTCGTCGGCGTCGAGTTCGGACACGTCCGGCCACAGGTCCACGTTCGTGCTGCCGGGTTTGAACCCGTCCTTGCCCTGCCAGTGGTACCACCCGCGGCCGCACCCGTCGCCCTCGGCCGCGTGCCACCCCTGGTAGCCGCACATCACCTTCCCGACGAGCGTGGCCCGGTCCACGCCGGCGGCGGTCGGCCCGCGGTACGGCCGCATCGTCTCCTCGACGACCCGCTCGCGGGTCGGCGGGTCCCCGGCGCGGGCCAGCCCGGCGACGAGGCCGGCGGTGGCGGCGAGGAACGTCCGGCGGTCGGTCATGGTGGTCCCCTACGCTCCGAGGTGGTTTCAAGCCCTGGGACCGCGGGCGTCCCGCCCGCTTCGCTCCCAGCCAGTTAAGACGGCTCCCCGCGGCCGGGCAGGTGGGCGGGCGGGACGCCCGCGGTCCCAGGCCGCCCGCCCCTCGAACGGCCCGGCCGTCACTCGTTGCGGATGACCCGGCGGATGTCCACCGGCTTCGTCAGTTCGCCGTCCTTCGTCGGGCCGGCCAGGATTTTCTTCACCACGTCCCGCCCCGTCGTCACGCGGCCGATGGGGACGACGGACGCGGTTCCCACGTCGATCGTGTCGCCGAGGAACACCGCGAACCCGACCCACCCCGTCTCGTCCCGCACCAGCGCGATCGTCCCGTCCGCGGGCTTCGCGGTCGCCGCCGGCACGTCCTCCAGCGCGAGGTCCTTCGCCCACTTCTCCTTCCACGCCGAGCCGACGGCCGCCCACGCCCCGCCGCCGGACGCACGCACGAACCGGCCGGAGTGGTAGCCGCCGTCGAGCGCGACGCGGAGGAAGTTCGTCACCGCGGCCGGGGCCGCCGTCGCGTCCAGCTCCACGTCGAAGTCGCCGGCCGCGGTCTGGACCACGACCTTCGGCTTCGCCCCGACGGCCGCGTCCCGCCACCGGAACCGCGGCACGGCCGCCGGGTCGTACCCCACGAGGTGGGCGCGGTCTTCGGGCTTCCGGTCCCGCGGCTTCACGTACCGCCACGCCGTGTCGCCGAACACCTCCTTGCACAGCGCCGCGAGGCCGGGGTCGTGGCTCTTCAACTTCGCCCGCGTCCGCACGTCGTTGTGCAGCGCGTCCGGCGGGGCGTTGTCGTCGAACCAGCTCTGCACGCCCTCGGCCCAGTACTCGTGGCGGTTCGTGGCCGCGTAGGTGTCCTTCCAAAGCCCGCGGGCGGACGCCGCCTCGAACGCCGCCTTCAGCCGGCCGTCGAACGTCGGATCGACGGTGTTGAGGCCGGTCCCGTGGATCGCGTGGGCGAACTCGTGGAGGAAGATGTTCTCGCCGGGGTACGGGTCGCGGGGGAAGTTCAGCAGGTTCTCCTCGCCGCCGCTGACGACCGGCGTGCGGGGCGTCGCCCCGAGGCCGCGGGCGCGGCGGTCCCAGAACAGCTTCGGCTTCATGTTGCGGTGTTCGGGCACGTCCGTCGTGTACTCGCCCGCGGCCATGACGACGGCCCGGACGTTCTGCGCGGCCATCGCCTTGAGAATGTCCGCCCGGCCGGCGAGCATGTTGCGGACGATCCACGCGGCCTCGGCGAGCGCGGCGTCGGACACCTTCGCCGACCCGACCACCGGCAGCCCGTCGGCGTCCGCGTGCTTCTGGTAGAAGGCGTCGAGCTTGAGCCGGTCCCGCAGCTCCTTCGGGACCGGGTCGGCGGCCGCGGGACTTGCAAAGACGACGAGTGCGAGAACGGCGGACGCGGGCTTGGCGTACACGGTCGGCCTCCGGGACGGGTGCGGACAGTGTACGAACCGCCGGGCCGCGCTTGACCCCGCCCGTCCGACCGCGGATACTCGGCCGGTGCCCGTTTCTCTCCCCGGTGACACCATGGACCGCCGCGCCTTCCTCGCCGCCTCCCTCGTCGCCCCACTCGCCGCCCGCGCCGAACCCGCGGCGGCCCGGCGGCTGTACGTCGTCTGCCCCGGCGTCCGCGACTACCTCGAGTTCGGCGGGGCCGGCGTCCTCGTCTTCGACATCGACGCCGGGCACACGTTCGTGAAGCGGATCGCGACGACCGCGAGTGCGGCCGCGAAGCCGCGGAACGTGAAGGGCGTCGTCGCCAGCGCCGCCACCGGGAAGCTGCACTTCACGACGCCGGAGACGCTGTACTGCGTGGACCTCCGCACCGAGAAGACGGAGTGGGGCAAGGAACTGCCGCAGGGCTGCGACCGGCTCGCCGCCACGCCGGACGGGGCGACGCTGTTCGTGCCGTCGTTCGAGAAGGACATCTGGAACGTCGTCGAGGCCGCGACCGGTAGCGTGACCGCGACCATCGAGACGAAGAGCGGGGCGCACAACACGATCTGCGGGCCGGACGGGAAGCACGCGTACTTGGCCGGGCTGAAGTCGCCGTTCCTGTTCGTCGCGGACACGGCGACGAAGAAGGTCGTGAGCAAGGTCGGCCCGTTCGCCGCCTCCATCCGGCCGTTCACGGTGAACGGGGCGCAGACGCTCTGCTTCGTGAACGTGAACGAGTTGCTCGGGTTCGAGATCGGCGACTTGAAGACGGGGAAGAAGCTGCACCGCGTGGAGGTGCCGGGCGTGAAGGCCGGGCCGGTGAAGCGGCACGGCTGCCCGAGCCACGGCATCGGGCTGACACCGGACGAGAAGGAGGTGTGGGTCGTCGATGCGTTCAACGAGCGGGTTCATGTGTTCGACGCGACGCAGATGCCGCCGAAGTACGTGACGAGCATCAAGCTCCGCGAGCAGCCGGGGTGGGTGACGTTCTCGCTGGACGGCAAGTACGCGTACCCGTCCACCGGCGAGGTGATCGACACCGCGACGAAGCAGATCGTGGCGAAGTTGGCCGACGAGACGGGCCGCCCGGTCCACAGCGAGAAGATGCTGGAGATTCACTTCAAAGACGGCGTCCCGACCACGACCGGCGACCAGTTCGGGTTGGGCCGCAAGGCGTGACGGCCCTTGTGGAACCTGGCTTTGTGGAACCCGGAGCGGAAGCGATGGGGTGTTGGTCCCTCACCCCATCGCTTCCGCT
>JAESGS010000476.1_pt1 | contig 29449 bp, 23 predicted proteins | sample 9269761 | NCBI WGS metagenome assembly JAESGS01 (sample SAMN15741799, study PRJNA653493) | algae metagenome | isolation source: Cyanosarcina radialis HA8281-LM2 and co-occurring heterotrophs from damp... | place: USA: Makauwahi cave, Hawaii | collected 2011-01-06 | reverse complement strand
TGCTCGATGAGTTGCAGAAACAGTATGTGGTGACGGCGCGCGCCAAGGGCCTTTCTCCGATGCGCACGCTGGTGAAATATCCGCTGCGCATGGCGCTGAACTTCTTCATCTCGGATATCGGTTCGATCCTGCCGGCGATCATCTCAGGTGCTGAAATCACCGCGATCGTGTTGTCACTTGAGACCACCGGCCCGATGTTGATCAAGGCGTTGCAGAGCCAGGACATGTATCTTGCCGGGTCGTTCCTGATGTTCCTGGCCTTTCTGACGGTGATCGGCGTGCTGATCTCCGACATCGCGCTCGCCATTCTTGATCCTCGAATTCGGCTGCAAGGCAGGAGCACCAAGTGACGTCATTTCTTCCGGCGCCCGGCGAGCCCATGCCGCACTACGTATCGACGGCTCCGTTCGACCCTTATTCTGTCGAGGCGATGACGGACGAGCAGGTGCGCGTCAACCAGGCTTCGCAGCTGCGGCTGATGTGGTGGAAGTTCCGCCGTCACAAGCTCGCGCTTGCGTCCGGCGTCTTTCTCGTCGCGCTCTACCTGATGATCGTCGTCTGCGAGTTTCTGGCGCCCTATAACCTGCACACCCGCAACATGGACTATATCTATGCGCCGCCGCAGGCGGTGCATCTCTTCCATGAGGGCAAGTTCGTCGGTCCCTTCGTCTACGGCCGCACGATGACGCTGGACATGGATACGCTGAAGCGCAACTACGCCGACGATACCAAGGATGTACAGCCGCTTCGCTTCTTCTGCCGCGGCGACGGCTATCGCTTCTGGGGGCTATTCGAAAGCAACGTGCATTTCGTCTGCCCGGCAAAGGGCGGCGAGGCCTTCTTCCTCGGAACGGACCGCCTCGGGCGCGACGTGCTGTCGCGCATCATCTATGGCGCGCGGATTTCGCTGACGATCGGCCTTCTCGGCATTACTGTCAGCTTCGTGCTCGGCATCGTCATCGGCGGCCTTGCCGGCTACCACGGCGGCGTGTTCGACCTCATCGTCCAGCGCGTGATCGAGGTGCTGCAATCGATCCCGAGCATTCCGCTCTGGCTATCGCTGGCGGCGATCATGCCGGCGACCTGGAGTCCGATCTTTATCTATCTGGCGATCACGATCATCCTCGGCCTGCTCGATTGGACCGGGCTTGCGCGCGCTGTCCGCTCGAAGCTGCTGGCCTTGCGCGAGGAAGACTATGTGCTTGCGGCCCAGCTTATGGGCGCAAGGAGCAGCCGCATTATCGGTCGGCACCTCGTGCCCGGTTTCATGTCGCATCTGATCGCCACCGCGACCATCTCTATTCCCGGCATGATCCTCGGGGAAACGGCGCTCAGCTTCCTTGGCCTCGGTCTCAGGCCGCCGATCACCAGCTGGGGCATTCTGCTGACGGAGGCAAAAAGCGTCAGCGTCATTGCTTTCTATCCCTGGCTCCTATTTCCCACAATTCCGGTCATTCTTGTGATTTTGGCGTTCAACTTCTTGGGAGATGGGTTGCGTGACGCCGCCGATCCATACAAATGAAGCCCGGTTTGACGCAGCTATACGGCCCGCGTGAAACGGTTCATCGTACCCTGAGTGAAAGGTTTCTTGCATGATGCGGCGTTTTGAAGATGCCCGGATCCTCATGTATAGCCATGACACGTTCGGGCTCGGACACCTCAGGCGCTGCCGCACGATCGCGCATTCGCTGGTGGAAGACTATCGCGGCTTGAACATCCTGATCATTTCCGGGGCGACGATTGCTGGCGCGTTCGACTATCGCGCGCGCGTGGATTTCGTGAAGATCCCGAGCGTGATCAAGCTGCACAATGGCGACTACACCTCGCTCGACCGCCATATCGAACTCGACGAAACGCTGAAGATGCGCCAGGCGATCATTCGCCATACGGCAGAGACCTTCAAGCCGGACATCTTCATCGTCGACAAGGAGCCGATGGGCCTGCGTGGCGAAGTCGAGGAGACGCTGACCTATCTGAAAGCGCACGGCACGACGCTGGTCCTTGGCCTGCGTGAAGTCATGGATGCGCCGCACCTGCTCGAGGCAGAGTGGAAGCGGCGCGACACCATGCGCAAGATCGAGCAGTATTACGACACGATCTGGGTCTACGGCCCACCTGATTTCTACGACCCCCTGACCGAACTCGACGTGCCGCCGGCGGTGCGCGAGCGCATGAACTTCGTCGGTTTTCTGCAGCGCAGCGTGCCGCGCGAGGAACTGCCGGGCCATAAACCTCAGGGCGACTACATCCTCGTCACCACCGGTGGCGGCGGAGATGGGGCGGACCTGATCCACGACGTCATCCACGCCTATCAGCAGGATCCGGAGCTCACGCACAAGGCGCTGATCGTGCTGGGGCCCTACATGCCGGTCAAGAAGCGGGAAAAGCTGATCCGCAAGGGCAGCAAGATCCCCTATATCAAGATCATCGAGTTCGACAATCGCATGGAGGAGCTCATTGCCGGCGCCAAGGGCGTCGTCGCCATGGGCGGCTACAACACCTATTGCGAAATCCTCTCCTTCGACAAGCCGGCGCTGATCGTGCCGCGCATCCAGCCGCGCGAGGAGCAACTGATCCGCGCGCGCCGGGCTGCCGAGTTGGGGCTGATCGAGATGCTCCTGCCGGACGAGGCGGAGGATCCGTTGCGGCTGGCGGCGGCGCTGAAGGCGCTGCCCTATCGCGCGCCACCGTCGAAAAGCAGCGCCAATGGCCTGCGGCTGGAAGGCCTCGTGCACATCTCCGAAATCGTCGGCAGATGGCTCGACCGGCCATCGAGCGACCACCTGAACATCGTGAAGAAATCGAGCTGAAGCATTGCTGACAGACCGCAAGATTGCAGTCGTGCTGAAGGGCTACCCGCGTCTTTCGGAAACATTCATCGCCCAGGAACTGCTTGGCCTCGAGCGCGCCGGGATCGAACTCGTCCTGATCTCGCTTCGACGTCCGACGGACGGCAAGCGCCACCCGGTGCATGACGAAATCCGCGCCGACGTCCACTACCTGCCGGAATATCTGCATGAGGAGCCGTTAAGGGTTCTGCGCGGGCTCGTGCGCTGTCTGCCGAAACCCGGATTCTGGCGCGCCCTGGGTCTGTTCCTCAAGGACCTGCCCCGCGATTTCAGCCGCAATCGCTTTCGCCGCCTCGGCCAGGCGCTGGTGCTCGCCTCCGAATGGCCCGGGCAGCCGCGTTGGCTGCACGCCCATTTCATCCATACCCCTGCCTCGGTGACGGCCTATGCCAGCGTGATCGCCGGCACGCCCTGGACCTGTTCGGCGCATGCAAAGGACATCTGGACCTCGCCCGACTGGGAACTGTCAGAAAAGCTCAGCCTTGCGCGCTGGACCGTGACCTGCACACGTATGGGCTACGAGCATCTCCGCAGCCTTGCGAGCGACAAATCGAGGGTTCATCTGAGCTATCATGGCCTCGACCTTGATCGCTTCCCGCATTTCGACGGCACGCATTCCAATCGCACCGGTTCCGATCCGGTCGATCCCGTCCGCATCGTCAGCGTCGGCCGTGCCGTTGGAAAAAAGGGCTACGACGTGTTGCTGAAGGCGCTGGCCAAGCTGCCGGCAGTGCTTCATTGGCGGTTCGAGCATATCGGCGCCGGGGAGCTGACCGGCCAGTTGAAGACGCTCGCCACTGAGCTCGGCATCTCCGACCGCATCGTCTGGAAGGGCGCGCTCGACCAGACCGATGTGCTTGCGCACTATCGGGCAAGCGACATCTTCGCGCTCGCCTGCCGGATCACCGCGGATGGCGATCGGGATGGGCTGCCGAACGTGCTTGTCGAAGCATCGAGCCAGCGGCTGGCCTGCGTCTCGACGGCCATATCCGGCGTGCCGGAACTCCTTGAGGACGGCGAGAACGGTCGTGTCGTTCCGTCGGAGGATCCGCAGGCACTTGCGGTCGCGCTTGAGGAACTGATCCGCAATCCGGCACTTCGCCACAGGTTCGGCGATGCCGCCGAGCAAAAGGTTCGCGGTCAGTTCGACCACCATACCAGCATCGAACAGCTCGCCGGCCTGTTCGCCAGCGAATGGAGAGCCGCCTGATGTCCGCACGTCGCGTCTTCTTCTACGTACAGCACCTGCTCGGCATCGGTCATCTGGCGCGGGCAAGCCGGATCGCGAGCGCCTTGGCGGCCAAAGGCTATGACGTGACCGTTGTGACGGGCGGCAGCCCGGTGCCGGGGTTCCCGGCAAACGATGTGAAACACGTGGCCCTGCCGCCGGTGCTGGCTGGCGACAAGGGGTTTAGCGGACTTGCCGACGGCGAGGGAAACCCGGTCAGCGAGGCCTTCAAGCAAGAGCGCCGGGATCTGCTGATCGAGGCATTTCTTGCCTGCAAGCCTGACATCGTCATCTTCGAAGCCTTCCCCTTTGGCCGCCGCCAAATGCGGTTCGAGTTGATGCCGTTGCTGGAGGTGATCGAGAAGCAGGATCCGCGGCCCCTCGTCGCCGCATCGCTGCGCGATATCCTGCAGGAGCGGACGAAGCCCGGACGCGCCGAAGAAACCCGCGACGTTGTCAGGGCGCATTTCGACCTCGTGCTCGTGCATGGCGACCCTGCCTTTGCGCGGCTCGAAGAGACCTATCCCTATACGGCGGACATCGAAGACAAGATCGTCTATACGGGCCTTGTGGCCGGCCATGCCCCTGAGCCTCCGGCTGAAAGGTTCGACGTGCTTGTTTCGGCTGGCGGCGGCGCGGTAGGCAAGGAGCTGATCGGCGCGGCACTGCAGGCGGCCGGGCTGCTTGCGGGCGACCTGAAATGGTGCCTGATCACCGGGCCGAACCTGCCGCAGGACGACTACGACGGCTTTGCCGCCGCAGCGCCCGCAAACGTGCATCTGTTCCGCTTCCGCAAGGATTTCGCGAGCCTTCTGTCGGGTGCGCGGCTCTCGGTTTCCCAGGCCGGCTACAACACCGTCTGCGATATCTTCCGTGCCGGCTGTGCGTCGCTGCTCATTCCCTTCGTTGCCGGCGGCGAGACCGAGCAGTCGACGCGCGCGCAAAGGCTCGAAAAGCTCGGCCTTGCCGGCGTTCTACCGGAAGCGGACGTAACACCGGAGAGGCTGGCCCGCGACGTCGAGACGATGCTGGCGCGGCCAAAGCCGGAGATCCCGCCGCTCGACCTTAACGGCGCCGCTAGAACGGCCGAGATACTGGGGCTTCAGGCGGTTCGCTAGCCGTTCTCGGCGTGCTCATCGGTCTCCGGCGAAGGCCGCCCATGAGCGGAGCCACCGCAATAAAAAAGCCGCTCGCCAAATGAATGCTCGGACGACCATTCGCCGATCTGCCAGTATGTAAGGAGCCTGAATATTTTCCTCGCGTTCTGCGTGTTCCGGCTGGCTGTCTCCGGAATGGCATGTTAGAGAAATCAATAATACCGATTCTGAATATACACAGTGCATTTCTACCGCACGATAACCTGGGTTCCTGTGCACACTAAACTCAAGGTCTCGCCAGGGCTGGTCATATTCTTGGCGAAGAGTTTCCCGCACGGCTTTCCTGCCTTGCATACCTTTCCAACATCCGCCGGCCTCTCGCGCACGGCATCGCCTGGGCGTTGCAACAGAGCCGGCTGGTGGGCGTGGAGGCAGCGGCGCACCCGCGGCGAACGGCGGCCACATAGCAATGCCAGGGGATTTCGGCGTGTCGAGCGCGTAAGGCAGGAGGGGCAGTTGAGAAATCTGATCGCGCTGATGATCTCAGTGACCCTGGCGTTGGGGGCCGGGGAGGTAATGCTGCGCATGTTCACGCCGTTTCCGATCGGAACGCAGTCGCACCGAAGCATCGACGAGAAGTATGGCTATCGTCTCGATCCTACCCTTTCCGGCGTTGACGAGGACGGCTTCCGCGACCCGGCAGGCGCACGGCAGGGATTTCAAGTCGCCGCAATCGGCGACTCGATGACCTATGGCAACAACGTCGAGAGCGGCCAGACCTGGCCGTCCGACTTCCAGGCTATCACCAGGGAACCCACCTACAATTTCGGTGTCGGAAGCTACGGCATCTACACCTACCACGCGATCATCCACGACGCGCTGGCAAATGGAGCCAAAGGCGCGATCGTCGCCGTTTTCCCAGGCAACGACTTCGCGATCGTTTTTTCGGCATGCGATATCATGAACGCACGTTCCGACTTCTGGCTTGCAGAGCAGGCGCGGCTTCACTTGCAGGCTCTCTTCAGTCCGACCGGAAGCCATACGCAATGCACCAAGGCGCGATCGGCGAGCATCAAGACGAAGCTGTTCGAGAACGTCGCGCTTCTGAGCGCTTATCAATATGCGATAAAGGACCGTGTGACGAGCTTGTACGCGCGCTTCCTTGGCACGGGCAGCGATGAAGCGTCCGAATATTACCGGTTCCCGGACGGGATCCCGCCCGTGTCGAGGCGCTATGTGGATGATGCCGGTCGCATGAGCGATTTGGCATCGTCCGAGACAGCAGCGATGTTTGCGGACTTTGAACGCTTTGCGGCCGACTGGGCCGCGCAGGGACGGGGACGGGTGGGACTGTTGCTGATTCCGTCCAAGGAGCGTGTGGTTTTCGAGCATCTTCGGCGCGGTGGCCAGGTGGCCGTTGCCGATCCCCACTTCATCCGCAGTGTCGAGCGTCAGATTGCGCTTGAGGATAAGATTCGGGAGGTCGCCGGCCGGCTTGATCTGCCGTATAGCAGTGCGGTCGATGCAACGACCGACGCCTTGCGGGATGCGATCCTGGCCGGGCAGCGCTTTTATCCTGATAACGACGGACATCCGTTTGAGGCAGGCTACAAGGCCTTCGCAGGAACCGCGTCGTCGCTCTGGAACGAGATGAAAACAAGGGCCGCCGAGACGCAAGACTGAACGTCGAGGGGCGGCGGTATCCGTCGAAGCCGAAGACAGACAGCGGTGCCGGAACGCACGGGCGCCGTCCGGTCAGACAAGTGCGCTCGCGATCGGTTCAGACCGTGCCGATCAGCATGAAGCGGGTGTATTTTTTGGTCGGCAGCGCGCCGGCGAACGCGACCGTCGTCAGTGCCGCCTGCTTGGCGAATTCCTCGACCGAGCCCACGCAGTTGATATGCGTCGGCTCGCTGAAATAGTCGTTGGACTGGAGCAGCACCCGCGTACCGGCCGGAATGCGATCGAGCCATGCCTTGAGGTCTGCGATATGCTCGCAGCTCGTATTGATCACCACGTCTGCCGCGAGCGCCGCGTAGTCGATCGTATACATGTCCGCCGTCACGGCATGAAACTTGTCCGCAAAGGCCGCGTTCAGCGTCCGCGCCACTGCTTCGACGTCCGGGTCGATGTCGAAGCTCTCGACGGCCGCCACATCGAAGCGCGGGTCTTCCAGCAGCATGGCGCCGAGAATGCCGTACCAGCCGCCGAGAATGGCGATCTTGCCGTAGGAGGGGCCGGCCACCTCAACGAGCGTATCGCGCGCCCAGACCTTGCAGGCAACCTGCTTGTGATTGAAGGCATTGGCGATATGGGCGTCGGGATGTTTGGCGATCACCCGGCCGATCCCTTCGATCAGCGGACTGCGCGTATAGGCGGCGATGCCACGCGCGAGATCGAAGGCATGCTCGTACCAATCGCTGGTTTGGCAGGGGGGATGGCTGGTTTGTTTCATGCGGTCGTTGTAAGCTGCGTATCGAGCGAGTGCAATAACGGCGTGTGCTTTCGGGAGCGTCGACCTCTGCCGGTTGACTTCAAGGCCGCCTGTTGGAAACCGCGTCCATTGCAGATTTCCCTCGCACCTGCATAATCGATCAACCGGATTCGGCGCCGGGCGGAATATGCAGGCGTCCCTTCAGGAGCGTGCCCTAGGGCACCCATCCGGAGGTGTCGCCGAAGAGTGATGCGTGCTGGGGACATATGGCACCCGGCTCGCCAGCAGCAGTCGTGTTCAATAAGGTCCTATCGCCAGTAACATGGAACCACGCCTTTCCCGCTATATCTGGACCCACACGCGCAAGGACCAGCTTTGGATCCTGGTTGTCGTCGCGCTGTCGATGATCCCTTATTTCCTGTCGTTCGATCTGCCGAAGCAGATCGTCAACGGGCCGATCCAGGGCGATGGCTTCGACAGCCCGGAGGCCACCCAGGCCTTCCTGCCGATATCCTTCGACCTGCCGTATTTGGGCACCTTCAACGTCTTTGACGGGTTCCAGCTCGGCCGCGAAGGCATGCTGCTCGCCCTCAGCCTGGTGTTCCTGGCGCTGGTAGTGGTCAACGGCCTCTTCAAATTCTACATCAACACGTTCAAGGGCCGGCTCGGCGAGCGGCTCTTGCGCCGCATCCGTTTCGAACTCGTCGACCGGGTCCTGCGTTTTCCGCCCAGCCATTTCAAGCGGGTGAAGCCCGCCGAAATCGCGACGATGATCAAGGACGAGGTCGAGCCGCTCGGCGGTTTCACCGGCGATGCCTTCGTCTCGCCCGCGCTGCTCGGCGGTCAGGCCTTGACAGCGCTCGTGTTCATCCTGCTGCAGAGCTTCTGGCTCGGGCTGATCGCAACGCTGATCGTCGCGGTGCAGGCGGTCATCATTCCACGCATGCGCAAGCGGCTCCTCGTGCTTGGGCGCGAGCGCCAGTTGACGGCGCGCGAGCTTTCCGGCCGCGTCAGCGAAATCGTCGACGGCATCGGCGCGATCCGCGGCCACGATACGTCGAACTACGAGCGCGCCGACATCGCGGCGCGGCTCGGCCGGATCTTCAAGATCCGCTACGACCTCTACCAGTGGAAATTCCTCGTCAAGTTCATCAACAACTTCCTGGCGCAGGTCACACCCTTCCTGTTCTACGCGATCGGCGGCTATTTCGCCCTGCAGGGTCGCCTCGACATCGGCCAGCTCGTTGCCGTCATCGGCGCCTACAAGGACCTGCCGGGTCCGCTGAAGGAACTGATCGACTGGGACCAGGCCCGTCAGGACGTCCAGGTGAAATATGCGCAGGTGGTCGAGCAGTTCAGCGTCGACACGCTGCTCGATCCCAAGGTCCAGGCGGTGGCAACCACCGCCGCCGTGCCGCTCGCCGGCCCGCTTGCCGCCGTCAATCTGACGGTGATCGACGACGGCGGCTCGACGCTGCTCGACCACGTCTCGCTGCAGGTCCAGCCCGGCGAGAAGGTGGCGCTGATGGGCGGCGGCGAAGTGCTCGCCGAGGCCTTCGGCCGGCTCGTCTGGCCGGCAAGCGGCAAGGTGCTCGTCGGTGGCCAGGACATCTTGGAACTGCCGGAATCGGTGACCGGCCGACGGATCGCCTACGCCTCGTCCGACGTCTACGTCTTCCAGGGCAGCCTCGGCGACAACATCCTTTACGGCCTGAAGCATGCGCCGCTCACGGACGAGATCTATGAGGGCGAGCGCGCGACGCACCGCAAATGGGAGGTGATCGAAGCCCGGCTGGCCGGTAATCCGTATCTCGACGTCAACAGCGACTGGATCGACTATGGATCGGCCGGGGCGAACGGGCCGGACGATCTGCTCGTGCAGATCCGGCCAGTTCTCGACGCCGTGCTTTTGACCAACGACGTCATGGCGCTGGCCGTGCGCTCGACCATCGATCCCCACGAGCATGCGGAGTTTGCCGCTGGCATCGTCGAGATGCGCAGTGCGCTCCGACAGCGTCTCGAAAAGGAAAAGCTCAGCGACCTCGTCGTGTTCTTCGAGCCCGGGACCTACAATGTCGAGGCGACGATCGGCGAAAACATGCTCTTCGGCACCATCACCGATCAGGTGATGTGGGCAAACGCGCTTGAGAACCATCCGTTCTTCAAGACGATCCTGCAGCGGGTCGGCCTGCGCGACACCTTTTATGAGATGGGCATCGAGATCGCCGAGAACGTCGTCGAACTGTTCCGAGACCTGCCGCCGGATCACCCGTTCTTCCAGCAGCTGACCTTCATGACCGCCGAGGAAATCCCGGTCTATGAGGCCATCCTCCAGAAGGTACGCACCAAGGGCAAGGTCTCCGAGGACGACCAGATCAAGGTGATCAGGCTGTGCTTCGATTACATCGAGCCGCGGCACCGTTTCGGTCTTTTGACGGATGAGGTCATGGCGAAGATCGTCGCCGCCCGGCGCGAGTTTGACGAAGGCCTGCCGGCCGATCTCGCCGGCATGATCGAGCATTACCGTCCGAACCGCTTCATCGCGTCCGGCAGCATCATCGACAACGTGCTCTTCGGACGTATCGGTCACAAACACGCCGACGGTTCGGAGAAAATCCGCGCCATCGTCCGGGATCTCTTCGAAGCGGGCGGTCTCTACAACGAAGTGCTTGCTTTCGGCTTCGACTTCAATGTCGGAGCCGGCGGCAAGCGGCTGACGGCCGCGCAGCGGCAGAAGCTCGACCTTGCGCGCGCGTTGATCCGCAATTGCGATTACTACATCTTCAATCAGCCGCTCCTGGCGCTCGACCAGCGCGTCCAGGAACAGGTCGTCCGCAACGTCTTTGCGATGCTCGATCAGGGCGGGCGCGATCCGGCGGTCATCTGGGTTCTCGCCAATCCGGCGCTGGCGGACCTCTTCGATCGCGTCGCCCGGTTCGAAAACGGGCGACTGCTGCACGACGCCAATGTGGATGAACGACCTGACTACAAGGAAATGGCATCTTGATGTAATATTAATGTCAGGGCACGAGCATATGGTCCCGCCGCGATGCGGGAGGCAAGTTGCCCCCGACGGGAACTCGGAGACACGGATTGTGATGTTGCTCAAAGATGAAGTCGAAATGCTGCGCCGAATAACCCTGTTCTCGGGATTGCCGCCGGCGAAGCTGAAACTTCTGGCCTTCACGTCCGACAGGGTCATGTACAGCGCCGGCGAAGCGCTCTTCTATCAGGGTGACATCGGCGACGCGGCCTATGTCATTCTTTCCGGCAAGGCGGAGGTGCTCATCAATACGGCGGGTGGGTCCTTCAAGATCGCGGAAGTCGAGCAGAATTCGATCGTCGGCGAAATCGCCATCCTCTGCAACACGCCACGCACCGCGACGGTGCGCACCAGTACGCCGCTCGAGGCCCTGCGCATCCGCAAGGACGATTTCCTCAAGCTTCTGGCCGATTTCCCCGAGATGGCGGTGGAAATCATGCGCGTTCTCGCCGACCGCCTCGCGCAAACGACGGCGGAGCTTAGCGAGGCCCGCGGCTCGATGGAGCCGGTGGACGCCTGACGGCGGCACCTCCTTTGTACGGGCGAACCTTCCCGAAAATGCTGGTGGTGATGGGCCGGGGCAGCCATTCGCCTCGGGCATATGAGCCCTTCGCAAAATCGATTCCGCTTCGTCCGGATATGGGTTAGAGAAACGCCATGCGTTCGATCACCTATTTCCACAAGACCGTTCAGTTTCCCGACAAGCCGGAAAAGAAGCGCTTTTTCGCGCGGCTGCAGAACGGCGACTGGGAGCCTTGCACGTTCCAGAACATCGCGCGCCTGGTCGACGCCAAGACGACTTTCATCGACATCGGCGGCTGGATCGGCGTGACGCCCTATTGGGCGGCGCAGATTGCCGATAACGTCATCACGGTCGAGCCCGACCCTGTCTGTTTCGGCATCCTCAAGGAAATGCAGCCGGAGAATTGCGGCGAGGTGCGGGTCATCAATGCCGCGCTATCGGAGGATGACGTTCTCGTGCTGCATTCCGTCGGTGGCGGTTTCGGCAGCTCCGAAACATCGGCCCTGATCGCCGACGACGACGGCGAGGCGATCCGTGCGCGCACCGTGACGATCGCAGCCCTTCAGGACATGGCGCGGACCGAAAGGCTCTGTTTCAAGATCGACATCGAAGGTTACGAGTATCGCGCGCTGGACCAGTTCCGCACGATCGATCGGACGCGGACGGCCGGCGTGCTGCTGGCGGTTCATCCGCAGATCCTGTTTGCGTCGCTGACGGGCTCCAGGCTGTCGCGCGTCCTTCGCACCATGACCGCCACTATCGGATTGATCCGCAGCCTGAAGGGCTTCCGCCTCGACAATCCCTCGGCAATCTGGACGGCGCTGCGCAAATCGATCGCGCGCAGGGAGTTCCGCGGTTTTGACCTGCTGTTCGTGGCGCGCGAGGGTAGCCGCTAAGGAGCCTTCGGCGGCTCAAGTCCTTTCATGCATGAGGACGAGGACGGCAATGCTCCGGCATCCGCCGAGAACCGCAGCGATCCTCGGTTCGGTTAACCATGCCTCCGTTTAAAGTTAATTCTTCGTTTCAAGATGTTACTTCCGGTGGTATAGGTTCGCTGCTGCTATTTCCCGGTTTTGGTTGTGGCGCGTCGCGGAGGGCGGTCGCATGTCCTGGTTATATGTTGCCGGTGTCGTTTATGGCCTGACGGCGTTTTTTCTCGTGGCGATGACCTATCTCGAAGGATTGCAGGCGCATGCAGCTTGGAACATGTACCGCGTGGCCGGGCTTCTGGTCTGTATTTTCTGGCCGATCCTGTTTCTGTATCTGATGCTCAGGATGGCATCGAAAAGAAGAATTCCGGAGCGCTGAAGGCAAGGGCCAGCGGCGCTCATCCTCAACGCGGCGCCTGAACGGCGGTATTTACCATACAACTAGAAAATGCCGGAGATTAACCCATGATTCCGTCATGCGGTTTATGGTCCGGCAGTGATCGAACGGTGTGAAAGTATCTCGGCATGTGCGGTTACGGTGGCTATTTCGGGTCAGTCCCGGATGCGGAAATCCTTCTCAAAAGGATGGCCTCTGCGATCGCGCATCGCGGCCCGGATGAAAACGGCATTCTTGCCGCACCGGAGGCCGGACTCGCCCATGTGCGGCTGTCGATCGTCGGTCTCGGCGACGGCCAGCAGCCGATGTCCGACGAAACCGGCGACCTTTCGATCGCCTTCAACGGCGAGATCTTCAACTACGTCGAATTGCGCGACGAACTGCGCGCCAGGGGGCGGCGGTTCCGCACCGCGAGCGACACCGAGGTCATCCTGCATCTCTACGCCGTGATGGGTGAGGACTGCCTGTCCGTCCTCAACGGCGATTTCTCCTTCGCGATCCGGGATAGACGCCGCCAGCGCATGATGCTGGCGCGCGACCGCATGGGCGTACGCCCGCTGTTTTACACGACCCATGGCGGAACATTCTATTTCGCCTCCGAAATCAAGGCGCTGCTCCAGGTTCCCGGCATTTCCGCCGAACTCGATCCCGTTGCGCTCGACCAGATTTTTACGCTTTGGGCGCCGATCGCGCCGCGGACGGGCTTTCGCGGCATTCACGAGCTCGAGCCGGCTCACCTGATGATCGTCGAGAATGGCAAGACGTCGATCCGCCCCTATTGGCAACTCGACTATCCGGACCACGACGCGCCGCCGCTGTTTGCCGATGAGCGCAGCGCGGCCGAGGAACTACGCGCCCTTCTTACCGATGCGACCCGGATCCGCATGCGGGCCGACGTGACCGTCGGATCCTATCTCTCGGGCGGGCTCGACAGCTCCATCGTCTCGGCGCTTGCGGCCGGAATGGCGCCGCAGGGTCTGCGCACGTTTTCCGTGACGTTTGATAGCGTCGAACACGACGAGAGCGCCTTCCAGATGGAAATGGCGAAGGCGCTCGGCACGCATCATAGCGCGGTCGCCTGTCGCGCCGGCGACATCGCGAAGGTCTTTCCGCAGGTCGTCCGTTTCGCCGAACGTCCGATTATCCGCACGGCGCCGGCACCGCTTTACCAGCTCTCGGGTCTCGTGCGCGAGCAGGGATTGAAGGTCGTGTTGACCGGCGAGGGCGCCGACGAGGTCTTCGCCGGATACGATATCTTCAAGGAGGCGCGAGTGCGCCGGTTCTGCGGCCGCCAGCCCGGTTCGAAGATTCGCCCACATTTGTTCCGCAAGCTCTACCCCTATCTGCCGGGCCTGCAGCAGCAATCGGCGGAGTATCTCGCCGCCTTCTTCGGCGCCGGCGATGTGCCGCTCGACGACCCGCTGTTCTCGCACCGCCCGCGGTTCAAAAGCACGGCTGCGACCAAGATCTTCTTTTCTCCCGACTTGCGCGCCACGCTGAAGGGCTACGACGCGGCCGAAGATCTGGCGAGCCGGCTTCCTGCCGCCTTCGGTCGCTGGCATCCACTGCACCAGGCGCAGTATCTCGAAAGCCGTTTCCTTCTGCCCGGCTACATTCTCTCCAGCCAGGGCGACCGCATGGCCATGGCGCACGGGATCGAAGGACGCTTCCCGTTCCTGGACCACCGTCTCGTCGAGTTCGCGACGCGCCTGCCGCCGGAAATGAAACTGAAGGGGCTGGTGGAAAAACACATCCTGCGCGAGGCGACGAAGGATCTGCTTCCGCCGACCATCGGCCAGCGCACCAAGCAGCCCTATCGCGCGCCCGACAGCCACTCGTTCACGGGGCCAGGCGAACTCGATTACGTTCGCGATGCCATGAGCGAGACACGCATCGGCGACAGCGGTCTGTTCAATGCCAAGGCCGTGAGCAAGCTCTACGAGAAATGCCAGTCGCAACCGACCACCGGCTTTAGGGACAATGCCGCCTTCGTCGGCATCCTGTCGACGCAGCTCTGGCTGCAGACCTTTACCGGCACCAGCATCCGCGCCGCGGAAGCGGCCTGAAACCCATTGGGAAAGGAAACGAAATGACGGAAACCATCAAGGACAAGGTCAGGGCCTTTGTCATCGAGAACTTCCTGTTTGGCGATACCTCTTACGATCTCGCCGACGGCGCCTCGCTGATCGAGAACGATATCATCGACTCGACCGGCGTTCTCGAACTCGTCGCCTTCATCGAAGACCAGTTCGGCATCGCGATGGCCGACGCCGACATCGTGCCTGCGAACCTCGATTCACTCGCGCGGATCTCGGCCTTCATCGAGGCAAAGGCCGGAGTGCCGGCCACGGCCTAACCAAGACCCGAGGGCGTTCCATGCGGTTCGAGCAATTTCTCATCGGCAATGCGGCAAGGCATGCGGCCAAGACGGCGCTGGTCACCGATCGCAAGCGCCTCAGCTACGGCGAGTTCGACGAGCTGTCGAGCCGGCTGGCGTCCGCGCTGGCAAAGGCAGGCGTCAAGCGCAACGACCGCGTCCTCGTGTTCATGGACAATTGCTGGGAGGCGGCCGTCTCGATCTTGGCGATCCTGAAGGCGGGCGCGACCTTCAGTCCGATCAACGCCTCGACCAAGGCGGACAAGCTCGCCTACATCATCGACGATTGCGAGGCGGCTGCGATCCTGACGCAGGCCAAGTTGATGCCGGTGGTGGCAGACGCCCGGGCGCAGAGCAGCAGCAAGGCCGATATCTTCGTCGCATCGACCGCGGCACCCAATGGCCAGTTGCCTGCCGGCGCGGTGCTCTACGAGGGCTGCCTGTCGGCGGCGGCGACGCCGGTGCCGCATGGCGGCATTGACGTCGATCTGGCGATGCTCATCTACACGTCGGGCTCGACCGGCCGCCCGAAGGGCGTGATGATGACCCACCGCAACATCGATGCGGCGTCGGAATCGATCACCAGCTACCTGCGCAACGAGCACGACGACATCATCCTCAACGTGCTGCCGCTCGCCTTCGATTATGGCCTCTACCAGTTGCTGATGGCGATCAGGCTCGGCGCGACGCTGGTGCTCGAAAAGTCCTTCGCGTTCCCGCATGCGATCTTCGAGCGTATTCGCGAGGAGGGCGTCACCGGCTTCCCGCTGGTGCCGACTATGGCGGCGATGATCCTCCAGATGCGCGACCTGGAGCCGGGTTTCCTGCCGAGCCTGCGCTACCTCTCCAACACCGCCGCCGCCCTGCCGCCGCCACATATTGCCCGCCTGCGCGAGCTTTTCCCGGGCGCACGGCTCTATTCGATGTACGGGCTTACGGAGTGCAAGCGCTGCACCTACCTGCCGCCGGAGGAACTGGATCGCCGGCCGGGCTCCGTCGGCATTGCCATCCCCAACACGGAAGCCTTCGTCGTCGACGACGAGGGCAGCCGCGTGCCGCCGGGCGTTCCCGGCGAGCTCGTCATCCGGGGGCCGCATGTGATGCAGGGCTACTGGCGCAACGACGCGGCGACCGAGCGCATGCTGCGGCCTGGCCCGAACCCGTGGGAGAAGGTGCTCTATACGGGCGACCTTTTCCAGACGGATGAAGAGGGCTTTCTCTATTTCGTCGGCCGCAAGGACGACATCATCAAGACCCGCGGCGAGAAGGTCGCGCCGAAGGAAGTCGAGACCGTGCTGCATGCCCATCCCGGCATTGCCGAGGCCGTCGTCATCGGCATGCCGGATTCGGTGCTCGGTCACGCGATTGCTGCCCTTGTGGTGCGCACGGATCCTGACTTGACCGACAAGGACATCATTCGCCACTGCACCCGCCACCTCGAAGATTTCATGGTGCCGAAGATCATCGAATTCCGCACCGAACTGCCAAAGACGGATACCGGCAAGGTCAGCCGCCGCCTTGCCGCTGAGACGATGGAGCCTGCACAATGAACATCAGAACAACCGGGGGTACTGGCCCGTTTTCGGCCGAAACCCTGACGATCGACCACGCGGCCGAGACAGATCGCATCGTTTCCGCCTTGCGCGGACAGTTGCGCTCCATGAAGAAGCGCGGGCTGGTGCTCGGGCTTTCGGGCGGCATCGACTCCAGCGTTTCGGTGGCGCTTGCGGTGCGCGCGGTGGGCGCCAAGAACGTCTTCTGCCTGTTCATGCCGGAAAACGATTCCGATCCGGAAAGCCTGCGCTTCGGCCGGCTGGTCGCCGAAACCTTCGGCGTGGAGGCGATCGTCGAAGACATCGGGCCGACCCTCAAGGCCATGGGCTGCTACGAGCGCCGCGACGCCTTCATCCGGGAACTGGTTCCGGACTATGGCGACGGATGGGCCTCGAAGGTCGTCATCGCCAATGCGCTTGAGGGAGAAGGCTACAACATCTCCTCGCTGGTCGTTCAGAGCCCGGAAGGCGTGCAATCGAAACATCGCATGCCGCCCTCGGTCTATCTCGGCGTGGTCGCGGCCACCAACATGAAGCAGCGCACCCGCAAGCAGGTCGAGTACTACCATGCCGACCGGTTGAATTTTGCCGTACTCGGCACGCCCAACCGGCTGGAATACGACCAGGGCTTCTTCGTCAAGAACGGCGACGGCGCCGCCGACGTCAAGCCGATTGCCCATCTCTACAAGTCGCAGGTCTATGCGCTTGCCGCCCATCTCGGCGTTCCCGCGGAAGTTTGCCGCCGCCCGCCGACGACCGACACCTATTCGCTGGAACAGACACAGGAAGAATTCTATTTCTCCCTGCCTTACGACCGCATGGACCTCTGCCTTTATGGCCTCAACCACGGGATTGAGATCGAGGCCGTCGCCAAAGCGACCGGTTTGACCGTGGTTCAGGTTGAAAGGGTCTGGGCGGATATCGCGGCCAAGCGCAAGGCGACGCGCTACCTGCATCTCGGGCCGCAACTGGTGCAGCCCGTGGAGGAAATTGCCGGCTATTGACGCCTGGTCGGACCGCCGGCCATCGTCAATCGAAGCTGCCGCCGATCAGCCGGCTCCAATATTCGCCGGAAATGCCGTTGAAGAAGCCCTGTCCGTCGCGGCAGGCTTCGACAATAGTCTGGTCGCGCGAATGCACAACGGTCGAGGCGACGTGCACGAAGGCGATGCGTCGGCCGAGCATGGCTTCCATCAGCGCTGGTTGCGTGCGTCCGCGCAAGCCCGCAAGCCCACGTCTCGACGCCTCGTCGACCAGGCAGTCGATGACCGGCCCGGCCTGCCCTGGCCGCGCCAGGATCTGCAGTACCCGACCGATTTCACCGGCTTTGGCGTAGTAGGCGAATGCACCGACTACGGCGCCCGTGCGCGCCGTCACCAGTGCGTAGGCGAGCTCGCCCTGCTCGGGCTTCCTTTCGGCATCGGCCAGGATGTGGTCGAGCTGGCCGTCGCTCCATTCGGGGCGAAGCGGAAACGGCGCGGTGAACTGGTCGACGACCGCGGCAAAGCCGCTGCGGTCGGTCTCGGTCGTGGTGAAGCCGGCCGGTGCCGCCCCCGCCTCGGGCAGGGCGGACCAGCGCTGCTCGCCCTGGCCCATACGCTTGCGATAGAACCTGTCGAGCGCGCGCGCGAAGGGGGCGGCGAGCCGGGCGGGCTTGATGCGGTTTGAGGCGACGCTCAGGCTGAAGGTCGCCGGACGGATGACGCGCACCCAGTCGAGGCTGTACTGCGGCAGGACCACGCCGCGAAGCCGCGTCCACATCTGCACAGAAACTTCGCTTGCCGTCTCGCTGAACGATAGATCCTGCGGACCGGAAAGGAAGGCCTTCATGAGGCGCGCTCCGGCCAAGGGGTCGCTTTCCCGGTCTTCCGCCATCAGCGATCCGCAGATCGCGGCGCGCAAGTGCTGGCCGTTCAGCGTCATCGGCAGCGCATTGACGCCGACGAAACCGGTGATCCGGCCCTCGTCGTTCACATGCACCAGCGGCCTGATTTCCGCATCAGCGTTCGGTCCGTCGAGATAGAGCTGCCGCATATAGTCGGCAAGTGCTGGCGAAGCGGTCCGCTCGTCGCGGAACACCCGCTGGAACATTCCGGCGACCGCTGGAACGTCCGCGTGGTCTAGCGAACGGATTTCGCTCATCGGGCCTGCTCTCCGGCGCCGACCTCTGCCGCGCCGGCGATTTTCTGGACGATGGCGACGCGCGGCTTGCCGTCACGGTCGGTCGCGAAGGTAACCGGTGCATAGGCTTTCGCCCGTGAGAGGAGGGCAGCCGCCTGCCGCTCCTGGCCCTCGCCGAACTCGAACAACAGCCAGCCTCCCGGTTTCAGGAAGGCAAGCGCGTCCCGGATCAGACGCTGGTGTATGGAAATGCCATAGGGGCCGCCGTCGAAGGCCTCGCGCGGCTCGTTGTCGAGCAGATGCGCGCGGTCGCCCTCCAGCCGGCCGGTCGATATATAGGGTGGATTGCAGACCACCATGTCGATCTTGCCCTGGAGATCGTCGCTTTCGAGCGCCGCGAAAAGATCGCCCTGCCGGATGGAGACGCGCGAGCCGAGGCCGAGCCGATCGACGTTGCGGCGGGCCAGCGCCACAGTGCTGTCCGTCAGGTCCGCGCCCCAGACACGCGCCGAGGGGATCTCGTTGGCGATACCAACTGCGAGGTTGCCGGAACCGCAGCACATGTCGACGATGGTGACGTCGAGGGGGCCGCCTTCGAGGATTGATACGGCTCTTTTTCCGAGAAGCTCTGTTTCTTCCCGTGGAACCAGGACGTCGGGCGCAAGTTCCAGTTCGACACCCATGAACCGGTGCAGTGTTGCGCCCCGGTCTTCGGTCGGTCGGTCGGTCGGATTGCTGTCGTTTTGCGCCACGGCCACTCCTCATGTCGCTGGAAAACTCTGTAGACGTGCGGACCGCAGACTAGTGTAATTGAGTAAACGGAAGCTGAAATACAATTGCCGCGAGCACGTTAACCGCGCAATCATTTCTGCCTGTTACCGTGCGCGTGATCAGAGGCGGGTGCTCGCTGTCATTGAACGCCTTTTGCGCGCAACAATGACGGGTTGAGATCAAGGGCAGATCGGAATGGCTTCGGAAGGTGTGAAGGAACGCGCGCACAAACCGTTCCTCTCGATGATCATATCCTATGCTGCATCCGGCGGCAGCCTTGTCATTGGCTCGGCTGCGCAGCTCCTGACCTTTGCGATCCTCGCGCGCTTTCTCGGCGTGCATGAGTTCAGTGTCTTCGTCGCAATCACGGCCGTTGCCAACATCGCGGTTCATCTGTGTGGTCTCGGCGCGATGGAGTGCCTGGTGCGCCGCGTCGCGCGCGACCGCGGCATGTACAAGCAGATGCTCGGCCACAACATCGTTCTGACAGCGATCAGCGGCGTGCTGCTGGTGTTGCTTGGCGCGGCGGTGTTGCCGTTCTTCTTCACGCTTTCGCCCGATCCCGTGACCAATGTCGCGCTGATCACCTTGATGCTCGTGACCAACATCATCTTCGTACGGGTCATCGTGCTGGCGGAGCAGATCTTTCTTGCGCATTCGAATTTTGCCTCGGCCAACAAGGTTGTCGTCGGTTTCGCCCTGGCGCGCACCATAGCTGCAGCGCTCGCCTGCATCGCCTTTGGGTTCGCGACGGTGGCCTCCTGGGCCGTGTGGCAGTTCGTATGCCATGTGATCGTGGCCCTCGGCTGCTGGCGGGCGGTCAAGGGGTTGGGACGCCCGACCTATGGCATCGTGCGGGAAGAGCTGCCGCTCGGGCTCTATTTCAGTATCCCGTTCATCCTGCGCGCCGTCCGGCAGAACGCCGACCTTCTGGTTCTGAGCCTGGTGGCGAGCGCCGAGGTCATGTCCAGCTACAGCGTCGCGCGGCGCATGCTGGAGAGCAGCTATCTGTCGGTCGAGGCCTTGAACCGGCTGATCTATCCCGGTTCGGCAAAGGCGACCGCAGCCGGCCTGCACCACGCCTTCGAGCGTGTGCGCAAGGTGCTGTTTGCGGCCACCTCGATCAGCATTGCCGCGGCCGTTGCCGTTTTCGTGCTGGCGCCGGTGCTGCCCTATCTCTTCGGCAAGGACTACGTCTCCCTCGTTTCTTTCGTTCGCATCCTGTGCTGGGTCGTGGTGCCGATCGCCATGTGGTCGGTTGCGATGGAGGCGCTCGGCGCGTCCGGCCATCACCCGGCGCGCGCTTCGGTCATGGGCCTTGGCAGCGTGCTTGGTGCGGCACTCACGGCCTGGGCGACTTGGTACGCACCGCCGACAGGCACGTTCATTTCCTTCTACGTCATCGAGACGGCGATGGTGATCGTCTCATGGGCGGTCTTCCTGCGCTTCGTGCGGCGCGATCGGGAACAGGCCGGCGCGGCCTCCCTGTCGACGGGGGTGGTGCATGGAGGTTGAACTCGGGAAAATACAGGCCGCGCGGTCGTCTGGACGGGAAATGCCCCGGATGGGCAATGTGCGCGCCATGGAACCCCGGGATATCCCCGCCGTCAGCAGCATGTTCACCCGGATCTTTCGCAAGCGGCAGCAGGAAGCGAGCGCGGAGCTTCAGAACTATGTCGAGACCATCTTCTTCGGCAGCCCGCTTTATGCGCCGGAACACGGCAGCATCGTCTACGACGACGGGACCGGAAGCATCGGTAGCGCTATCCTCGCGCTTCCGATGGAGTTCACCGTCAATGGCCGCCGGACGGTAGCAAAGCTTCTCTGCGCCTTCATGTCCGAGGGCAAGGCGGGTGCGGTCGGCGCCGCCTGCCTGGCGCGCGCCATGCGGGCGACACGACAAGACATGTGTTTTTCCGACAACTCGTCTCCGGTCAGCGCCGATCACTGGGTCGCCGGCGGTGGCGTCGTGCTGCCGATACAGAGCCTCGACTGGCGTCGCTCCTTCCGGCCGTTCAGAGCCTGGGGGCTGACGGTTGGTCGACAAGTGCGCCTACTCAGATCCCCGATTCTTTCCAAGCCGCTTGCGCTTGCCGACCGGCTTTTGCGGCGCCGTCGCCCCCGCACCAAGCCCGATCCCGTTGCCGGCTGCACGACGCATGTCATCGACCCCGCCGCCTTCGTGGATCTCGCAGAACCCATGCTGCAGCGTTTTTCCGTCAGGCCGGTCTGGTCGCGCAGCGAATTCGACTGGCTGGTGATGGTCGCGCGACTGAACACGCCGCTCGGCGATCTTCTCTGCCGCGAGGTCCGGGATGAAAGCGGGCGGGTCATCGGCGCCTATCTCTATTTCGGCAAGGCCGGTGAGCGGGCAACGGTGCTCAACGTCGTCTGCGAGGCCGGCCGTGAGTTCGCCGTCACCGCACAGATGTTCCATGCGCTTGACGCCGAGGGCTATGCGCTCGCCGTCGGCAGCTCGCAGCCGTTCCTCATGAATGCGATCTCGCGCCAGAGGTGGCTGTCCTTCCACCATCGCGGCTATTTCTGCATGGTGACGCGGCATGCGGATCTCAAAGACGCGGCTCAGCGCAACGATATCTATGTCGGCGGTCTGGCATCGGAGAGCTGGAGCCGGTTGTTGACTGACTTCTGAAGCGATGGGTTAAGCGGCAATCCTGCCGTTTAACGGAATATTCACCGTACAACCTTAATTCTGCGCTAGAAGGCGGCTCGCGGGGTCACGATCTTCGCGTCTTGATGGGCGTGCGTGAGGGATGCTTATGTATAGGCCGGACGAGGCCGGAAAACAGGGGGCCAGCCAACCGGCACGCGAGCAGCGTGCACCGGTTGAAAGAGGCTCGTTGCTCGATCTGCTCTCGTCAGACCTTCACGAAGCGAAGTCTGCTGCTGACGGTTCGGCAACCGACCGGCCCGCCGAAGTCCAGCGTCAATCCAGAGATATTCCGAAAGCCACGCCCCACCCGGCTGACGTGGTGCCTCCCATGTCCAGTGCTGCCGGCGCGCCTCGCGACAGCTATTTCCCCGGGTTGAGCGGCCTCAGCAGGATCGGCGTCGACGATATCATCGGCTGGTTGCGCGACGGGCTCATCTGGATCGTGCTGGCGCTCGTCCTGTGTGTGGGGGCCGCGCTCGCCTATGCGATGACGGCGACGCCGCGCTATACAGTCTATACCGATATCGTCGTCGATCCGTCCAACCTCAACGTCGTCAGCGATGACGTCTTCACCACCAATCCGCAGCGCGATGCGCAGCTGCTGGAAGTGGAAAGCAAGCTGCGTATCCTGACGTCGCGCAATGTGCTGTCGCGGGTGATCGCCCAATTGCGCCTCACCGAGGATCCGGAATTCGTGAAGCCCTCGGCCTTCAGTTCGCTGAAGAACCTCTTCTCGACGAAGGCGGAACAGCAGGCCGGAAACGAGCTTGCCGCCATGCGGGCCTTGTCGGAGCGGGTGGAAGCCCGGCGCGAAGAGCGGTCCTTCGTGGTGGTGATGAAGGTCTGGAGCGAAGAGCCGGCGAAAGCGGTGACGCTGTCGGACGCGATCGTCGCGGCCTTCGAGCAGGAGCTGTTTCAGTCCGCCGCCGAGAGCGCCGGTCGCGTCGCGCAGAGCCTCAACGCCCGGCTCGACGAGTTGCGCCACAACGTCACCGAATCCGAACGCGCGGTCGAGGACTTCCGCCGCAAGAACGGGCTGCAGTCGACCAATGACGGCCAGCTCGTGAGCAATCAGCTTTCGAACGAACTCAACACCCAGGTTCTCGACGCCCAACAGCGCTTCATCCAGGCCGATACCCGCTACCGGCAGATGAACGACGCGATCGCCCAGGGGCGGACCGCAAGCGCTTCCGAATTCGAATCCGTCAACATGACGAACCTGCGAGAGCAGTACAACGTGCTGCAGCAGCAGATCGCCTCCATGCAGCGCACCTATGGCGAGCGCCACCCCCGCCTCGTCAATGCGCGCTCGGAGCGTGCCAACCTGGAATCGGCCATGGCCGACGAGGCGCGCCGTATCCTCGACCGCGCCAAGGCGGACATGGGCCGCGAGCAGCAGGCTTTTTCGGCCTTGCGCGCCAAGGCGAGCGACGAGAAGTCGAATGTGTTTTCCGACAACGAAGCCCAGGTGCAGCTGCGAGACCTCGAAAGGGACGCCCGCGCCAAGGCCGCTATCTATGAGACCCACCTGGCGCGCGCCCAGCAGATCACCGAACGCCAGCAGATCGACACGACCAATGTTCGCGTGATCTCGCGCGCCTTGCCGCCGAATGCGCGCAGCTGGCCGCCGCGCACCGTGGTTCTGGTCGCCGGCGGCGGTTTCCTGGGGATTATTCTCGGCATATCCCTCGCGCTTGCCCTCGGTCTGTGGAGATACATCCGTCGTCCGCAGCCCTTGGCGCCGTGAGAGGGCAGCCATCGTGCCCGATCTCCGCGGCAGCCCGGCCAATTCTGCAGAAACCTTGAGGGTCCGCATCGGTACCTTCCTGTTCCTGGCCATTTCCATCTACTACTGGATCCCCTTTCATTCCTTCGTCGACCTGACCAAGGAGAGCCTGCTGGAACCGGGCGGTGACAATTCCAGCCGGCTGAACCAGATCGTGGCACTGCTGCTGTTTGCCGGCGCCTCCTGCTACGGTGTGCTGCATCCGATGCGGCGCGGGCTTATGCAGCCGCGGGTGCTGCTTGCGGTCCTGCTTCTGTGGGTGCTCTTTGCCTGCCTGGTCTCGGCGCATCCGGCCAACGGCATCAAGGCGATCATCCTGACGACGATGGTTGCGGTAAACGCCAACGTCTATCTGCTGCTGCCGGCCAACGAGCGGCACTTCGCCAAGATGCTGGCGGTCTCGACGCTCGTCATGCTCGCGGTTGCCTATTACGGCGTTCTGTTCAAGCCGCTTCTTTCCATTCACCAGGCCAACGAAGTGCTGGAGCCGATGCATGCAGGGCTGTGGCGCGGCCATTTCCGTCACAAGAACGAAGCGGCGGTCGCCATGGTGCTTGCCTCGTTTCTCGGCCTGTACGTCCTGCACCGCTGGTCGAAGCTTGTTGGCCTGACCATCGTCGGCCTCGCCTTCTTCTTCCTCATCCATACGGGGGGAAAGACCTCGACGGCGATGCTGCCGGGCATTCTGCTTCTGGCATGGCTCTTCGAACATGTGCGCCTGCTGCGCATCCCGATCGCAATCGGCGGCGTCGCCTTGTTCAACCTTTTCGCCGTCGGTTCCGCCGTCTTCCGGCCGCTCGGCGAATTCGTCTCGTCGCTCGGCATCGACGCGACCTTCACGAACCGCGCCGATGTCTGGCGCTTCGCCTTTTCGGTGATCGCCGAACAGCCGTTTATCGGGCGTGGATTCAAGGCCTTCTGGCAGACCGAGGAAGTGGTCTTCAGCGGCGGCGGCATCGAGACCTGGGCGGTTCGCGCCGCCCATGCGCACAATTCCTATCTCGAGACGCTTCTGGTCATCGGCATACCCGGGTTGATCCTCACGCTGCTTTGGCTGGTGGTGCTCCCGCTTTATCATATCTCGCGCATTCCGCCGGCCCGGCAGCACAGCGACCTCACGCGGCTGTTCCTGCGGATCTGGCTCTATTCGATCTACAGTGCCAGCCTTGAGGCCTTCTTCTTCGATGGTCCGAACGTGCTGTGGTTTACCTTGCTTTTCGCGATTTGCGGTTTGCGCCTGCAGTCCTCGGCAGCGCTTGCAACCGAACCACGCCCGCTTGCACAAAGGATGGTGGCGCATGCCTAGTTTTTCACAGGCTCTGTCGAGGGTCGACGGCCTTGTCGACCGCGTCGCCAACCGGCTGATCTGGCGTCTCGCGTCGAAACCCCGTGATGTCATAACCAACGCGCCGCTCGTGTCCTTCACCTTCGACGACGTGCCGGACACAGCACTTCAAAATGGCGCCGCTATTCTCGAACGTCACGGCGTGCGCGGCACGTTCTACATCGCCGGGGGGCTTGCGGGGCGCGTCGAAACGGATCGCACCCTGATCTCGCCCGAGGGCTGCGCGGATCTCGCTCGCCGGGGTCACGAGGTCGGCTGCCACACCTATTCCCACAGCAAGATCAGGCGTTTGGGCGGAAGTGGGCTCGCCCGGGATCTCGACCGAAACGCCGCCTATCTCAAGCAAAGCGGCGTCGGCCCGGCCGCAACCAACTTCGCCTTTCCCTACAACGCCGCCTGGCCGCTGGCGCGCCGGGAGTTGGGGCGCCGCTACCGCACCTGCCGTGCGGCCGGCGAGAGCATCAACCGCACGGCGGTCGATCCGCTGATGCTGAAGGCCGTCGAGATCCGGCAGCCGGAGGCGGACGCCCAGGCGCTCACGGGCTGGATCGACGATGTCGTCGATCGGCCGGGCTGGCTCGTGTTTTTCACCCACGACATCGCAGCGCGTCCGACGCCCTATGGCTGCACGCCCGAGACCTTCGAGAGCCTGGTTCGCTATGCGGTTGAAAAGAGCTGTGTCGTGTTGCCCGTCGAGCAGGCGCTCGACAGGCTCCGCTGGTAGGAGGGCGCATGTCGCGGCAGGGAAACGGCAGCAACAGGTTGCTCGCCATCAACAATTACTTCTATCGCCGCGGCGGTGCGGAGGCCGTCTTTTTCGACCACATGAAGATGTTCTCGGACATCGGCTGGGACGTGGTGCCCTTCGCCATGCGGCACGAGGACAACCAAGCCTCGCCATGGTCCGAGTATTTCGTCTCCGAGATCGAGTATGGCCGGCGCACAAACCTCCTGCGCAAGGTGGTGCAGGCGGCGAGCGTCATCTATTCCCGCGAAGCGCAGAAGAACGTCAGCCGGCTGATCGAGCGCGCTCGGCCCTCTGTCGCCCATGCGCACAACGTCTACCATCATCTTTCGCCCGCGATCTTCTCGACGCTGAAGGCGGCCGGCATCCCGGTGGTCATGACCGCCCACGATCTGAAGCTTGCCTGTCCCTCCTACAAGATGCTGCGTGACGGTGCCGTCTGCGAGGACTGTCGCGGCGGGCATATCTACAACGTCTTGCGTCATCGCTGCATCAAGGGAGAGACGACGCTGAGCGCGGTCGTGCTTGCCGAAACCGTGGTCCACCGTGCGCTCGGTCTCTACCGCAATAAGGTGGACCGCATCGTCGTGCCGAGCAAATTCTACGTTGAGAAGCTGGTCGAGTGGGGCTGGCCGCGCGAACAGATGGTCCATATCCCGAACTTCGTCGATGTCGACGACTATTCGGCCGATTGGGTCGAGGGCGACTATTTCGTCTTTGCCGGACGCCTGGCCCCGGAGAAGGGGCTGGCGACGCTGATCCGTGCGGCGGCCACATCGGGCCAACGGCTGGTGATCGCCGGAACCGGCCCCGAGGAAGCGATGCTGCGCCAGTTGGTGGCGCAAACCGGTGCCGACGTGACCTTTTCCGGCTATCTCTCAGGCCAGGCCCTGCACGGTCTGATCGGAGAATCCCGGGCACTGGTTCTGCCTTCCGAATGGTACGAGAACGCGCCGATCAGCGTGCTTGAAGCCTATGCTTTGGGGCGACCGGTGATCGGCGCCTCAATCGGCGGCATTCCTGAAATGATCCGCGAGGGCGAGACGGGCATGACAGCGATTTCGGGCGACGCTGATGACCTCGCCCGCGTGCTCTCGACGATGGCCGGTCTGCCGGTTGCCGAACGCGCTGCGATGGGTGCTTCGGGCCGACGTTGGATCGCCAGCGAGTTCTCCGCGGCGGCCTATCGGGAAAGGACGATCGACCTCTACTCCAGGCTGGGATCGGTCTGATCGCGTCCGGCATTAACGTTACGATACAATTTGTAGTAACCTGGGCTCGCCCTATGGTTTTCGGTCATTTATATAAGGGGTGAGTGAAATATCTTGGCGGTGATTAAGTATATCGCCCTAGTAAACGGAACGGACAACCTTCGAGGCGACACATGAGCAGAAAGTCTGATGTTTCGCGAAGTCATCGCCAGCAACAGCCGGTGATTGCGCAGGAGATGGTGCAGACCGGACTGTCGGACGGAGCCGGCCGGTTGCCTCGACATAGCGCCGCGCTCGCGGGCCGGCAGCATGGCCACCCCGTTCAAAGCGGCACGCTGGCCGCGCGCGGCGAGCGCAAGCGCGTGATGATGCTGGGCTTGCGCGGCATCCCCAACGTTCAGGGCGGCGTCGAGAAGCACGTCGAAATGCTCGCGAGCAAGCTGCTCGGATACGGCTGGGACGTCGAGGTGGTCGGACGTCGTCGCTATCTGGAGGATCGTAACGCCTACGCCTGGAACGGCGTGGACGTCGTCCCTCTCTGGGCGCCGCGCCGGATGGCGTTGGAAGCCATTGTACATACTTTCCTCGGTGTCTGGCTCGCCGCCTGGCGGCGACCGGATGTACTTCACATTCATGCCATCGGCCCGGCGCTGATGACGCCGCTTGCGCGGATGCTTGGGCTCAAGGTCGTGGTGACCCACCATGGCTACGACTATGACCGGCAGAAATGGGGTGGTTTTGCCAGACGCACGCTGAAGCTCGGAGAGCGCCTCGGCATGCGATTCTCGAACGGACGCGTGGCGATTTCGAAGGACATCGCCGAGACGATGCATGCCCGGCATCATGTCTCCATGACACTGGTCCCGAACGGCGTCCAGGTTACACCGCCGACCGGCGAGGCCGGCATTCTCGCGGAGTTCGGCCTGGAACGGCGGCGCTATATCCTGCTCGCCGCCCGGCTGGTTCCGGAAAAGCGGCAGCTTGATCTCATCCGCGCTTTTGCCAAGTGCGACTTGACCGATACGAAGCTTGTTCTTGCCGGCGGCGCTGAGTTCGAGACGCCCTATGCCAGGGAGGTGAGGGTGCTTGCGCGCGACGTGCCGGGCGTCGTGCTCACCGGCTTTCAGACAGGCGACAGGCTGGCGGAACTCTTCGACAATGCCGCCCTTTTCGTGTTGCCCTCCAGCCACGAAGGCATGCCGATTGCGCTGCTCGAGGCGATGGCCTACGGGCTGCCGGTCCTTGCAAGCGATATCGTCGCCAATCAGGAGATGGAGCTGGCGCCCGACGAGTATTTCCCGTTGGGCGACATCGATGCACTGGCGTCCGGTATCGTGGAAAAACTCGCGGCCCCACTCAGCGATGAGGAGGTACGCGAGCGTGCCGCGCACGCGGAAGCCGCCTATAGCTGGACAAATGTGGCACAAAGGACCGCGGCGGTGTATAGCGCATTACTGGCGAAATAGCCGGACGTTCGCGTCCGCCGTGTCGCCGGTCGGAGCTTGCCCCGTGCGTTCACCGCACACCGCTCTCCTCAAAAATGCGACCGCGCCCCCGCAACGCGATGAACGCGCAGGCGCCGTCGCCGATCGTTCGATGATTGCCGTGCCTAGCACGCCTCCTGGAAGACAAGCCGACAATGACTATCAAACGCGCCGCCAGCCTCTTCGCATGGATCCTCTTTGCCGTGATCGCCTATTCGACGATGTCGCCGCTCGACCTGCGGCCCCGCATCGGGCACCTGGTCCATCTCGAACGCTTCGGTGCCTTCGGCTTGCTGGGTCTCTTGTTTGCGATCGCCTATCCGAGGCGGCTGGTGCTCGTGCTGGTTCTGGTCTTTGCGACGGCCATCGGCTTCGAGTTGTTGCAGATGGTTTCGGCCGATCGCCACGCGCGCGCGACGGATGTGGCAGTCAAGCTTCTTGGCGGCGCCTGCGGCGTCTTTGGCGGCTGGTTCCTCCATCGCTTTCGCTTGCCGCTGCTGCGACTGCTGGGGCGGTAAACCAAAACGCAAAATATCGCCGATAAGATCGGCGGCAACCGGAGCAGGCCTGCGCTCCGTCGAGACTGGGGGATCGCGTGGCAGTATCCGTCATCATCAAGACGCTGAACGAAGAAAAGCGCATCGCCGCGACCATTGAAAGCGCACTGAAGGCGCTCGAAAGCGTTGGCGGCGAGGTCATCGTCGCCGACAGCGGCTCGAGCGACAGGACGGTGGAGATCGCCTCGCGCTATCCGGTCGTGATTGCACAGATCAGCCCGCCGGCACTTCCGAGCTGCGGCATTGGGCCGCAACTCGGCTTCCAGTACTCGCGCCACGCGTATGTCTGCCTGCTCGACGGCGACATGTTGCTGGACCACGATTT
>JAESGS010000475.1_pt1 | contig 29468 bp, 14 predicted proteins | sample 9269761 | NCBI WGS metagenome assembly JAESGS01 (sample SAMN15741799, study PRJNA653493) | algae metagenome | isolation source: Cyanosarcina radialis HA8281-LM2 and co-occurring heterotrophs from damp... | place: USA: Makauwahi cave, Hawaii | collected 2011-01-06 | reverse complement strand
CCTGTTTTAAGGCTTTTTGTAATTTTTCTATTTGGGGTGGATGCAGATGATTTTTAGCTGGCATTTCAGTGATTATTTGAATAAATTAACCTTTAATTATACCCTATTTAAATGCTGAACAGCTTATCGGGTTTATGACTTTATTGACTACGTGGACGGGTCTGATTGTAACTTCAGCTTACACGTTTAAAGCCGAACAAAAATATCAAGGCTTTCGGCAACAGGAAACTGATTACTACCATATCACTCGTGCTTTGCTCGATTTCCCGAATCGAGATCCCGACCTTTTGAGAGAACAAGTCGATGAATATATCAGGCAGGTAGAAAACATTCGTCGATTTGCTTGGGGAATCGAAACTGGAAGTCCTCCATCCATTCTGTAGAGGTCGTTCGATAGAAACTAACTATGCCTAGTTTGAGGTCGCGCCTGCGGTATTGCTGGTGCAGTTGGCATCGATGGTGACTGCGATTAATAATACTTAATCGATCGCGATCGATTGCGTTCGATCGCACATTAACAGATAAAATCTGACTATATAAGTATGTAACTAAAACTAAAAAAGGGAATGCAACCCCTTTTCTCAGACTGTCGGCTAATTATTTTCTCTGCTAGCAGTTATTGCAGCAGGAGATTCTTTTCTCATATCAGTTTTCAAAAGAAACCCAACATTTCTGGGGTGTTGGGTTTCACTCCGTTCAATCCATTTGTTCTAACAGACTAACTTGACCGACAGCAAATCCTACTTGGGTGGCTAGCTGAGAAAATAGATCGATATCGGGTTTTTCCCAATGATGCGATCGATCGCATTGATGGGCAATTAACAAACCAAATAACCGATCGGTTTTTAAAATTGGTGCCACTAACTGGGCTTTCACGTCGAACTGCTCTAACATTTTGATGTAACATTCTGTGAAAGTCGGTTCTTCATAAATGTTATCGATCGCTCGCACGTAACCGTACTTATAACGTTCCATCTGCTGGTCTTTTAAGCAAGGATCGTCGATTTTAAGTTTGACGATTTGCGGCCAGCTAGCAGCCACCGATTCTGCTACCACGGTGGACTCTAAATAATCGGGATCGAGACTGTAAATAACTACGCGATCGGTTTTAATCGCTCGGCGAACTTCTTTAACCGCAATTTTCAGCAATTCTTCTAACGATAGAGTTTGCCTCAGTTTGAGAGTAATATCTCTGAGCAACTGCGCTCGCTCTACTTCTTTTTCCTGACTCTCTAAAAAATTGACTTGATCGATACTCAATCCGATTTGAAGCGCTAATCGAGCAAATAAATCGATTTCATCTGACTCCCAAACTCTAGCACCCGAACATTGATGGGCCATCATTAAACCCAGTAATTGCTCGTTTCTTAAAATCGGAGCGATTAAGTTAGCCTTAACGGCAAATTGTTCTAATAGTTTGATATGACAATCTGTTAAACCTGGTTCTTCATAAATATTATTGATACTGCGGATGCGTCCTTGCTTGTACATTTCGGCGTGCTGGTGGCGAAAACAAGGATCGTCGATTTTTAACCCGATAGTTTGCGCCCACTCTGGCGATACCGATTCTGCTACTACTGTTCCTTCCCAGTTGGTGGGGTTGAGGCTGTAAATCAAAACTCGATCGGTGGCTATAGTCCGCCGTACTTCTTTAACTGCGGTATTGAGTAAATCTTCTAAATACAGACATTGGCGCAACCTCAGGGCAATTTCTTTCAATACTTGCGAGGTGATGGAGGCTTCTACTTCTATGGCTGCTGGTAAGTAAGCTGAGGTGGGTTCGATAAATTGCCCCTGTTTGGTTAATCTAGCCACTGCCACATCGGCTGAGTGCAGTTTTTGGCGTTCTAATTCCTCAGCCGCCAGCGTCGCTGCTATCTGTTGGCGAGTTCGGGCGCGGTTAGCTAGATAAGCAGCAATTAACCCGATTAATAGCAAGGCAGCTACCACTGTCTCAATTATCAGCACCAGCGGCAGTTCTTGAGGTGGTTCGGAGGAATCATTGGCCGGTCGATCGGTTCGATCGGTTGCGGTTGAAGGGTTTTGGGCCCAGATCTCTCCATCGCTCGCACGAGCAGCACTTGTCTTATTTCCCCATCCTGGAGTTATAAAAATAGCGATCGCTAAAGCCAGCGCTTGAATCTGCCTGCTGATTTTTTGCCAACTAGGGCGAGTAGCTACTGAAGGCTCCACTTGTTGTTGGGAAAAAGCCGAATTAGGCTGCATATGAGTGTCTTATATATAAATATTAGTATAATGGTTTAATCGCCCGATAGTGGGTGCTGAAATTACTAAACAGGCAAACCAATTCGCAATTCCAATCGGTGGATGCTTCGACCTACCAGTGGTTATAGACCGCCGATATTTCTGAATCAATGGAAGCTTGAAACCTAAGAATTTCCGATCGTCCAATTGAATAGAGGCGAATTTTAGTTGCGAATTGACAATTGACAATTGTTTTGGTTAGTAGGCTGCCTATTAACTACCGACTACTAACTATTTAATCATCCATATGCGTTTGTCGCTCGGTCAACTCGTATACACTAGCTTCTCTGGTATGGGATTTAAAGCTTTGGCTAGTCCGCAGATCCCACCGGAGATCGAACGAGCTTTTGAAGAACGAATTGTTTCCCAATATTGGAATGCTTACAATCCTCCGGGATCTGGATATCGGGCTGCTTATTTGCATCAGATAACTCCAGAGCATACCCTGTTTGGTTGGGTATATAACGACGGCAAAGACGATATCGGACGCGGTGATGTGCCGTATTTTATTTGTTATTATTTGGCTGCCCCGCTGCTAGATTTCGAGTTAGAAAATATTTTTACTTGCTTGCATAAAGGACCGTTAACTGCGATCGACAGGCACAATTTTGCTGGTTCTTTAGATACTATAATAGTAAAAAACGTCACCGATTATCAACCCGTTCGTCCGGGAGTGGTGATTCCTGTTGCTGTCCGCAAGCACAGTTCGATGAATTTACTGCAAGCTGAAAGAATTGATATTTTTGTCCCATTACAAGAACTAGAGATCGCTAATAATTCTGGCGATCTGGGTTTGGAATATCAAATTAATAATCCGGGTAGTTCTCAAACTCATACAGTCGGAGAGGTAGAAATAATTGAAGGTCAAACTTTTACTAGCTCACCTTCACAACTAATTGAAGATATAGAGCCAACAGCAATAGAAATCATTGAAGGTAAAACTTTTACCACCTCACCTGCGCAATTAATTACCGAACGGATTAGAATTCAAGAAGTAGTTACTTCTAAAACTATCGATAAGATAGTTATTAATTCACCTGGCGATCGCCCAGTCAATAGTCGCATCAGATCCGAGGTGGTTGTAGATCCCAGATCTGGTGTGGCTAATTTGCCAGCAGCTAAGAGAACCCAACGATTGCTACTAATTGGGATTGCCGCTACAGCGATAGCTCTAGCCGCTTCAATTGCGGCGATCGTTCAGCAAGTGAAATTTACTCCCGATCGACCCCCAGCATCACCTACAGTCAGCCAGCCCAACTTTTATAAAACTTTTGCTGATGTTCCTAACGTTCCTCAAGGATTATTTTATTATGGGGGAGCCACAACTTTTGCCCCAGTTAGGTTTAGTAACTTAGCCTCAGCAATTAACCAGGCACATCCGCAATTTCAGTTGCGGTATGCCGAAAACATTGGCACTAACCCCGGTTCCGGTACGGCAATTGGGATGTTGCTTTCAGGGGAAGTCAGCTTCGTGCAGTCTTCTAGACCTTTAAAAGATCGAGAGTTAGAGCAAGCCAAAGCTCGCGGCTTTGAGTTAGTCGAAATCCCTGTAGCGATCGATGCCATTGTCTTTTATGTAAATCCGCAAGTAAAGATCCCCGGACTGAGTTTGTCGCAAGTAAAAGACATTTTCACGGGCAAAATTACTAACTGGCAGCAAGTAGGCGGGCCGGATTTAGCGATCGTTCCTTTTACCCGCGATCCAGAAACTAGCGGTACAGTAGATGTAGTGAAAATCAAAGTTTTAGCAGGAGGAGAATTCAGCCGGAACGTCCGAACAGTCAAAACCACCTCAGAATCTCTCCAGAAAGTCGCCCAAACTCCAGGCGGTATCGGTTTTGGTTCTGCGGCTCAGGTAGTCAATCAAAGAACTGTCTATCCTCTGGGCTTATCGATAGATAACAGCGACAGTTTTGTCTCTCCTGTAGTTGGTTATTATCCTCCGCTAGAGCCGATCGAAGCGGCTTTAATCAATGGTTATTATCCTTTAACCAGAAAACTATTTATAGTTCTTAAAAAAGATGGTAAGTCTGATGAACTAGCAGGCATTGCTTATGCTAATTTTTTGTTGAGCGCCCAAGGACAAAACCAGATCGATCGCGCTGGATTTATCCCGATTACATCGGATAAGTAGATCGTTTGTCAATCCCAAAAATTTGTGTTTAATCAAATTACCAATTAATAATTTTGCCTTATGAAATCAAGTGGGAATGCGGCCAAAACTTTTAGATTATTAAGTATCGGTCAAAGAGGAGTCGGAAAGACAGTATTTCTAGTAGGGAGCTATACCGAATTACATGGCGATCGCCCGCTGCCAGACTCGCAAAAATTATGGTTTGACTGCCACGATCGAGAAGCAAAATCGAATATTCAAAAAATCTTAAACTATATTACCGAAAACAATCAGTATCCGCCCCCAACGATGAAAATAACCGATTTCAGCTTCAGTTTGAAGCAGAAAAGCGCGTTGGGCGTTCAAACTTTATGTAATTTTATTTGGTCGGATATTCCTGGAGAAATTTGCGACAGTAAAAATCGCGAGTTCCGGCGGATGGTGCATGAATCTCAAGGCTGCTGCGTATTTATTGATGTTTACACCCTGGCTACAGATCGAAGTTATATCAAAACTATTGAAGACATTATGGAACAGGTGACGGCGATCGCTCACCTGGCGCATCTAAACGATTTAAAGTATCCTTTTGCCATTATCCTCACTAAGAGCGATTTAGTAGAAGCCGATCCGCCTACCCGCAAGAAAATTGAAGATTGTATGCGATCGCTCACCAGTCATTTGAGGTTTTTACGAGCCAATTATCAAAATTTCTACTCGTTTATTCCGATCGTTTGCATCAATGGGGCGTTTAAGCTCGAACCGCAAGGGGCAGCATCTCCCTTTTTGTGGTTGGTGACGGAGTTAAATAAAGCTTACAATCCTGGGTTGCTCAAAACTCTGATGCAATTTACCTCCCTGACAGCAGCAAGCAACGAGCGATCGGAATCGGCAGCAGAAGGCTCGATCGAGAGCGTATTTAAACCCGCATACAAAGGAGGCGACGGCCGATCCTCTGGTTTGATGTCTGTGCTATCTGCTCGCAAACATTTAGTAATTCCGGCTGCGATCGTTTTTTTGGGTTTAGCTGGGGCAGGAATTTTCTTCTTAGCTGGCAATGAGTCAACCAATTCGCAACGAGCGCAAAATCCCTTAAGCCGAGTAATTGCTTTCAGGCAAAACGGCGAACTAGACAAGGCTATAGCCGAGCTAGAAAAGTTGGTGGACCAAGAACCTAAAAAAGTGGAATGGCAATTTCAGCTAGCCGATCTCTACAGCCGCACGGCTCAATTTAACAAGGAAGAGGCCATATACGATCGCATCCTAGCTGAATACGAGAACCAGCCAGTGCAGCCGCAATATGAAGACTACATCCGCGCCTTGCTCGGCAAAGCTCAATTACGTAAAAGTCAGGGCGACCTCAAAACCGTAGAGGAGCTATTTGTTAAAGCCGAACAAGCCGCACCTAGTGAAAAACTCAAAGCCGAAATTCGAGAGTTAGCCCAAAAGACGCTGGAGCGATCGCCTCAGCCTTCTCCGTCACCATAAGGGAGAAAGGGGGAAAATGGATCTTTTCCCTTTTCCCTACTTCTGCAAAAGGTCTAATAGACATCTCCAGAAATTAAATTTAAAGGCAGGCAGGATGCCTACCTCACAAGAATTATTCGAGAGGTCTAATCTACTGGAGAATTTGCACCTCTGTGTTATTGGTAACAGTTTGATTTTTCTTGACTGCTATCAGTTCTGGCTTGCCGTCGCGATCGGAGTCGGCGATCGCAAAATCAAAATTATCAGTAGTTTCAGCCAGAGATGTGTTGGTTGGCGGCAAGATCTGTTGTTGGAACCCAGAAGCACCAGATAAAACCTCAACTGTAGTGCGACCAGTACCAGTTTGGTTCTTCTTAATTACTACCAGATCGGGAGTGCCGTCTCGATCCCAATCGAACGCGGCAAAATCAAAATTATCGCCAGTTGGTCCCAGAGATGTGGAAGTTGGTGCCAGAAGTCGTCTAGGTTTTTGTTGGAGTAACAAAGACTGACCTGAGTAGATCTCAACCGTGGTGCGACCAATACTAGTTTGATTCTTGTTGACCACTACCAGATCGGGAATGGTGTCTTTGTCCCAATCAGCTAAAGTGTAATCAAAATTATTGCCAATTATAGATGGCGACAGAGGAACATTCAAGCGCAGTGGCTGTTCTTGAAAGTTAGATTCACCAGATACCAACCTCACTTCGGTATTTCCCGTGCTGTTTTTTTGGATAGCTACTAGATCTGGTTTTCCTCCATTATTGAGATCGGCGGCGGCAAAGTTGAAGTCGCGATCGAGAATTTGACCGAAGCCTGTTCCCGTTTGTAGGTTAAATCGTTGGAAGTTAGAACTAGCAGATATGCCGTGTAACTCTAACCTGCCAGTTCCAGTTTGGTTCTTTTTAATCGCTACTAAATCGGCTTGGCGATCGCCATCTAGATCCGTCATGCTAAAGGCAAAATTATCGCCAGTTTCACCCAGGACTGTTCCCGTTTGCACGATAAATTGTTGGAAGCCAGAAGCGGCTGATAAAACGCGGATCTCCGTCTTGCGAGTTCCAGTGCGTTTCTTTTGAATCGCTACTAAATCTGGTCGGCGATCGCCATCGACATCGGCCATGCTAAAGGCAAAATTGTCGCCTACTTGAGGCAGTGGTAAGAAAGCGGCATTAAAGTTAATTGTTTGGAAGTTAGTCTTCCCCGGTAAAACGTGTAACTGCAACCTTCCAGTTGAAGTTTGGCTTTTTTTAAACCCCACTAAATCTGGCTTTCCGTCTAGATCTGCATCTGCGATCGTGAAGTCAAAGTTATCTCCGGTTTCGCCCAGTCCCGTTCCCGTTTGCACGATAAATTGTTGAAAGTTAGAAGCACCAGATAGAACGTGTAACTCTGTCCGGCGAGTTCCAGTTTGGCTCTTTTTAACCGCTACCAAATCTAATCGGCGATCGCCATTCATGTCTGCCATAGCAAAGGTAAAATTATCGCCAGTTTCAGACAGCGCTGTTCCCGTTTGCACGATGAATCGTTGGAAGTTAGAAGCGGCTGATAAAACGTGTACCTCTGTGCGGCCAGTTCCAGTTTGCTGCTTTTTAACGATGACTAAATCCGGTCTGCCATCTAGATCTACATCTGCCATGGTAAACTCAAATTGCCGAACGGGAAGCAGAGGTAAAGCCGTAGGAGTTTGCAAGATAGAAGTAGAAAATATTTGAGTCGCAGTTTGAGCGATCGCCGTCGAGGGCGCTAACGTCAAAGCTAAGGTCAATAATCTCAGAGTAGAAGTTTTACTCAACATATATATAAATCCAAAATGGGTTGTTTTTGAATCTGAAAGCGGTGAATTTGTCGTGGACTTATTCCATTTCAGATGACACCATCTTAAAAATTACCTATGAGTAAAAACATCTCGAAAAGGTGAGAATTTATACCTCAACTTAATTCGTACATCGGCTATAACTTTCGTTGAGATTGCGATCGAGCGGTGTTAGGTTCACTCCGTACCCTACGGGAAGGCTGCGCCTACAACCCAACCTACAGCTATTGCTTTTGACTTTTGACTTTTGACTTCCGCGCAGCGGTACTAGCTTGCACCAAGCAGGGGGGACAGCCCAGAGGGCTATCCCACAAGAATGTACTTCAGTTAATTGGAGAATTACCAAATTTTCCTACATTGCCATCAAATCTCTTGGATGGCTTTCCGACGACTCTCTAAAATCTGACTGAGTTCGCGGGCAAAACTGGGCTGGCGTTCCAACATTCGATCGACCACCGCCACCGAAATCCTCATGACCTCTAAGTCATTAATGGCAGTAATGGAAACCGGACTGGGTTCTCTAGTTAACAAAGTCATTTCGCCAAAAAACTCGCCAGCTTGAAGGGGCAAAACCTCGCGTTCGAGTCCCAGCGAGTCTCTGGTCTTCATCACCGCCTGACCGGAAACGATCGCAAAAAAAGCCCGATCTGTACTTCCTTGCTTGACGACGATCTCTCCAGCCCCAAAGTGTTGGAGGGCGATATCTTCGGATAAAACCGAGAGATTTTCCGGTTTATCCAAGGGAACAAAATTCGGTAAAGATTGCCAACTCTCGGCGAATTTTTTTTCAGTTCCTTGAGCGTTAGAAGTCGGGCCGTGGAAGTGGTAAAGAGTGCGAATCGGAAAAGGAATGCTCAAATGGTGGCGCTGGGCGGCATACCAAATTCGAGTGACAAAGCGATCGCGAATCTCTTCTAAAGCGCCGTAGTCATGAATAAAAAACTTCACCTCGTAGGTAATCGCAAAATCATCATAGGAAATGGTAAAAATTTCGGGTAACGGTTCGGTCAAGATCCCTTGAGTTTCTAAAGCTGTAGCTAGTAACACCTGCTTGGCTAAATTCGGCGGATCTTTGTACGAAAAACCGACCCGGATGCGTTCGGCGTGGATGGACAGGGGACGGCTAAAGTTGCGAATGACCTCACTGCCCATCATCTTATGGGGAACGATCGCCATTTCTCGTTCTAAGGTTTGCAGGCGAACGGCCCGCCAGTTAATGTCGATTACTTGACCGACTAAATCTCCTACCCGCAGCCAGTCGCCGACGGCAAAAGGACGCTCGAACAGCAGGGCAATTCCAGACATGATGCTGCCGAGGGTATCTTGCAGGGCTAAACCGATGACGATCGAACTGACTCCCAAAGCTGTGACTACGCCAGCTAAATCTGCTTTCCAAACGGTTGCTAAGACGATTGCTGCCCCTACCAATACCAGAAATAAACGGGCAAGCTCGATCGATAATTTAGGCACTCTGGCCCGCCAAGTATCGCCTTTGGCTTGGGCGAATAAAATCGTATTGAACAGCGATAGAGCGGCATGAATAATACAAAGCCAAAACAGCGTCTCGATACTTTTAACTAGTTCGTGACTGCCAGGTAGTTGCAAAACGTGGCGGACGAACAATAAAAAAGCTAAGACTGGCAAGACTAAATTTCTGACTGCTTTTAAAGTAGCTGCCAGAGGTTGGCCGCGATGTTGCTGCCAGTAGGTCAATTCTCCCAAGACGATCGCTAGCAAGGGAAAACCAATAATTAATGCGATCGCCCAGATTAAAGCCTCGCTGAAGGAAGATTGATTCATAAGATCGATCGCGCAGATTCAAAATTTTGATTTATAACGCAGATGGACGGCAGATAAACGCAGATGATTTATCGATTTATGTTAGGGATCTATAATGGATGACTACTGCCAGATAAATAATTTAATCGCCATGCTTTCAGCGGTTCTTTGTCATTATCTGGTGTGACTTTTACCGCCTCAAATTCGTGGAGATCCTGGAGGCGATAGTACACCAGATCGGATACCAAAATTTCTCCTGGAGAACTGGCAGATTTCAAAGCACTAGCTTCATTAATAGTGTCGCCCCAAACATCGTAAACAAATTTGTTCCTGCCCACAATTCCCGCTACAATATCGCCTGCGTTCACCCCGATGCTAATATTGAGGTGAAATCCTCGTTCGCGATTGAAACGACGGACGATCGCTACCATTTCTACGGCAAAATCGACGGCTCGCTTGTCGGGATCGAGATAGGGAATCGAAAGCCCACAAACGGCAATGTAACTATCGCCGCTGGTTTTAATCTTCTCTAAGCTGTAACGAGCCGCAGCCTCGTCAAATGCCGTTACTAAATCGTTGAGTATGGTAACGGTTTCATAAGCAGTTAATTCTTCTGCGATCGCCGAAAATCCTATTAGATCGGAAACCAAAACCGCCACATTAGAAATGTTTTCAGCGATGTTTTTTTCCCCTTTCTTGAGCCGTTTGACGATCGCTGGGGGAAAGATGCTTAAAAGTATTTGTTCGTTTTCTTGATTTTTTTGCTCTACTAGATGAGTTTGCTCTCGCAAGCTGCCTACCATTTCGTTAAAAGACTTAGCTAATTCTCCTAACTCATCGTCGCTATCTAAAGGGGCGATCGCATCTAATTGTCCGCCTTTAACTTGACGGGAAGCGGCAATCAATTGATTGACAGGTTTGACAAATAAATAAGCCAATCCCATTGCTAAGAGAGTAACTAAAAGCATCAAGAAGGTAGTCCAAATTAACAATCGATCTCTAAAAGAATAAATGGGCGCGTATGCTTCATCTAAGTCGATTTCTGACAAAATCGCCCAATCTAAACCCTCAATCTCGACTGGGGCGTAGGAACTTAACACCGGAATATCGCGGTAATCTCTGATAATTTGCGTTCCCCGCTGGCCCGTTAAAGCCTTTTCTACCGCCTCCGTTTGGACTTTCTGTTGCAGAATCGATGTTTTGTATTGGCGAATGCGATCGATCGTTGTAGTATCTGTCCCTATAGAGCGCAAGTTTTGCAAATAAGCTTCTGGCGTTTCAATTAACGAACGAGAAACCGATCGCATTAAATAATCTCGCCCGACTAAATAGGTTTCGCCTGTTTTCCCCAGTCCATCTGTTTCCCAGTTGCGGTTTCCCGTCATGACGTTATCGAGTTCGTTAACTGGTAACTGTATTGCCAGCACTCCCACAAATTGAGAGCGATCGAAAATGGGAGTGGCAATAAAGGCAGCGGGTGCGCCGTAAGAAGGAATGTAAGCTTCAAAATCGATAATTCTGGCATAGTTTTTTTCTTTAGATCGCCGTACCATAGCCACCAATCGAGCCAGATTGCTTTCGTTGTAAGGACCAGTAGTTAAATTGGTAGTGAAATCTGTCTCTTTGTAAACGGTATAAACTATATTTCCTTGGGGGTCGATTAAAAATAGATCGTAGTAGCCAAATTTATCGATGATGCTCCGAAAAATCGGCTGATAGCGAGCGTGAACTTGACTGTAATTGCTACCATCTTTGGCAGCATTTAAAGCTTCTTTTTTACCGACAGGGTTGGGATTGTTAGCAATATAATGATATTGCAGGTAAGTAGATGATTTAGTTTGCGGCAAGAACGCGGGCACAACTGGAGTACCTGGTTCTGCTTTAGCTAACCTGGGGATAAATTCTTGCTGGTAATAGGCATTTACCTTAGTTGTCAATTCCGGTGAAACTTCAACCGTTTCTAGCTGACGATAGGCTGTAGTAAATTCTTCGATCGCTAATACGACTGAGGGCGTTTCGCTTAAAGTTTCAATATGATTGCGAATGGTGCGGAAATAAGATTCAATTTGATAAGCTTTAGATGTTCGCAAACTAGTTAGCTGACCGAATGCCCGCTCTGTTAAATTAGATTGTCCGCTGCGATATCCCAAATAAGCAGTTACTAAAATCGAGCAACTACTAACTGTTAGCAACATGACGATGAGTTTTGATTTGATACTGAGCCGATTGAGCGATCGCATTGTGAATTATGAATGATGAATGCTGAATTATAAAACGATCGTATTCATCAATGAAGAGTGGTAAAATAGAAATATTCGCGTATTTTTACGGGCAATAGATCGGATGTATCCACTACGTCGATTTAGAATTATTTGTTCGCTCGGCAGTATTCTAAAGCACAAATTTACGCCAGATTGTATTCATTCTGACAATTTATCTAACGGGATTAGATGGTGGTGGCGGTGCGTTACGCTGCGCTAACACACCCTACATTTGGAGGCTTTGCGTAAGTCCTAACGAAAAGAAAAGCGATGCCCCTAATCATAGCAAATCCGGGTTTTAAAACCCCAAAACCAGCCCTCACCCCCAGCCCCTCTCCCACCTCACCCTGCCCTCTCCTACGAGGAGAGGGTAAAGGAAGTTTCTGTTATCTGAGGGGTGTCGGAGACTGGGTGAGGGAAACCTGCTTTTGCTAAGCGGATTTGATATCAAAAGCGATCGCTCGAACTCTCCATCTAGATCCCAATTAGCCAATAGGCCTCTTGCATAAGTCGATAACTCATCAAAATCATCTGCGTTTATCTGCGTTCATCTGCTGTTCATCTGCGTTATAAATCTAATATTTGGATTTTTTCAAGAGAGGTCTAATGATGTCGCGTTAATTTCACGATTGGGTCGATCGTCGCAGTTGCTTTTGCCGCGCGATCGCAGCTTTTTGTTTAGCGGCCCGATCGCTCGCTGCTGTTAAGGAATATTTCCGATCTTGTTTCTGACTCAAATGGGTAGCGAGGGCGCTGACAGTCGGATATTTAAACATATCCACGATCGAAAGATCTTGTTGCAATTTTTCTTGCAGTTGACCGTGTACCTGACCGACTAAGAGCGAATGACCGCCTAAATCGAAGAAATTATCTTCGATCCCGACTTTTTCGACTTGTAAAACTGTTTGCCAAATTTGGGCGACGACCTGTTCTACCTCAGTTTTTGGAGGGATATAATCGCGATCGCGGTGGCGATAACTTTCTGGTGAAGGCAGGGCGCGGCGATCGATTTTGCCATTGGCTGTTAGAGGCAGTCGCTCTAAGATTAAGAAATCGTTAGGAATTGCATATTCGGGGAGTTTGGCGATCAAAAATTCCTGTAATTGTGGCAGTAACTCTGCTGTCAAACTGGTTTGTAATGGGTTATTAGCGTATTGGTGCCAATCGATCGGCAAGTTATCGGAAATATTTGACTCATCCAAAATCCGGCTAGCAAAAACAGCTTTGCCCTCACCCCGCCCTAGCGGGCACCCCTCTCCCAAGCTTGGGAGAGGGGATGGGGGTGAGGGCTGATTTTCCGGGTTTATCGAACCGGATTTATTATCAAAGACGCGGGAACGCGCAGATGAGGAAGTCGTAGCTAGAAAAAAGGCATCATAACAACCAAGTTTCTGCGATCGAGTAATATCGATTTGGTAGGGTAATTGGCTGCTTAATGCCCAAATATCTTCCGGATCGATACCTGCTGGCAAATCGCGCGAATTCCGAAACTCCCCTACCGTCGCTGTATCTTCTGCTGCTGCCAACCATAGCAAAATCGCTAAATCCTCAACCGTCCGACTGTTGGGAATTCCAGTAATTGCTAACTCTTGAGGTTGAGTTTCTTGCAACAAGCGCTCTAAAGAGGCTAAAGTTAAACCTTCTGTTTCCCAGTCGAGGGAGGAATGCCAAGAGGGGCGATCGCAATTTTCCCCAACGTGGAGGATGACATCGTAGCGAAACTTGTTCAGTTCGTTATGAGTATGACCCCGTTGCAGCAAGATTTCTACGCGACTAATTCTGGGGAGGCGCTGTGGTAAAACCTGAAAAAAGGCTGGAGAAACTGCTAGTTGTTTTTCCTCAAAAACTTGTTTTCGCACCCTTTGCTGCAATTCGGCACGAGTTAAATCGTCTGAGGCGCGATATAGCTGTACCGAGGCATGAAATGCTTCTAATAATTCCAGATGGCGGATATCTCCTAAGAAGATGAAACCTCCATCATCTACCTTGCTAACTGCTTGCTCTAAAACATCGATGAGATGCTCTACATTCGGGAAATATTGAACTACCGAAACAATTAAAACTGCATCGCAGCTTTTAGCTTCTACTCCAGTTAAATTACCTGCTTCTCCTTCTTCTAACTGCACCTCTGGCATTTGAGATTGAATGCTTTGCAGTTGTTGGCGCAAGACTTCCAAAGCATTAAGCGATCGATCTATAGCCCGATACTTTTGACAGTGAGGAGCAATGCGAAGTAGCATCAATCCCGAACCGCAACCAATTTCTAAAACTTTAGTCGGTTTTAAAGCTAAAATTCGTTCGGCTGTTTGGTTTATCCACTCTTGCACCTCAACATCTAGCATCGGCAATCCGGTATAGCTGCTGTGCCAGCCTTCGATATGAAATCCATCTTGCCGATCGGGATCTTTTTCTTGATAGAGTTCGTTAAATACCCTCTGCCATTGCTGAAGTTGGCGATGGTTTAATTCTGTATTTGGAGTCTGGCTGTTGGGGACGATGTAGGCGACTAAACGATCGCTTGCAGCTAAAACTACAGCTTCTCCTACTCCCTGGTGTTGTCTTAAAGCTGCCTCGATTTCCTCTAATTCAATCCTAAACCCCCGAATCTTCACTTGAAAATCTGCCCGACCGAGAAACTCGATATTTCCATCTTTGAGGTAGCGGGCTAAATCTCCTGTCTTATACAATCTGCTTCCAGGTTCTTGGCTGTGAGGGTGGGGTATAAACTTAGCAGCGGTTAAATCTGGCATCTGGTAGTAACCCCTAGCTAAACCCGCTCCACCAATGTATACTTCTCCGATCGCCCCCATCGGTAAAAGTTGTAAATTAGCATCCAAAATGTAGATTTCTGTACCTGGAAAAGCAGAACCGATGGGAACTTGGCGATCGCTTTGCCATTTACCGCTTTCTCCGACAAAATAGGTACTATCGATCGTGGCTTCGCTGACTCCATAGGAATTAATTAACCGAGTATTCGCCCCACAAAACCGTTTGACCTGCTGATAATCTTCGATCTGCCAAGTATCGGAACCAGCAACTAGCAATCTCATAAAATCTAGAGATGACCCAGTTGGTTGCAGGTAAGAGACTAAATTCATCAGCACCGCTGGCACGAATTCAGCGCAATTTACCCCTTCTTGCCGCATCAGCGAGTAGAGTTCTCTCGGCGAAAGTAAAAATTCTCTCGGACAAATAACTAACTTGCTGCCAGTAGCTAAAGCCCTTACCCAGTCTCCGGTAAAGACATCGAAAGATAAACTAGCCATTTGCAGGTGACAGTCGCTAGGCTGCAAAGAGTAAGCTTCTTTCCAAGCGAGATAAGCATTCAGCAAACTACCGTGAGTAACCATTACCCCCTTGGGTTTGCCAGTCGAACCAGAAGTGTAAATGAGGTAGGCTAATCGATCCTTAGCAAAAGCAGGCTTCCACGACCCACCTCCGGCTCCCCTCTCCCAAGCTTGGGAGAGGGGTTGGGGGTGAGGGCTGACTGCTAGATTTTTTAAACCGGATTTGATATCAGATTTCTGCAAGTCTGCATCGGCGGACTTCGTTTGTATAGCCGCGAATTCGTTCGCCAGGGTAAATTCTCCTAAGCTATCTAGGCAAACTATCCCCTCTTTACCTACCAGAGTGGAAATCTTCGGGGCTAAATCCGTACTCGTCAGCCAGATAGATAGCTGAGTTTCGGCTAAAATGCCTTCAATTCGCCCGCGACCGTAGACTGGATCTAGAGGCACGTAAGCCCCTCCAGCCTTCAGCACTGCCAGAACTGCCACGATCGCCTCTAAAGAACGATTTAGATAAATTCCGACTAATACTTCAGATTTCACGCCCAATTCTTGCAAATACGCCCCTAATCGCTCGGCTCTATTGTCTAACTCGCTATAAGTCAGTCGTTCTCCATTACAGACGACTGCGATCGCCTCTGGTGTCTTTTCTACCTGCCGTTCAAATAACTGGTGGATACAGGGATAATTCTCCCCATCTCCCCATCTCCCCATCTCCCCATCTCCCAACACCTGCTGGCTTTCTCGTTCTCCTAACAGCGGTAAATCTGAAATCCTCGCTTCAGGATTTGCCACTATCCCCTCAAGCAAGTTCTGCCAATGCCCCAGCATGGGAGCGATCGTTTCGGCATCGAACAGGTCGGTATTATATTCAAAGGTAGCCGTGAAGGTAGTCGCAGTTTGAGCGATCGACAAACTCAGGTCGAATTGCGCCGTTTCCGTCTCAATCTCGCAAGCGATCGCTTTCAAACCTCCAATATCGGGCAATGGGGGCGAATTTTGGTAATTAAACATTACCTGGAATAACGGAGTGCGGCTTAAATCTCTTTCTGGCTGGATGGCTTCTACCAAGCGATCGAACGGTAAATCTTGATGGGCGTAGGCTTCTAGAGCAACTCGACGTACTCTAGCTAATAACTCCCCAAAAGTAGGATTGCCAGCCAAATTAGCTCTTAATACCAAGGTATTGGCAAAAAATCCGATGACTTCTGCCAACTCTCTGCGGTTGCGATTGGCAATCGCGGTACCAATGGGAATATCTTCGGCTCCCGTATAGCGATAGAGAAATGTCTCAAATGCTGCCAGTAACAGCATAAATGGGGTAACTTGGCGTTCTTCGGCCAACTTTTTGAGTTGTTGAGTTAGTTGAGGCGATATTTCTAGAGATCGGTGCGCCCCGCGAGTAGTTTGAATTGGGGGTCGGCTGCGATCGGTCGGCAATCTTAATATGGGGGGAAGATCTGCTAATTGCTGTTTCCAGTAGCTAAGCTGAGTATTTAAAACCTCTCCTGAGAGCCATTCTTGCTGCCAGCGAACGAAATCTCGATACTGAAAGGGCAATTGGGAAATTGCGGTTTCAGGGTGTTGGTAAAATTTAGCGATTTCTTGCAGCAGCACCTCTACCGACCAACCATCAGCAATAATGTGGTGCAGAGTGATTAATAAGATATGCTCTGTAGCTGCTAAGCGCAGTAATTTGGCTCTAATTAAAGGTAAGCAATTTAAATTGAAACTTATTTGACTTTCTTGAGTCGCTAATTGCTTAACTGTCAGATCTCGTTCGGAAGCGGTTAAATGCGCTAGATCGATCGCTGGCAAGTTAATTTCAACCGCAGGACTAATTACTTGTACGGGTTGACCGTTAAGATTATCGAACTTAGTTCTGAGAGTCTGATGGCGTTGGACGACGGCTTGCAAACTTTGCTCTAAGAGAGCAACATTCAACTCTCCTTGCAGGCGAACCCCAAAGGCAATGTTATAAGCTGGGTTGCCAGGTTCGAGTCGATCGAGAAACCACAACCTTTGCTGGGCAAAAGACAGGGGATATTCGCTGATGGTTTCGGCGCTACCCCGGATAGAACCGATACCAAATCCGCTCAGCAAAACCAGGTTTCCCTCACCCGGCCTCCGGCTCCCCTCTCCCAAGTTGGGAGAGGGGTTGGGGGTGAGGGCTGGATTTAAGGCTTTAAAAACCGGATTTGATAGGACTGTAGTTGCAGGTGTTTGAGTCAGGCGATCGAGAATTTCCTCGACTAGCTTACCAAAACTCATACCTTCAAATAATTCGGCGATCGCAATTTCTACCCCAAAATCTGACTCGATCTGATGCTTCAACTCAAAAGCTTTAAGAGAATCCAACCCCAAACCGAGCAAAGACTGTTCTTCATCTACTGTGCCTTTCCCCCCCCTGCCCTCGCAGGGAAGGGGGGTAGGGGGGTTAGGTCTGCCCAAATTAAGAATTCGAGCGAATTGCTGTTCGAGATAAGATGCGAGTAAGTGCGATCGCGTTTCTGGTGCTGTAGCTAAAAGTTCTTCGCGGTTCAGACTGGTAACTTCACGGCGATCGAAACTAGCGGTTTCTAAAATACTGCTGCCTAAAACTTCTAACTCCCCAGCCAGAAATCGATCGCGACAAGCGCGGCGCTGGATCTTACCGCTAGAGGTTTTAGGAATAGTTCCCGGTTGGATTAAAATAACTGCGTGGGGTTGGATTTCGTGTTCTTGAGCGATCGCTTCCCGAATAGATTTAGTCACTTCATCGACATCGGCCTGAGAGCGAAATTCTAACTCTTGCACCACAACTAGACTTTCTTCCCCATCTACATCTACAGCAAAAGCCGCACCACACCCCGATCGCAATTCCCGATGGCTGCTCTCTGCCGTTAGTTCGATATCTTGAGGATAAAGATTTCGACCGCGAACGATCAGTAAATCCTTCAATCTCCCAGTAACGAAGAGTTCCCCATCCTCATCTAAAAAGCCTAAGTCCCCAGTTCGTAAATAAGTCCCCCTTTTTAAGGGGGATTTAGGGGGATCTGCCTTTTCAGACAAAATCTGCTTAGCCTCACCTGGTTTGCCCTCACCCCGCCCTAGCGGGCACCCCTCTCCCAAGCTTGGGAGAGGGGACGGGGGTGAGGGCTGGATTTCGAGGTCGATCGAACCGGATTCGATCTCAGACAAACAAGCCTCAAAAATCTCTTTAGTCTCTTCCGAGCGATTCCAGTAACCTCGACCGATACTAGCTCCTGTTACCCAAATTTCTCCAATTTGATCGGGCAAACAACGAGCCAACGTTTCAGGATTGACGATCGCGATTTCTCGATCTGGTAATGTTTGACCGCAACCGACTAGGGTAGAACTTACGGAAGTCCCCCTTTTTAAGGGGGATTTAGGGGGATCGTCTTCGGCTGAGGCGATCGCTCGATTCTGTTCTAGTGCGGTTTTTTGGCAAGTTTTAGTTACAGGTAAATTAGCTTTCCTACCCCCAGAAACCATTAAAGTTGCTTCTGCCATGCCGTAACAGGGATAAAAAGCCTCTTTTTTAAACCCGCAGTCGGCAAAAGTTTCAGCAAACCGTTCTAAAGTCTGGTGTCGAATTGGTTCTGCACCATTAAATGCTACGCTCCAACTGCTCAAGTCGAGAGTTTCCCGTTGTGCGGGGGTAATTTTCTCCACGCACAGTTCGTAAGCAAAATTAGGAGCGCCACTAGTAGTTCCTCGATACTTAGAAATCGCTTGCAGCCACAGATAAGGGCGCTGTAAAAAAGCCGTTGGCGGCATCAAGATACAAGGGAAACCACCATACAAAGGTTGCAATATGCCTCCAATCAGTCCCATGTCGTGATACATCGGCAACCAAGAGACAAATTTACTACTAGGGGAATGCTCCATCATCTGGTAAGTCATGGCGGCGTTGTCCATCAGATTGCCATGAGCGAGCATGACTCCTTTGGGCGTTCCCGTAGAACCAGAAGTGTATTGCAAAAAGGCTAAAGTATCCCCATCGATCGCGGGTCGTTCCCAAGCAGCGACGATGCCTTCATCTAAGTCGTCAGTTGTCAACCACCGGATTTGACCTCTCCCCTGCGAGAGGAGGGGCTTCACCCCCTTCCCTTGCAGGGAAGGGGGCAGGGGGTTAGGTTTATCTTCTACTTCTCGATCGAGGAGCGATCGCAATTTGGGCAAAGTAGCTGTAGTTGTCAGTGCCACTGCTGCACCTGCATCTTCAACTATGGCCTGAATTCTCGGAGTGTTGCGACGGTTGCGGGGCGGATAAGCTGGAACTGCTACTACTTCGGCATAGAGACAGCCAAAAAAAGCCGCTAAGTAATCCAATCCTGGCGGGTAAAGCAATAAAGCTCTTTCTCCCTTCATCCCCAAGGCTTGCAATCGAGCCGCGATCGAGCGGCTGCGAAGATCTAATTCAGCATAAGTGAGGCTGGTTGTTTCAGTTTCTCCATCTACCAAGAAAGTAAAAGCTAGCTGTTCCGGTTGGGATGCTGCCCTAAAATGCAGTAAATCCACTACAGTAGGCATCTCCAACAATTCTTGTGGGGTAGGCATCCTGCCTGCCCTCGATCTTAATTCCTGTAGATCTCTAGTAGAAGCATCGCTGGGGATGTGTCGCCGATCGTTCGCAAATTGAGTCATTGTCAAAGAGGTGGGGCAACGAGCTAAGTAAAAGGCTAAATCTTATTCTGTCACCGGGTTCGAGCGCGACAGCCTGCAAACACTATTGCAAGTCATTTTCACTAACAAGAAACCACATTAAAGTAATGACCCTACTATTGGCAAGTATTATTAGATAATTATTAGCAATAATTTGGCTTCTATTGTCAAGATTACACCGGAGTTGGTGCCGTTAAATTGGCTCTGAGAGCTAAATATAGCGAAAAATTTGGAGCAAATATCGTCAATAAAACCTTAAAAATATCTAATAACATTTTTCAATATAACTGCTTGACAATGGCAACTGTCATGTCATAAGGTACAAAAATCTGCAAATAATTTGCAATAAATTTGGGATAAGCGATACGTGCTACCCCACAGGCTAGCGCCAACGCCACCCCGAATAGATAGTCTTTCATGGTGTGAAAACAACGGGTGAAACTACAGCAACTCTTTCCCAGCCTGTTGCTGACAGGCTCATTTTGCGTATTAGCGGCTCGACCCGCATTCGCTCAGGTCGTCCAAGTGACGGCGGTGCAACTAAAGCCGACTGCGAACGGTTTAGAATTAGTCGTGCAGACAGCCGATGGCTCGAAGCCTCAAGTCCTGACATCGACGGCTGAAAAAACGGTAATTGCCGATATTCCTAACGCTCAACTCAATCTAGCTGAAGGCAACGAGTTTCGTGCCAGCAATCCCGCTGGAGGGATCGCCGAGGTTACAGCAGTCAATTCCACTGCCAACAGCATTCAAATTCGAGTCACCGGGGTAGCAAACGCCCCCACAGTAGCAATTGCTGAAAGTACCGAACCAGGACTAGTTCTGAGCTTGCAACCTCAAGCCGAATCGGCTCAAACGCCGACCACTCCAGAGGAAGAGCCACTAGAAATCGTGGTCACGGCGACTCGTACTGAAGAGGCGATAACCAACGTCCCGCGCTCGGTAACTGTGATTAATCGGGAGGAACTTCAGCAACAGGTCCAAATTTCCAACACCCGCAGCTTAATCGACATTCTCCCCAAAGTAGTTCCTGGGTTTAGCGTCCCAACTGAAACCCCAATTCTCAATAGCTCGTCCGGCTTGCGAGGGCGTTTCCCCCTGGTACTAATCGATGGCGTACCGATCAAATCTAACAACTTTACCAGCCAAGCGAGAGATTTAAGCACCATCGATCCGAGTTCTATAGAACGGATCGAGATCGTGCGGGGGCCGACAGCAACTTATGGCGATGGCGGCACTGGTGGAGTCATCAACATCATCACCCGCAGACCGAGCGAAGGTAAGGTTACTTCTAGCTTAGAAGTCGGGGTAAGCGGCAGTGCGGTAGATGGCAACTTCTTTTCCGACCGCAGCCCTGGCTATAACTTTCAATATGGCATCTCAGGGACGGAAGGCAGTTTTGACTACACGATTTCCCTAGCCCGCAGTGAAGTTGGCAGCTATTTCGATGCCGAAGGCGACCTCATCCCCAACGATGACAGCGATATTACTGGCTTAAATGTCCTGACTAAGTTTGGCATCAACTTTGATGACCAGCAGCGTCTAGAACTGACACTCAATCACCAAAACAATCAAAGAGACAGCTACTTTATTTCCGATCCCAGCATCTTCGACATTCCAGGCATCCAAAAAGCCAGAGCGCTGGAAACCCCAGTACCTCAATATATTGGGGCGGAAGGTCCCGAAGATTTAACCACCGTAGTCAATCTCAACTATACCAACAACAACCTGTGGGGTAGTAAGTTCCAGGCGCAAGCGTACTACCGAGATAATTTATTTCGCGGGGCGTTCTTTGATGGCAGGCCTTTTGGCTTTATCGGAGTAGAAATTCCCCAATTTGTCTTTAACAGGGATATATACGGCGGGCGAGTGCAAGTTGAAACCCCCTTATCTTCATCCTTAGCCTTGCTTTGGGGAGTAGACTACTCGAAGGAAGAACTTTCCTTTCCCATCAATATTTTCGATCCAGTCGCCTTCGACAACAGCGGCGGACGGGTGCTGCAAAGGATCGATCGCATCGACAATGCTGGTAACTATAGCGTCAATAATCTGGGTTTGTTTGCCCAAGCGAGGTGGGATGTCAGCGAAAAATTCTTAGTCAACGGCGGCTTGCGTTACGAGCGTTTTGGCTTGAGCGTTGACGACTATCAGACTGAGGAATTCGGTTTTGCTCCCAATCGAGACATCAAAGGCGGCAATCTCAACTTTGACGATGTAGTTTTCAATCTCGGTGCGGTGTATAAATTCACCGAGCAATTCAGCGCGTTTGCTAACTTTGCCCAAGGTTTTTCCGCGCCCGACTATAGCCGCATTCTCAGCACTCCCCCAGAAGGATTTACCTCCGTCGCTGACGATTTAGACATTACTAAACCCCAGAAAGTCAACAACTACGAAGTCGGAGTTCGCGGTAACTGGTCGAACGTGCAGATGTCGCTATCTGGTTTCTTCAACGAATCGGAATTAGGGGTGAGAGTCGTACCGGGACAAGCAGGTCGTTTCGCGACCATCGAACGTCAACCCCAACGGATTTATGGTTTAGAAGCCAGCCTTGACTGGCAACCAGGAAAAGGTTGGGGATTGGGCGGCACGGCCAGTTTGGCAGAAGGAGAGTTTGAAAATGAAGAAGGTGAGTTCGTCGCTCTCAGCAGCAAAGATATCTCGCCCATCAAGTTAACTGCTTACCTGCAATATGAAACTCCTAATGGTTGGCGAAATCGCCTGCAAGCATTGCACGTCGGCGGCAGAAGCCGTGCTTTTGAAGACGGGATCGACCCAGTAGATATCGAAGGTTACACCACCTTAGACTTTATTAGCAGCGTGCCCTTGTTCAAAGGTCGCCTGTCTTTGAGCGTCGAAAACCTATTCAACACGCAATATACTCCCGTCCTGACTCAATTCTTTGGCGGTTTCGACGAGACATTAAATTTCGCTGGCAGAGGGAGAACTATTCGTCTCGGTTACTCTCTGAGTTGGTAGGGCATAGGGCATAGGGCATAGGGCATAGGGCATGGGGCATAAGTTATTATCCACATTTCCCTTTTCCCCTCCCCCCATCTCCCCATCTCCCCATCTCCCCATCTCCCCATCTCCCCATCTCCCCATCTCCCCCTCCCCCCTCTTCCCTCTCATGTTCTGCGCTCAAGAATCCCTAGAAGCACGAGAAAATCCCATCGGCACTGCTGGAACGGCGGCTATTTACGTTTTGGTAGAGTGTCCGCCTCCTTGGACGAGAAATGCTCTCGATTCCAAACCGATTCCGGCTAACTTGCGAGACTTAGAGGAAGAATTGCTCGATCGCGATCCGCCTGGTTATATCCTTTTAATTTATAGCGATCGCTTCTCATCTACCACCCGTACCAGATGCCTGATTTACGAACAGAATTCCGGTTTAACTAATGGTTACAGCAAAAAGGAGTTATCTTTACCACAGATCGAAGATGTTGCTCCAGCGGTCAAAGACTATTTAACCCGAAAAAGTTTCAGGTTTGAGTTAGAAGATGAAAGTTCTAGCCGAGATATTTTAGTTTGCACTCACGGCAGTCACGATCGATGTTGTGCTAAATATGGCAATGTCTTCTATCGACAAGCATTAAAAGTAGTTACCGAATTGTCTTTGCCAGATGTACGTATCTGGCAAACTACTCATTTTGGCGGCCATAGATTTGCTCCGACTGCGATCGATTTTCCTGAAGGGAGATATTACGCTAGACTCGATCGAGAATCGTTAACTTCAATCCTGACCAAAACAGGTAATATTGAATCCTTAAAAGATATCTATCGAGGCTCGTCAGTTTTGTCTTGGGCCGCTCAGTTTTTAGAAAAAGAACTACTGCTCGAACATGGTTGGGATTGGTTCGATTATAGAGTTAGCGATCGAACCATACAGCAAAATGAAGACGAAAGCTTCAACCGCGTCGAATTGACATTTGAAAATTTAGATAAAGTGATAAATACTTATCAAGCAGATGTAGTTATAGATGAAAGTAAAGCTCTTTGTTTGCGAGGTTCTTGTCAAAATGAAGAATCGAGTGAATGTCCGCAGTACGTCGTCAAAAATATCTGCAAAATTCAATAAGGCTCTAACCTAAACCAATACTGCATCAATAACATCTGTGGATTTTATGCAAAAATAATGAAAATTAGCCGCTTACTTAAATTAGCAGCGATCGCAGTATCGATCCTGGTCTTAGTATGGGCTTGCCAGGGCAATGTCTCGCAGCAAATTAATTCTCCAAAGCGAGCGCCTACAGCAGAATGTCGATTAGTTAAACACTCTTTAGGTGAAACTTGCGTGCCAGTCGATCCCAAACGAGTTGTGGTTTTAGACATATTAGATAATGTTTTAACTTTAGGAATTAAACCTGTTGGTGCTGCGGCCTACGATGATGGCAGTTTCTTTACCGATTTGCCAGAGCAAGCTGAAGGGATTCCCCATGTCGGTCTAGGCGGACAACCAAACTTAGAAAAGATTTTAAGTTTAGAGCCAGATCTAATTTTGGGGATAGATTGGCATAGCGATATTTACGACCTACTCTCAAAAATTGCTCCAACAGTCTTGGCTAAAACTACAGATGGAATTGATTGGAAGATCTGGTTTAATACTTATGCCGAAGCATTAGGAAAAAATCAAGAAGCTCAAGAAATATTGAGCGATTATAACCAAAGAATTGCAGAATTTCGGCAGCAGATGGGAGATAAGCGATCGCAAACTCAAGTCTCAGTAGTGATGTTTTGGGATGGCGTGCGGATTTATATGAAGAGATCCTTTAGTGGAGGAATTTTAAGCGATATTGGCTTGCCCCGTCCACCCGAACAAGATAAAGACAAAGTAAACGAAGATATTTCTTTAGAATTGATTCCCAAAATGGCAGGCGATACGATCTTTTTAATGATAGGCGATCGCGCCAACGAACTAAATCGGTTTGCCAAGAATCCCCTGTGGTCGCAACTAGAAGCAGTAAAACAGGGTAAGGTCTACAAAGTAAAAGCCCGCACCTGGTTAGCTGGATACGGTCCGGTAGCAGCGAATAAAGTTCTCGACGATCTATTCAAATATTTGCTTAAAAAAAGCGATACTTCGTAAGCCTAATGGTAAAAATTATTCGCAGCACTTACTTTGCAGGAATAAACCTTTGAATAGTTTCAATAGGAATCTCAAGATTTGCTGAAATACTCTCAACTGTTAATCCCTGTGCTAGTAGGAGCGGGACGACTTTCACTAACATTTCATCTTGTTTTTCTCGCTGTGCCTCCTGATAGGCACGAGTTTGCTTTAGATCCCCAAGTCCCAACATCTCTCCAATCTCCTGAAAATTTAGGTGTGGAAATTTGTATACAAAGATTGTTTCTATCAATTCTATAAAATTTCGCTGGCTTGTCGCATCTGTAAGTTCTTGCCGCGTTCGCTCAATCAATGTTTTTCCCTTGGACGGAGCCTGTTTCTGCTTCGTTCCCAACAGTTGCAACAGTCCTAATCCTAAAGTCCGCTCTCCCATCTCTGGCGGTAGCTTATTCAGATAGAGGCGCTGGAGTCTGGGGTTATTCTCATATTCTGAGTAATGATGCGGCACTCCTGGATCGAAGCGTTTCTCGGTGAAGATAACCACGGCTTGCCAAGGATGAGCGGGTTGGTAGTCTTTGAGATATAAGTTAATCTCACCAAAGAAGCGGTAGTAGAAGTTGTCTTCTTCTTTGTAGGCTTGAGCTTCGACAAAGTAGATGGGGAATTGGTGCAGTCGAGGTGGTGGTAGGAAGATGCCGTCAATGCTGAAGCTGGTTTGTTTGACGGCTTGAGAAGTGAAGGTATAGGTAGCAGTCCGTGAGTCACAATTGCCAATCAACTCGAAGAAGGTATTGGGTGCCAATTGGAAGATTTTGTAGAAGATCGAATCGGTTTTCATGCGATCGCCCTGTACCCAGACGAAACCAGATATTAACACAACGGTGAGTGCGGAATAATGCCAGATCTATTAGAGAAAAAAAAATCATCTGACGCTTTAAAGTTTGTAATTTTAATGGGCATCGTCAGCCTGTGCGCTGATGCTACTTATGAAGGTGCCCGCAGCATTACCGGGGCTTATCTCGGCTGGTTAGGTGCTAGTGGGGCAGTAGTTGGATTAGTCGCAGGTGCGGGAGAGTTAATCGGTTATGGCTTGCGCCTGCTGATTGGATATTTGAGCGATCGCACCAAAAAATACTGGACTATTACTAAACTCGGTTACTGCCTCAATACTGGAGTCGTACCGCTTTTAGCTTTAGCTGGCAGTTGGCCAGTAGCAGCGGGGTTAATGGTGGCCGAACGCACCGGGAAAGCAATTCGCACCCCACCGCGAGATGTCTTACTCTCCCACGCGGCTTTGAGAGTCGGGGGAGGTTTTGGTTTTGGCTTGCACGAAGCTCTAGATCAAATTGGGGCCGTAGCTGGCCCTTTGGCAGTCGCAGGCATGATTTATTGGCAGCAAGGATATCAAGGTGGTTTTGCCATTCTGTCGATCCCGGCTGTTGTCGGCTTGTTAGTATTGCTGTTTTCCCAGAAAATTTACCCCAATCCTCGCGATTTTGAATCTAAATATGTAGCGATCGAAAGTGAAGGCTTACCCCGCAGATATTGGATTTACTTGGCTGCTGTAGCTGCGATCGCGATTGGTTATGCTGACTTCCCGTTAATTGCCTTTCACTTCCAAAAAAATGCGATCGCTCAACCTAATATCATTCCTTTGTTTTACGCTGTGGCGATGGCAGTAGATGCGATCGCCGCCCTAATTTTCGGCCGAATGTTCGATCGCCGAGGCATTTCGGTCTTGATGCTGGCGGTGATAATTTCATCTTTATTTGCCCCCTTAGTTTTTTGGGGCAACCCTAGCTTGGCCCTACTGGGAATGTGCCTGTGGGGTGTCGGGATGGGGGCGCAAGAATCGATCGTCAAAGCTGCGATCGCTGGGATGGTGCCAGCAGATAAGCGAGGTTCGGCTTTTGGCATTTTTCAAGCCAGCTACGGTTTAGCTTGGTTTCTCGGCAGTGCGACCATGGGAATTTTGTACGATCGATCGCTCCAGGGGTTAATCGTCTTTTCGGTTGTGGCACAACTAGCTGCAATTCCGATTTTGCTGGTAGTGAATCGGCAACCTCGTTAAAATCTGCGTCGATCTACGGTGTCCTACGGGAAGCTGCTGACGCATCTACATCAGCGTTATATAGCCAAAATTTAGATTTTTGCCAAAATCTTACTAAAAAAATGGGAAAATTACGAGAAAAGCTGGTTCGCAAACAGGCATTCCGCTGGCTATCGTTGTTGCTAGCTGCGATCCTAGTTGTGGGGCTGGGAATTCGTTCTCCTCTAGCTGCACCAAAAGTTACCGAAACTCTTTGGGATACCTATGGAGTACCGCATATTTTTGCCAAAGATGGGACTGAGGCTTTCCAGGCATTCGGGCGATCGCAAATGCAAAGTCACGGCAACCTGATTTTACGCCTCTACGGTCAGGCACGAGGGCGAGCCTCGGAATACTGGGGAGAGAAATATTTAGAATCCGATCGATGGGTACGGACTATGGGAGTTCCAGACCGCGCCCAGCAATGGTATGCCGCCCAAAATCCAGATTTTCGCCGCCATCTCGACGCTTTTGCCGCTGGCGTAAATGCTTATGCTAGAGAGCATCCCGATTCGATCGACGATCGAGTTGAGGTCGTGCTACCAATTACGGGAGTAGATCTATTAGCTCACGTTCAAAGGGTACTGCACTTTACCTTTATGGTCGATCCAGAGGTGGTGGCCGAGCTAGCCGAGCCAGAAAGTAAATCTTCGCGTACTCCCCGAACATTTTCCTACGGTTCTAATGCTTGGGCGATCGCTCCTTCTCATTCTGCAAGTGGAAATGCCATGTTGTTGGCTAACCCTCACCTTCCTTGGTCGGACTTATTCTTGTGGTATGAGGCCCAGATAAAAGCCCCAGGAATCGATGCTTATGGAGCGACTCTGGTAGGAGTGCCAGTGTTGGCGATCGCGTTCAACGATCGTTTGGGTTGGGCGCATACAGTGAATACCCACGATGGTTGGGATGCTTACCAACTAACCCTAGCTGATGGCGGCTATCGCTTTGACGGTCAGATCCGCCCCTGGGAAAGTGAAACTCAAACCATTAAAGTCAAACAAGCAGATGGCACGTTGCGGGCAGAAAAACTGACGGTGAAGCGATCGATCCACGGCCCGATAGTGGCAGAAAAAGACGGGAAAGCGATCGCCCTTAGAGTAGTCGGGTTAGATCGATCGGGAGTGCTACAGCAATGGTGGGATATGGCACGGGCGACTAATTTAGCTGAGTTTGAAACCGTACTCAGTCGCTTGCAACTGCCGATGTTTACCGTGATGTATGCCGACGACAAGGGGCACATCATGCACCTATTTAACGGTCAAGTGCCAGTACGCGATCGCGGTGACTATGAATACTGGGAAGGCTTGATTCCAGGAGACACATCAGCCACTTTATGGACGACTATTCATCCCTACCGAGATTTGCCCCGCACGATCGATCCGCCTAGCGGTTGGTTGCAAAATACCAACGATCCACCTTGGACGACGACATTTCCTAGCCCCCTCGATCCAGACGATTATCCCCCCTACATGGCACCGAGGGGGCCGATGGATTTTCGAGCGCAGCGTTCGGTGCGGATGCTATCTGAAGACAAAAGCATCTCTTTGGCAGAAATGGTGAAATCCAAACACTCAACCAGAATGGAACTAAGCGATCGCCTGCTCGACGATCTGATTCCCCTAGCCCAGAAGCAAGACAATCCTAGAATTCGTCGGGCAGTTCGAGTTCTCAAAAGTTGGGATCGTCAAGCTAATGCCAACAGTCGGGGTGCAGTTTTGTTTGCTTTCTGGTTTGACGAGATGGACTTTCCTACCGCCTTTGCCACCCCTTGGAACGAAAATTCTCCTCGCACCACCCCTGATGGTTTAGCCGATCCTCAGACAGCCCTATCAGCCCTCGATCGCGCTGCTGTTAAAGTCGAGGCCATGTATAGCAAACTCGATGTACCTTGGGGAGAAGTTTTCCGCCTGCGCTATGGCGATGTCGATTTACCTGCTAACGGTGGTTCTGGAGAACTGGGGATTTTCCGAGTTGTCGATTCCGTTCCCGATGCCGATGGCAAATTTAAAGCGATCGCTGGCGATTCTTATGTAGCTGCGATTCAATTTTCCCGCCCAGTTAAAGCTATGGCGCTCAATAGCTATGGTAATTCCAGTCAAGCAGATTCCCCATATGTCGGAGATCGCTTGCAGTTGTTCGATCGCCAACAGTTGCATCCCGTATGGCGATCGCGGCAGGAAATCTTAGCTCATCGTTCTGCTGCCAGTCCCTAAATTCTTCCCTAAATTTGATGGTCTATTGCTCCTGGTGTTTGACCGACTGATGCCTTGAATTTCCGTCTCGCCCCAGCCACCCGCGCGGATGTATTGCAATTAGAGCGATCTAGTAATGTAGTTAGCCGCTTTTTGGAGCGAATGGTAGGAAGTTGTTCGTAAAAGTTCGCCTCGGTGCCAAAATTAACCGATCGCTGTTGTTCAATAAGAAGTAGCAAGGGACACACCAAGAAGCACCCCATAAAATTGTCTGAGATTTGAGGAGTTCTCGACAGATACACTTTATGAGGAGAACTTAGCTATGACACTTGAGGAGGCATTAAAGCTAGACCAAGCTGGCGGAAATAAGTGACCAGTTAAAAAGAGGGAAAAAGTCATAAACTAAAAGATGCTTAGTCAAGAGGGAAGAAGTCCTGTGAGCCTTAAAATCAATGCCGCATCCTAACGCTCA
>JAESGS010000224.1_pt1 | contig 29511 bp, 31 predicted proteins | sample 9269761 | NCBI WGS metagenome assembly JAESGS01 (sample SAMN15741799, study PRJNA653493) | algae metagenome | isolation source: Cyanosarcina radialis HA8281-LM2 and co-occurring heterotrophs from damp... | place: USA: Makauwahi cave, Hawaii | collected 2011-01-06 | reverse complement strand
ATCATCTTGCCGACCGCATCGGAAAGCGCATTGGCAGCAACGACATGGCAAGTCAGGACTTTGGCCAGCTTTTCTTTGTTTTCCGGTTTCAGCAATGTGTCGACAGTGCCGGCAGGCAAGGCTTCGAAGGCTGCGTTGGTCGGTGCAAATACGGTGAACGGACCATCACCTGAAAGCGTCTCCACCAGGCCTGCGGCCTTTACGGCTGCAACGAGTGTCGTGTGGTCCTTCGAATTCGCAGCGTTTTCGACGATGTTCTTACTTTCGGACATGGCCGCGCCGCCGACGGTAGGGTTGTCGGCATTCGCGGTGAAGGCTACGAGAGCGAAAATCGACGCGATCGCGGTGGTATTTTTAAGGGACCGTTTCATTTCGTTCATTCCTCCTTGCAGGCCCGCACCATGCGGGCGTTCCCAGCCGGACGTTGTCCAGCACAATCGTTACGGCATCCTGGCCGAATTGGATCACCGCTGCGCCCAACGTCATTTTGACCGCCCTCGCCACCAGCCAACACTTAAGGCCGACACCTAAAAAAGGATGCCTTCAGAGAACGGGCGCGAACGGGAGCGCTAGGTATCAATCTTCAATTTGCTGATCCAATGACCAGGCTCGTCCGTATAAGGAGAGCTGCAGCGTATCAACGCACGGTAAAACTCTCGCGGGCTCGGGTGTCAGAAGTCCGAAATGACGAGGTTTTGTCAGCGGTGGACGGAATAGAGGATGCAGAGATGCTACAGAGAACTGCGAACCAAAACCGTAGCTGGATCCAGGCACTTCTACTCGCGATTTCGCCCGTTGTCGCGACATCCATTCTCGGGCAATTGGCGACCTACCCGAACATCGAAAGTTGGTATTCGACGCTGGAAAAGCCGAGTTTCAATCCTCCGAACTGGGTGTTTGCTCCGGTCTGGACGACGCTCTACATCCTCATGGCCTACGCTGCCTGGCGGCTGCTGAGCCTGCCTGTCAAAACACCTGGCAGGTTGGCGACTCTGACCCTTTTTTACGTACAGCTCGCTCTCAATGCGTTGTGGTCCTGGATGTTTTTCGCCATGCAAAGTCCAGTCGCCGGCTTGGGAAACATCGTCGTGCAAATCGGGTTTATCCTCGCAATGATCGCGCAGGCTTGGCGGGTCGACAAGACAGCCGCGTTTTGCCTCGTGCCACTGGCAGCGTGGGTCGCCTTTGCATCCGTACTGAATTTTACGATCTGGTTCCTCAATTGATGGTGGCGCGAGGGCCCAGACGTTCTCTCTGAGGCAAGTAACGCTCTGGGTCGATTCAAATTTTCACGGTGAACTCCATGACGTCTTTGGCTAAGATCGGTCGAGCTCGCGTCGCCCTTGCGTTGCCTCGTCGACGTGAACAACTTCGCGCCCTGGAAGGTGGGCAATACGATCTTCTCTTCGACACCTACGCTCTCGCCGCGATGAGGGTCGACGAACTGTTGATGAACGAATCTCCTGAGCAAGACCTCGTGAACGAGTATCGCGAAATATGCCTGGACATCCAGGAAGATATCACGTTGCTGCTCGGAAGTCTGCAAAAGCCACCCGGATGAATGCGGGGCGACTTATCCATTAATCTTGCCGGTGCCCCTGAAGCCAGCCGGCAAGTTCCCGGCGCACGACATGTTCGAGCACGGCCATGCCTTCGGCGCTGTCGTTGAGACAGGGGATGTGCGTGAACTTGTCGCCGCCATTGTGGTGGAAGCTCTCGGCGGCCTGTTCGGCGATTTCTTCCAAGGTCTCCAGACAGTCGGAGACGAAGCCGGGATTGATCACGGCGATGCGCTTGACGCCCTCCTGGGCAAGCTTCTCGACGGTCTTGTCGGTATAGGGCTGCAACCACTCCTCGGGGCCAAAGCGCGACTGGAAGGTGATCTGCAGTTTCTCCTTCGACCAGCCGAGCCTTTCGCGCAGCAGTCGCGCGGTCTTCTGGCACTGGCAGTAATAGGGGTCGCCCTTGTCGAAATAGCTCTGCGGAATGCCGTGGAACGAGGTCAGCACCACCTCCGGTTCCCAGTCGAGCGTCGCCAGATGCCGCTCGATCGACGTCGCCAGGGCGTCGATATAGACGGGGTCGTCGTGATAGGGCGGAACGGTGCGCAGCGCCGGCTGCCAGCGCATTTTGAGCAGCGCCTCGAAGGCCTTGTCGTTGACGGTGGCCGTGGTCGCAGCCGCATATTGCGGATAGAGCGGGAAGACGAGGATGCGTTCGCAGCCGGCCTTCTGCAGTGCCTCCATGCGCGAGGCGATCGACGGCTGGCCGTAGCGCATGCCCCAGTCGACGATCACGTCGGGGCGGTCCGCGAAGCTCTCGGCCATCAGCTTGGCCTGGTTGCGCGTGTAGGTTCGAAGGTAGCTTTCGTTCAGGTCCTTGTTCCAGATCGTCTCATAGGCCTTGCCGACCTTGCCGGGGCGGGTGTTGAGCACGATGCCGAACAGGATCGGGTACCAGAACAGCCGGGACCACTCGATCACCCGGCGGTCGGTGAGGAATTCCTTCAGGTAGCGGCGCATCGAGGTGTAGTCGGTGCCATCGGGCGTGCCGAGGTTGACCAGCAGCACTCCAATGCGGCCGTGTCTGATATTGGGGTGACTGGCAAGCATTTTAAGCATCTATTCCGCTTCATTGATGAACCACAAAAGGATACGCATAAAGCGTGGGATGGATCAGCGGAGACTGAAATTTCTGATTGGAGCTGGGAGCACGCCATCGATTGAAAGCTGCCGCGCAATTGAGACGCAAAACATCAAGCAGCGGGCGCCCAGCTTTCGACGGAGAAAGAAGCTACCGGGCACGAGCGCCTCACCAACGACCTCTACTTAAAAAGCGCCTATCGAGCGGCGGGCCAGTCCTCTAGCAGCCGTCATCGACCGGCTTCACCAACATTTGGTCAGCTTGAGCGGAGAGTTTTGGGTCGCTCCCGGACTGCATCTCCGTCGCTCGACAGATTTTTGGCGCAGCAGAAGACATTGAGAAAGATTGGAAGAAGGGTAGAACGGTGAGGAACCGCGCTCGGCGTGCGGCATTGGCGGGGAAACTCACCCGCATTCCTTGCAACATGCAGTCCTTGAACTTTCTGCAGCAACCAGGTCAAAACCTCAACCCGGCATAGAACCACCCAGCCACCTGAGGATCCCGTTGGCCCATCGTGTCCGACGAGCGCAAGCAAGACGACAGAAAGGTCGATGCGGCATGCAGGGTCGGGGTCAGCCTGCTGCCAGCCCCGCTCTGGGCGCAATGCTGCGATGCAATATTGCGCCTATTAATTCAAGGGAAGTGATTTATCCTCGCCCTTGTCGAAGCGCTGTACCTCCTCCCACCGCGCAAGACGCCGATCGGTTCACTCCTCCTCCCAGGACCGATCTAATTCAGAGACCCCGATGCACCTCCTCCCGCATCGGGGTCTTTCTCTATCAGAATCGGCAGCGGCAATTTCAGCTCGCTCTGAAAAGCCAGGGAGTTCGAACGGCGGCTCTCTGATGCGGGCAGAATTCCTTTTGACACATTATGCGAGCGAACAGCGCACCAACAGGGCTTGCAGGGCTCCTGGAAGCACAGTTCTGTCCGGCGCGCCTAAGGCGCGTCCACGCTTAGGTCTGCAAACGACAGCATTGCGCCCCCCGTTGCGATCATTCAAACCGGCCTTGAAATTTCCCGGAAGCTGCCGGTCCGCCTGGCTACTGGAATGTCTAGGGTAACGCGGTTTCTCAGCTGTCGGCTTTCCAGCCATCATCCATTTTACGCTAAGTTGGGGTTGGACTATATGCCTTTGGTCTGCCACAAGGCGTCGAGGACGCGACTGCCGTTATCTTTGGAACGGGGTCGGGCGACCGATTGACGTCACGTTGCTGCCGCGAGATTACGCCGGCCGTCCTGCTATTCCTGACCGTTCAGTACCGGCCTGACCCGTTGGCCAATGCGGAGCGATGGCTCATAGCGGTTTCATTCATGTTTGGTGGCCCTACCGTTCCTTCATCGCGCTGAATGATACCTCGGCGAGCGGCGAGAACAGATAACCGGGGATGCTTCTCTGCCCGGTCTTGACCTCGACAGTCACGACCACGCCCGGTGACAGCGGGACAGCCCTGCCATCGACGAGGATGTCGATCTCGATCGGTTCGATGACGACGGGATAGACGAGGTTCTGCATGCCTTGCGCATTGCTGAACGGAACCTGGGTCTGCAAGCTCGCGGACGAAGACTCTTCCGTTTGCCTGGCATCAGGCTAAGTGATGGCGTCGGTGGCGACATCGGGGACGACGCAGCGGCCGCGCGGTCAGCGGGTTCCCGTCGACACATTCCACTTTCACGGGAAGCGCGGTTTCAGATGCAGGACCTCTATCCCCATCTGAACGCCCTGTATCGAGCGTCATCGTGCCGTATTGCTCGCCGGCGCCGAAGATCCGGGCACCCTGTTCGTGAAGACGGTCAAAACCAAGACCAAGGATGCGTCCTACGACCAGACGACCTTTTACGAGGCTTGGCGGACGGCGATCCAACGCTATGGCATCTACAACCCTTACACCGGTCGCGGCGCCATTAAGGGCTTGCGTCCGCATGGTCCCCATAACGTCCGAGATTTCCTTGCGACGCATATCCTCAAGCAAACCGGGTCCTACGAGCAGGCAAGCTACGCCATCCAGGACACGCCGGAGATGGTTGCGAACCATTACGGCCGCTTCTTGCCGCAAGACAAGGCGGCGCTTGCTGCCAGGATTTTGAATCAGGTATAGGAAGCAGCGTAGTCTCCGCAATCTTCCCGACAACTTGATAGATGTAGCACCTAGTGCTATATGAAGCGATGTCAGAACGGACTTTCAAAACGGCGTGGTTTTCCAAAGCAGCGAAGAAGGCGCGGATCTCCGATAAGGCCCTTTGCAAGGCGATTGAGCAAGTCGCACGCGGACAGGCTGATGATCTCGGTGGCGGTGTGTTCAAGAAGCGGCTCAACGATAACATGCACCGTTCGATCGTTCTGGCAAAAGCTGGTGAGTACTGGGTGTTCGCCTATCTGTTCGCGAAGAAGGACCGCGCAAACATCGATGACGACGAACTCCTGGCTTTCCGGAAGCTTGCCGAACTCTATCGGCGCAAGACGCAGGCCGAGCTTGATACGGAAATCGGGACCGGCGCCCTACTGGAGATTTGCAATGACGACTAAACGCAAGTTCAAGAGCGATGCCTTTGAGGCGATCCATAGCGCCGTCGAAGACATGTATGCGGCAGGCACCATCGACAAGGAAACCATGAAGACCTTTGATGAGACTTGCTTGTCCATCCCGCAGGAGCTGTCGCCGGGTGAGATCAAGGCGCTGCGCGAGAACAACCATGTCAGCCAGCCAGTCTTCGCGCGCTACCTGAACACTAGCGAGTCGACAGTACAAAAGTGGGAAACCGGCGCCAAGCGGCCGAGCGGCCCCGCATTGAAGCTGCTCTCGATCGTCCGGAAACACGGCCTAGAGATGCTGTCCTAGAAGGACGTAGCCGCGGAAGGCGTCAGCCTGTCGCGATTGTGCGCCCTCCTCCCTCACCTTCCCGGCCGCGCCAGCGACCGGGCAATGTCGATGATGTCGTCCCGCGACGCCGTCGGGTCCTCTTTATTCCATGCAACGCCGAGTCCAATCTTTAGATCGACGCCGCGCACGGACCGAAGCTCGAAGTTGCGGTTCGGCAAGTCCTTGGTCCATTCCGGCGCAAAACCGATGCCCAAGCCTGCTGAGACCAGCGACACCAGCGAGAAGGTGTCATCACAACTATAGGCGATGTTGCCCGTCAGCCCATGGGTCTCGAACATCTCGGAGAAATAGCGCTCGGAATAGGAAAGGTTCTGCCGGGAAAAGGCGATGATCTTCTCTCCCCTCAGATCCTCGATGTCGATCTCGCTTCGAAGCGCTAACGGGCTCGTCTTTTCGACCGCCAGCAGATAGCGCTCATGCGCGATCGAGAAGAAGCGCAAGGAGCCGATGTTTTCGACCGGGCGGATGAAGCCGAGATTGATCTGGCCGTTTTCCAGTCCGCGGATGATGTCGCTGGTCGAGCCGCTCGTCACATGAAGCGCGACATCAGGAAACTTCCGGCCGATCCGCGACAGAAACGCCGGCAGCACGCCTATCGTTGCCGGATAGACGGTTCCGATCTTGATCGTTCGCGCCGCCTTGCCGGCTACCGAGCGCGCCACGTCCATCGACAGCCCGACGTCGCCAATGATCCGGACCGCGCGATCGTAGAACGCCTCCCCTGCCGGCGTCAGCTCGACCCGGCGCGTCGACCGCTCCAACAGCCGAACCCCGAGCTCCTTCTCCAGCGCCTGGATGTGCGAACTCAACGCCGGCTGCGCGATGCACATCCGCGCGGCCGCCCGATTGAAGTGCAGTTCCTCCGCCACCGCAACGAAGAACGAGAGTTGGCGTAGCTCCATACGTGCAACCCGAAATCGAGGGAATTATCTGAATTTAAGATAACTGAAAATCAGATATAAGTGAAGCCCCCATCTCAAGGCAGGTGGGCAAATCGTGGTCAAGACTCTCGGTACGGCACGGCATAGAGCGCTGATCGCGCTGCTTATTGCAAAGCGTGAGGCCGCAGAACTCACGCAAACAGAGCTTGCGGCAAAGTTGGGGGAGTATCAGTCCTTCGTTGCGCGCCTTGAAAGTGGTCAACGTCGCGTGGACGTCGTCGAATTCCTGGAGCTCGCAAACCTCTTAGGCTTCGATCCCCACGAAGCACTGGATCAGCTCGCGCGCATCAAGGGTTGACCCCAATCATCAGCCCCTAATAGGCATTCCAGTCGATAGATTATGCGATTACAAACGCACAAATCGGAAACAAAGCCGGCACAGGGCCACTTCATGCGCCTTTAGCAGCTCTGCCCTTCATAATCCGATTTTGTCTAGCAGTCATGAAAACCTCCACTCAAGTCTCCGGCCTGCACACTTGACTTTGCGTGAACTCGAGCAATTCATCGCCCTCGAAATTGTCGCCACCTACCATCAGTCGATCCACAGCGGTCTCGGTCGCCGGCCAATCGCAGTCTGGCGCGAGGATGAAGGTGAAATTCCCCTCCGATTGCCGCACGAACGCATGCGTTTTTGGCTGACATTTCTGCTTGAGCAAGAGCGCACGCTGCAGCGATTGGTCGGGAGCCCTAAGTGCTGACCTCGGGAGGACGGATCGCCGACTGCTCATCAATTGTGACCCAAGGGATATGTCTCGTATCTTCGTGCTGCGACGAGGGAACTTCCTACCCCAGCAAGTCCGATTTTGCAGCTGCAATTGCGGCCAGCTCGGCGGGTGTTGCCATCGTCCGGAGATGCTTTACATGCTGCGTGGTCATATGATGGGTGAGAAAAGCCCGCTTCGACAGCGCGATTGAAGAGATGGTGGACTGCGAGCGCCAGTCGCGGCCTCACTGCCGCGTTTCACAAACGCTTCATCCTCATCTACTGGCAACGCAACCGGCTACGACGATCTCGACAAACTGCTCGCGCGCCTTGTTTCACCGCAAGGATGAATTGCTCAAGGTGCTGGAGCGACCGGGAGCGCCCGCGCAACTGGTGAGAGCCGCGCGAGACCTTTGCATTCTACTTTTTAGTTATGACTCGCAGCGGGCAGTTATGATCCAGTTTGAAGCCGAGCGCGTACTCGGAGACAATATAGTCTCTGCGACCAGAATGCTTTTTGCTCTGACAGGGGCCAAAAACGAGGAAGCCGGGAAGCCGATACGTTGTTGATGAAGCAGGGGAACATTTAAGGTCGGGCGTTTCGAGTCGCCGGCCCCGCGCTCGTGACGCAAGACAGGCCGCTCTGCTTCGCAGAGCGGCCGCAAGTTGCCAAACGACAAACCGCATTCCGTCTAGCAAAGCTGTACGCACACGGGCATTCAGCGAGGTCACGATCAGCGCAAGGTGCTGACCCAGATACAAAAACAAGTGTGCCTACTTGACATGGCGAACTCGTTCTCAGGGGACGGTGTTAACGAGGCCGCCTTCGGCGCGAAGGGCTGCGCCTACGCCATGCTCGAACTTGACCAAGTCATGCCGCCGAGGATCGGACGTCCACCTCGAAGCCCCGCTCGCGAAATATCTCTTCCGAGTCACGATAGTTGAGCGGGTATCGCAACTACAGGCGACGGCCTATAACATCAGCCACGCCTCCAAATGACTTCAATTGAAATCGTCCTTCGATTGGCGCTTCAGCTTCTCGGCCAAGGCATTCAAGAATCATGGCTCGCTCCAACTTCGGGGCCGCACGCCAATGGTCAACATACTGTTGAGCCCAAAAATTCGCGACAGTACCTTCGGGCGCTTCAGCACAGCTGAGCGACCAAGAAATCGCGCAGCCGCGGGTCATCAGTCAGGCCGATGGCGCGCTGCAGCGCGGCCTGACGGCCGGGCACGCCGGCCAGGCCGAGCACATGGGCGCGCGCCACCCAGTAGGGCGCGTAGCCGGTGGCCTCAAGAGGCAGTGCGTCGAGCAGTGCCACCGCGGCCGCCGGCTCGCCCGCCTCGGCCTGGGCCACGGCCTGGCCGACGCGCGCGCCCAGGTTGGCATGGTGCTGCACCAGCACGCCGTAAAGCTGTGCAATGGCGCGCCAGGGTGTCTGTCCGGTGGTGCGGCGCTGTGCATGCGCCGACTGGATGGCCGCCTCAATCTGGAAGGGCCCGGGCTGGCGCAGCCTGGCGGCGCTCCACAGCGCCGCCTCGGCCTCACGGATGAGATCGTCCCGCCAGCCAGCTGGGTCCTGCGCCGGCAGGGGCACAAAGCGACCGTCGGTATCAAATTGCGCGGCGCGTCGCGACTCGGCATGCAGCAGGAGGGCCAGCAGCCCCCAGGCCTCGGCCTGCCTCGGCAGCAGCTGCGCGGCGAGGCGGGCCAGGAAGAGAGCTTCCTCTCGCAGGTCGTCAGCGGGGCTGTCCAGCGCGCGCCGGCCCAGGGTGTAGGCGGCGTAGATGGCCTCAAGCACGGCGGCCAGGCGCGTCGGCAGCTCGCGGGCTTCCGGCGCCTCGAAACGCAGCCCGGCTTCGCGGATCCTCGCCTTGGCGCGCACCAGGCGCTGAGCCATCGCCGCGGGCGAGACGAGGAAGGCGCTGGCGATGACCTTGGCGTCCAGCCCCAGCACGGCCTGCAGCATCAGTGGCGCGTGGACGTTGGCCGCGATGGCCGGATGCGCGCACACGAACATCAGCTGAAGCCGTGCGTCGGGCACGGCTTGGCGCTCGGGCGCCTCGGGCTCGGCCTCGTCAAGCAGGGCGGTGACGCGCGGGTCAAGCGTTAGCCTGACGTGGCGGGCGTGGTGCAGCAGCCGGCGCTGGGCCGCTGCGGCCAGCCAGGCCTCGGGCGCGTCCGGCACGCCCTGCTCGGGCCAGTGGCGCAGCGCGGCGGCAAAGGCGTCGGCCAGTGCATCCTCGGCCGCGGCTAGGTCGCGCCATTGCCAGGCCAGGCGCGCCACGAGGCGGCCATAGCTCTCACGGGCGACCCGCTCGGCCGCCGCCGCCACGCCGTCGCTCATGCCGGCGCGTTCGTCGGCGGCGGCAGCACCGGCCGCACCTCGACGCTGCCGGCCGATGCGCAGGGCGCGCGCGCGGCCCATTCCAGCGCGTCGTCCAGGCTGGCCGTCTCGACGATGAAGTAGCCGCCCAGGTGCTCGTGGGTGTCGGCGAAGGGGCCGTCCTGCACCTGGCGCTTGCCGCCTTCCACGCGCACGTGGGTGGCGGTGCGCGGCGACTGCAGCCCGTTCCCGCTGACGACGATGCCACTGTCCCACATGGCGCCGACGTAGGCGTTCCACGCGCCCCAGTAGGCAGGCGCGGCCGCCGAGTCGTCGCGGCGGCCGGTTTCGGCGGTGGTCTCGTTGAAGATGAGCATGTATTGCATGGGCTTCTCCTTGGGCGGCCCGCGCACCGTGCGCGTTCCTAACAGGGTGATGCGCGGCGGGGCGCCCGATCGACAGCGGCGCCAAAAAATTTTCGCGACCGGCCGCCTCGGGCCGGTGCGCCGCGTTCGACCCGAGATGAGCCAGTAGCTTAACGGGCCGCCCAGGCGGCCGGCCTTGCTGAAGGCTCCACCAGCTCGCCGCGCGCCACTCGCTCGTAGACCATCGGCAGCCACGCCCTGGCCCGTCAGCGCCGCCTGCAGCTGCTGTTAGGTGCAGTTGAGGGAGCGACGCAACAAGAGGGCAAGATCGAACGCTGGCACCGGACACTCAAGAACCGCACCCTACTCGAAACTACTTCTTCCAAGTGGACCTCGAAGCCCAGATCGCGGCCTTCGTCGAGCATTACAATCCATTCCCGATACCACGAGAGCCGCACGATCGTCGAGGCTCACGTCGGCAAGTTGCGATATGAGCCGAACTGCGGCGGCGCCGCAATTTTTCGCTTGAAGCTGCCCCACGGGAGCGATGAGGTGGCCGTCGCCCGGTTCGTTTATGTTGTTGATGACGATCCGGCGATCCAACGGTCGCTGGAGCGGCTGTGTCGGGCGAAATGAAAAACTGACGCGTCGACGACCGTGAGCTGACCGATGTGCTTGGTGCAGAAGTCCTTGATGACCTCGCGGCGAAGGCTGGGCTCTCGCCCTAAGCGTGCCGCGTTTCTTGCCGCTGTTAATGCCGCAAAAAGCCGCCCTTACTCGACAATAGCCGCGGAGCCACTTCCAAACGATCAACCACCCGCGTGGTTTCTGCCCGAGCCTCGACATAATTAGTTCGGAAGGCTCGAGCGACGAATGAGCAAGAGTGAGCGACGAGAACAAATTTAGCAGGCCTCAGCACACAGGCGATCGACTGACGGATACCGCAATTGCCTGAGGTCGCTACACTCAGGTCTCTTAAGGGCCAGATCATCGTCGTCGAATGCAGGTCGTGCCAAGTATACGCTGGGCTCGAACGAAAAGCGCTCGTGACTAGGTTCAAAGCGAGTTTCCCCCTTTCCAGGCTTCGACGAACCGTTGTGGGCGGATGTGAGAGAATGTGCGCAGACGGCTTGGATCGCTGCGATGCCCGCTTATTTGCAAGAGATCGCGACGACTGATCGCATCCAAGGTGCGGCATTAGGTAGCAAAGACCACTGGTGTTCACTCTCAAGCTTGATCGACGCGCTAGGGGAGCCGGAATAAACTCTGCATTGGGCCCGCTCCGTCCCAGCGGTATCGCACGGCGTCGGCATCCTTCTCCAGCCACCTGGCAGTCTCGAAAAGCGTCGCTGATCCCGTGGCGGAACTGCTGATATGCGGGGCCAGCCCGTCGGCGACGCGCTTCCACTTGATACATTATGCGATCTTCTGTAACGGGCGTTGCGTCAATCCCTTGGGCGCTCACAGTCAGGGCAAACATACCTGCTCTTTCCTTGGGAACGCGGCCGCTGAGGCGGCTGCAGGAGCTTCGATTAAAGCCAAGTAACTTGAAGAAATGGACCTAACTCCGCCATTCGCATATCGTCCGGCTTAGGTTGAAAACCGGTGGTGGAATCCAAATCGGACAGAGGTAGCGGGAGACGCTCGGTAAATTTTCACTCTCTCCCAAGCGTTGCAGCGAACGAAGATCGGTTGCAACGCTTCAGAAATCAATGCAATATAGGAACTGCTGCCACTGGCATGGAGGACTGTCATGGGGCTCGCTTCACCACCACCACTCCCTACGGATGAATTCCTGCACGAGTTGTCGGAATTGCGGCAATCTGCGATCGAGAATCTCCGCGATGGTAAGTACGGAGTACCGCGATTCCTTGCAAATCCAGATTCTACGGAAGCAGAGCGTCGACCTGAGATCATTTTCCTTCTGCAACTTGGCGTGTATCCGGAATTCAGGGAAACGCATTTTCTCTCGCGTCAAATTCAAAGAATTGACGACGTTGATCTGGTTTATCGGATTGGCGAGCAGATTTTCGATGAGGCCAAGCATACCAAACTTCTCGTTGATCAACTTCTAACCTGGGGAGCCGATCCCCTGCCGTTCTGGAAGGAGCCAATTTATCATTGGTCCGCGGCGTTCGACTTTATGGACAAGCAGACGCATCCTGCTGAGTATTTTGTTGGGTCAAACTTCATCGGCGAAGGTCTCTTTCTCGCCAGCCTCATGGCGCCGATGGCCAAGCATGATCCCGAGACGTTCAACGTCTACGTTGAACACATAATGCCAGACGAGCCTCGTCATATCAAAATTGGACAGGATATTGTGGCAAGGTATTGCGATACGTACGATATGCAGCAGCGTGTCTTATACGTTGCGAGAACCGTCGCCAAGCAATACTGCTTAGGTTACGCAGCTGCCATGCGCTATGCAGCCACTGCCCAGGCCGGCAAGAGTCCCGCCGAGTTGCGCGATAGCGAACCCATGTTCGACCCACCCGAGGTGCTATCATGAGGCCGCTAGATCAGGCTGAGATCGCTGATATCGTTAGTAAGCATGGGCTCACCTACCAAGCAGTTGAGCATGATGACCCGTTGGTTGTTAGAACGGTAATCTCCAAAACGTTCCCAATCTCGCAGCAGCAGATGTTCGATGCATTTGCGGACCCAGTCGCACATGTAGGATTGTTTTCGATTATCGTCGGGTCCACCCCGCCGATCAGAAAAGGCTTGGAAGGTGTCCTCGCACCTAACGAATATTTCGCGTTTGAGCATGTGCAGGAAAGCAGCCTGCCACCTCGAATTATGATAATGAAGTACACCTTAAACCCACCTCATAAGATATCGAAAGTAGGCATCACGGACCCGTTTCTTCCTGGGGACGCGCTCACTGATAATGTCCTGGCCATGCATCCCATGGACAAAAAGAAGGCTTCGGTCACGATGAAATTCGACGCTGTTGGCGATCAGGAAACTCGCCTGACGACCGATGGCGAGTTTGTAGCCGAGACTGGAGCGATCTTTGCTAGAGGCTTCATCGATCACGTCTGGCTGAATTTCTTCGAACGGTTGATGGTGGCCAACGGTACTCTTACTGAACGCGACATGAAGACGGAGCCAAAGCTGACGGAAGTAAAGCTGCCGGGGTCCAAGGTGCCTAAACCAAAGCTGCGGTGACGACATGGCATCTCAATTCTTCTACCCAGCCGCCAACTTCCACCGCCGAGCCAACCTCAATCCGGTTGTGGTTACCAAAGTCAGATTCACTCTCCCTTCGACCGATAGCGTCCCAGCTCTTCGCAGCGCTGTAGAGCAGTTCGAAGAAGTTCTAAACAGGCGTAATGCGGACGACGTAAAATACGAATGGGCAGATATCAGTATTGATGGTCGGGAAGTCACCATGAGCATCTATTGGTACGATCGGGTTTTTTTTGACGACCGACACGGGGCATATTTGGTCGGCGCCCATCCTTTCGTGTTTCAGCGGTTCGGAGTTACTGTCAACCATATCGCGGTATCGCATTCAGTACCTATTGGTCGGACACGACTTAGATGACCAGCATGGAAGATATTACTTTCAGGAGGGGGGACAAAACCGTTCTGCCCAATATCATCTCTCACCTGAGGGGTTCAGCGGTTTGCGCCGGATGGGTGTTAAATGACCTTCTCAACTACCCAAAGCAGAGTGATTTTCGCTATTCGGGCGAAGTGGGGACGAACGAATTTAGCTATATTCACCGGTCCGGGCATCCCTCCACGAGGGACCATCCTACTTATATGATCGATGGTGCCGCCGAACGCCTTTGCGAAGTTATTCCCGGCTTCCTGTCAGGCACACGTTGGACTATCCGTGAGTCGCCACGTCATCTTGCGGATTTAGTTCATGAACGTTGCGGTGGTGCGCAAGTTTTCTATCAGCAGCAAATGAATTTGAAAGCTGGGGAACTTACTGTGGTCGACTCCGGAGAGGCGAGACGTCTCGGATTGGCTGACCGGGACCAACTCTCGGCTTTCACTGGAATTGGAAATGCGCCTGGTCTCGATAGATGGATACAACACGCAATAATTGTAGGCGTGTTCCATGATGGCAGCCTGGTTTCAATGGGTTCCACGATTTACGTTCTTCCCGAAGTTAGCGCTTTGGTTGGAATTAGAACCCTGCCGGAATTTCAAGGTCAGGGCTTCGGGAGAAAAGTGACGACCAAGCTTGCTCAACTCGCACTGGAGCGATCAGCTAACGTGACTCTCACTGTTCGGTCGGACAATGATCCGGCACGAAGACTTTACGAGAGCATGGGTTTTCGGGGTGGTGAAGAACGGTTTTGGGCCAGTCTTGGCAATAATGGTTTGCCGTAGCCTAAGCCCATGCACATCCACAGACGGAATGACAATCCGCTGACGGCCCCAATTGAGCCGCTCGGGTCTCACTGGCCAAGTATCCGCGCCTGACGCTCCTCGGTCGTTCCTATCACTCGACGAACGGAAGCAAGCAGCACGGATGTCTTCCATCCCTCGCCTTGAGATCCCATCAGGGGTGAGTAGCGGCCTGCACCGTGGCAGAGTGAGGTCGCTAGAAAACTCTCTGGAGGCCAATCATGCCGATGACAGCAGATCAAGCTCAAGCACAGACCGCTACCCCCACTGATCTTGGAGCAATTTTTATCTCGTTGGAACTCAGTAAATCGGCGTGGCTAGTGACGGCGTTGTCGCCGGGAAGCGAAAAGATGTCACGCCATACTATTACTGGAGGTGACATCGCTGGCCTATTCTCGTGTTTTGCCGCCCTCCGTCAGAAATGTCGGCGACGTAAGAACAAGTTCTATCCGCTAGTGGTCATTCAAGAGATCGGGCTTGATGGCTTCTGGTTGGGGCGGGTGCTCAAAAAGGAAGCCTGGATCGAGAGCCATATTGTCGAGGCTGCATCCATTGCCATGCCCCGCCGTCATCGCCGGGCAAAGACGGATCGCATCGATGGCGAAACCTTAATCCGCGCTCTGATGGCATGGAAACGTGGCGAGCCGCGAGCCTGCTCGATGGTCAAACTGCTCACGCCGGATGAGGAAGACATCCGCAGGCTCGGGCGAGAACGGAAAACCCTGGTTGCTGAACGTGTCTTGCACGTCAATCGCATCAAAGGGCTGCTCTTCGCCCAAGGTGTGCGAGATTACGAGCCTGTAAACCGAGATCGCCGCCAGCGTCTGGACGAGCTTCGAACTGGAGATGACAGGGTTCTGTCCAAACACCTCAAAGCCGAAATTTGTAGAGAACTCGATCGTCTCGAATTGTTGTTGGCGCAAATCAAGGCCGTGGAAGCAGAGCGAGATGCTTTGATTGTACGTGAGGCACCGGAAACGCCCGCGAGAGCGACTGCGCTTTTGGGGATCAGAGGGATTGGTCCTGAGTTCGCGACGATACTCTACACGGAAGGTTTGTTCAGACACTTCGACAATCGGCGGCAAGTTGCCTCTTACGCAGGCCTGGCGCCCTCCCCTTGGCAAAGTGGCAACGTCAATCGCGAGCAAGGTGTGTCGAAGGCGGGGAATCCGCGACTGCGAGCGACAATGGTCGAACTCGCCTGGCTTTGGTTGCGCCACCAACCGAAATCGGCGTTAACGTTATGGTTCAAGGAGCGCATTGCACGTAACGCCGGCCGCCTTAAAACGCCGATGATCGTGGCGCTGGCCCGTAAATTGCTGGTTGCGCTCTGGAAGTATGTGAGCTCCGGTGTCGTAATTGAAGGTGCGATCATGAAAACCGCCTGAAGCGCAGGCGCAGCTCGCTTAATCAAAATTCTAATCCTCAGGGCCTGATCAGTCCTGACGGATCCAGGTGAACGGCCCGGGAATCCCTTTGGCTTTAAACGCCGACCTTGAGTTTGGTCCCGTTCTCCTGAGCCCGTGCCCGTCGAAAGCGGGATAATGGTGCAGCCGCCACGAGCGGCGACCGGATGTGAGGTTGTATAGGCCCGAGGAGGGGCCGGTAATTGCTATGGGCTCAGACCGTGGACCGCCTATCAAGGAGAAATCAGATGCCACTCTAACGAACAATTGACAAAAATCCTGATGTGAGGGATACGAACCAGAGACCGCTTGTGCATCAAGATATCCGCATTGAAATAACTCGCAATTTTCGATTTGTCCCAAAAGTAGGCAGCATGGATGGCATCATCGCGAGCACGCCACCCGCACTGCGATTTATCTCCGCGTCAGTATTCGTTTTCAACGCCCATTTCCACCAGAAGCAACCGCTCCTGTTCTTCCTCCAAGGCAGATCGAGCAACCTCTCTCGCCTTCATGTCCAGCGCATAAAGTGGCATCTGCCAACGACCAAACAGGTTGCGAGCATTCTCCGTCGTCGCGCTTTCCGATGCCATTTTTCTTTCGAAGAGTTGCGTCAGCGTTTCTTCAATCAATCGGTCGTTTTCCTGCGCCGGCGTCTCATCTCGAAAATCGACCTCACTCCAAATGGACGAGATCAGTTCCAGGCCTTCGACTGTAAATGCACCAAACGAGCAAAGCGCTTCCGCGACAACAAGGGCATCGGGCTTGGGATTGTAAAAGCCGACGTAGGCAGATGGCGCGACCCATTGCAGGCTGCCGTCATCCAGGGCTTCGATGTCGGCATATAGCCTGGTTTCGCGGCGATAGATGAGATCGTTTGGTACGATGAATTCTCCCATATTGCCTTCGACATAATGGGTCACCCTACGTCGGTCGATGATCCCGCGAAGTTCCTTTAAATCGACCGGGCGCCACTGGCAGGCCTCAGCATAAAGAAGACGTGCCAGATGATCGTAATACCATCCCATCAACACGCCGATACGCCCTGACACCAGCTTTTTCGGGCAGCGGATGATGTCCAAGAGGATGAGTATCTTGGCAGCTTCTTCTTCGGCGTGCCCCTTGAGCAGCATGGATTCTCGCGGCATTCGCGAAACCGCTTCGGATGCCGCGTATAGTCCGCGCGCACTCTGCAGGAGGATCGGCAACCCCTCTGCGATGAACGCCAGGCGCTCGGCAAAGGGCAGGTTAACGAGCTTACGAGCCTGCCTCAATCCGATATCAATTCTTGCCATCGATCGACTCTCACCTGCTGTTCAGACAGTAACGGTGGATTAGCCTGAGCGCTGTTCTTTCGCGATAGGCTCCGCGTCATTGAATAGATTATACAAGATCGAGAATCGCGTGAAAGAGGAGTTCAGCTATTCCACCCATTCCGACTATTTCGGCGGGAGCTTTTTCGACTGCTCTCGCCTTAAGGCCAAATCTGGTCGCTTGGTTTTTGGGCGCAGGCGCATCGGCAGCTTCCGGAATTCCGACCGGTTACGCCATGATCCGCGATTTCAAAGCGCAGATTTTCTGCCGTGAGAACAAGCTCTCGAAGCGGGAAATAGACACCGGCGATCCGGTCTGGATCGACCGAATCGACGCTTTTTTCCGCCGCACGTCCCTGCTCCCGCCCGATGGAGATCCGACCGAATACCCTGCAGCCTTTGAGGCGGTCTATCCGCAGGCACGGCATCGCAGGCAGTATATTGACGACGCAATCTCGAAGGGTTCGCCCTGTTTCGGCCAGAAGGTCCTGGCGAGCCTTATTGCTGGCGGAAAAGCAGATTGCGTTTTCACCACGAACTTCGATCCGCTGATCGAAGATGCAACCTTGTCGGCCAACGCGCTGCGTCCCGTTGCAATGCAGCGTAGGCCGACGGTGGCGGGGATCGATTCTGCTGAGCGGGCGCTACGCTGTCTCAACGAGTCGGACTGGCCGTTGGTCGCAAAACTCCACGGTGACTATCAGGAGATATCCATCAAGAATACCGGCTCCGAGCTGGAGAAACAAGACGAGCGCATGCGGCATGTGCTGGTGGAAGCCAGTAAAAGGTTTGGTATGGTTTTCGTCGGATACAGCGGGCGCGATGCCTCCGTTATGGACGCCTTGTCGTCTGTGCTGACCGAGCGCTCGCCGTTTCCCAACGGGCTTTACTGGATGACATCGTCCGCGTCCCGTCTGCTGCCGGCCGTCACCGAATTTTTGACGAAGGCGCAGAAGGCAGGGGTCGATGTTGCCATTGTCGAATGCGCGACCTTCGATGAGCTTGCGGCCGACGTCATCAGGGCGATAGACCTCCCGAGCGAATTGCACGACCACATCATGAAGGCCAGGCCCAACTCTCGGCTCATTCCGGTCACTGTACCCACATCCGAGGCGCGGGCCTTTCCAGTTTTGCGATATTCCGCCCTTCTGGTGGAGGCCCTTCCTTCGCATGCGCGAAAGATTGTCCTTGGGCGGTCGACAACCTCCCCTGCCGTAAGGGAGCTCCTTAAAGCAGCTAAATGCCGGGCGATCATCGCCGCGAACGGCCGCGAACTCGCAGCATTTGGGAATGACCAGGAGATGTTGAAGGCTCTGTCGTCCCTCGATCCGAAACTTGCAGGAACAGTTGGTCTTGACCCGGAGGCTGACAGCTGGGCTCTCGGCATTCTTTATGACGCACTGGTGACCTCCTTTTCGCGCTGGCGACCGCTTGTTCCGCGCCTACGACGCTCGGGGCATTCCTTGACTGTATCATCGCCACGCGAGAGCGACGAGGAGCATCGGCGTCGAAGGCGCAACGAGACCCTGAAACCGCTTCGTGATGCCTATCAAAGCCCGCTGACAGGCTCTGTCCCCGGCCTTGGCTTTCCATTTTCCGAGGGCATTCTGTTGAAGCTCGAACAGATCGACGGGCGATGGTGGTGTGGCTTCGAGCCATATACCCATGTGGACATTCCAAGGCCGGCCCCCGCGACAGGCACCGGCAGTATTGCCGGCGAGCCTTCGCTCGATCCGCTCTCGGGGCCCGGTGAGCGCTATGGCGGCGATCCAGCAGGCGACTGGCGGCGGGAGCGTTGGGCGCAAAGATACAACAAGCAGTGGGCGGCCATTATCCACGCATGGTCTGGCCTTTTGACCCGTTCCGCCGATGGCGAGACCAAGGCCTTTGGCCTTGAGAACGGTGGGGGCGTGGATGCCGTGTTCCGACTGAATGAAGTTACGGGATGGAGCCGGCCAAGTCACCACCACCGCTATTTTGACAGGAAGAAATGATGGCCCAAGGCCCTGCCTCGAAACTTCCACCATTCTCGCTCCTCGACGAGCCGCTGCTTTCCTTTTCGGCCTCCGACGACGGGCAGGTCGATGTACATCCACTGCGCGGCCTGCTCAATTTTGGACCTTACTCGAAGGGTTCCTTTGGCGGCTACACATCTAAACTGCGGATTGCGACTGTCGGACCCGAGGCGACGTTCAGGCGCCGCGGCGAGTTAATGGCGTCGCTACGCAACGCCTACCAGCCGAGTGATCGCTCTGAATACGTACCGCCCTATCCCGGTTTCGAGAAGCTTTTTCACGTCAGCCTCGAACCCGCCGGACGCGGTACCCATATCAAATGGCCGGATGCTCTTAATCAACTCCCTGGCCAAGGCGATGCCCAGTCTCGTCTCTTCCTTGCCATGGAAGACGCTTTGCGGCGGTTGGACGCTGTCAGAGCAGAATTCGACGTCGTCCTTGTGCATTTTCCCGACGATTGGGCAGTCGCGACACGCGGCAAGTTTTTCGACGCCCATGATGCGCTGAAGGCGCTTGGTGCGAAATACAACATCCCGACACAGGTCATCAACGACCGCGTGTTTTCATTCTCGCACGCAGCATCGCGTTCCTGGCGTCTAGCGATCGCTCTTTATGTGAAGGCCGCCGGCACGCCCTGGAAACTTGCCCCTTTAAAAGGCGTTCCGACCGATACGGCCTATATCGGACTAGCCTATGCGCTAAGAGGAGATCAGCGCGACGCCCATTACGTCACTTGTTGTTCGCAGGTTTTCGACATGGATGGCGGCGGAATGCAGTTTGTCGCGTTCGAGGCGCGCGATCCGGTTGCGGATGCCGCTGAAGCTCGCCGGAACCCGTTCCTAAGCCGGGACGACATGCGGGCCGTGCTTGCCCGCAGCCTGGAGCTTTATCAGGGCCGCAACGGTGGGATTCTTCCGAAGCGCCTGGTGATTCACAAGACCACCGCATTCAAAAAATCCGAGATCGACGGTGCATTCGATGCACTTGCCGGTGTTCCGGAAATCGAGTGTATCGAGATCAATCCGTCCTCCGGTTGGCGTGGCGTGTGGCTCATCTCGTCGGGGCGAAAGACCCCGCCCTCGCAGCCATCCGGCTATCCCGTCCCCAGAGGAACCTGTGTCATCAGGTCCGGGACTTCGGCGCTTGTCTGGGTGGCGGGCAATGCACCTGAAGTCTCGACCAAGGGCGACTACTATCAGGGCAAAAAGAGCATTCCCAAGCCGCTGCAGTTGATCAGGCACGCCGGGAGCGGACCGCTCGAGCTGTCGGCCCATGAAGCGCTGGCATTGACAAAGATGGACTGGAACAATGACGCGCTTTACGATCCTGTCCCGGTAAGCATCCGCTACTCACAGCGGCTAGCGCGAACAATCGCTAATGTTCCCGACCTACCAAAGAGTGTCTATCCTTACCGTCTTTTCATGTAATAGGTTTCGATCACGACCTCATATGAAGGCGCGATTGTCGACAGCCGGCAGGTCAAAAGATGCGGTTTTGGCTGGGTCAGGCCACCGCCTACGGCCCCCTAAAACCCCAGGAGCATCGGGAAGACAGGGGAGGACGGCAGCACCGGAACACGCGGAGCACCGCACACGCCGCGCAACTCTCTGTATTTCAATCATATTTTCGACAAACGTGCGCCAGATCGCGCAGTACAGGCAATTAACCCCAGCTAGATCCCGTCTCTACAACCACGGTAAGATCGATTTCGTGGGATTCAAGGCAGCATTCTGGCGCGCGTATTCCCTCGTTGCCGAGAGCATCCGGTTCAGTCATTGTCGGTTCAACAACGAGCCAACGAGGATCCGGTCAAATGGCCAATGGACGTCAATCAACAGTGAAGCGGCTTAAAATGGCAGAGCGGGCGCAGCAGCAGATGCAGCTGCATTTTCCTGGCGTGCCGGCGGCCTTCTTCTGGCACCGTAAGACCAATGATGGCTACACCACCCTGCCCCGCACCCTGCCGATCGCCATGCAGGCGATCGACGACCAGTCGAAGGGAAATCCGGCCGGCCACACCTTGTTCAGCCTGTGGGCTCGTGCGCCCGACTATCCGTTCCTGACGATAGAGAACCCAACGACCTTTGCAGCAGAAGCTGGCTTTACAGGTACGCGGGTCGTCGACACCTGGCGAAAGCGGATGAAGGCTTTGCGTGCCCTATGGTTTATCCAGACCAAGGCGGGTCCGTCGGGAGAATTTCATTACGTCTTTCTCGTCAATCCCAACGTCGCGGTCGAGTGGATGAAGATGAACGGGCAGATCCAGGATGGTCTTTACGCCCGCTTCATCGATCGGGTCATGGAGATCGGTGCTTTCGGTGAGATCGAAGGATTTCGCGAGCATATGGAACTCGTGAGACAACAGCAGGCCGCGGCGGAGGCTGCAAAGGCAGCGGAAGCGGCAAGAACTCTGCCGCTCGCGGAAGCACCTGTCGAAACGGGAACTTCGGCCGACACACAGGAAACCGTGTAATGGCACCGCGCGAAAACGAGAAAAGCCCGCCAGAGGCGGGCCTTTCCCTTAGATCGTATGACGATGAGGGTGGTATAAACCCGCGACCTCACGCGCCTTTCGATAACCTTTTTAGTTCAATCACTGCATGGCTGTCAACGAAAACGTCGCTGACAGGCCAGATGGAATAGAGACAATGGCGTTCACGCCGCAAGAGATCCATAGCCTGCCGACCGTCCTCTCGGCACCTCGTTTTGCGACCTATCTCGCCGAAAAGGCGAGTGACAAGGAAGCGGCGTTGGAGCTGTATCGCTGGAATATGGAAGTATCGGCGGCATTTTTCGTTCCGCTGCAGATATGCGAAGTCAGCGTACGGAATTCAATCGTCAGCGCCATTGAGATCACCTACGGCGCCAACTGGCCTTGGGAAAAGGGCTTCGAGATTTCGCTCAGAAACCCGCAACGCGGCTACAGTCCGCGGCGCGACTTGACCGATCTTGCACGCCGGCTGCCGACGGCCGGAAAAATCGTCGCCGAGCTGAAGTTTGTTTTTTGGGAACGCATGTTCACCTTGAGCCATGACAAGACGATTTGGAATTCGCAGCTGATGACAGTCTTTCCAAATGCCGACCCGGCCAAGACCGTCCAGCAGCTGCGCGGCGAAGGTTTTGACAAGCTTCAGAAAGTCCGCGACCTGCGAAACCGCATTGCTCATCACGAACCTATCTTCCGACGCAATGTGCAGCAGGAGTATGATCGCATCCGCTCGATCGTCGCCTGGACCGACGTCACCACCGCCGATTGGCTCGACAAGGTCGAGACCGTTACGGCAATGATCGCGACCAAGCCCTGACCCCGCCTATTCACGCACGGTTAGCACACCGAGTCATTTGACCGGTTGGTCGCCCTGCGAGAAACCATGGGTAAACTCGGGCAAGTACCTTGTGGGGTGAGAAAGCAGCGGCTGGTCGGCGCTTTCATAAAGGCGCTTCGCGTCAAGCTAACCGTCGCCCGGATGGGTCAATAATGTCGCGATAGCGATTTGCTGAAGCCGGAACGGATGGGGGCTTGTCCGAAGACCAGCTCCGACCGCCGCGCAAACAGATCTGGTGATCGGTTCGGCAAGCGCCAGCGCTTACTCTATCCTAGATCGCGAAGATTAAAGCGCCCGCGCCGGCCACAAGCGCGTTTGCTGAGAGACACCTATCGTGTCTCTATAGATCGGAGAAGATGTGCGCTTTGGTGAATTCGCCGCGTTGCGGAGATCCAATTCCTTCTCCCCGACCAGAAGCGCCGTAACCTTATCGATGTCGCTCAGGCGCGCAGGCGTCTCATTGGCGATCGATGTCACGAAGTCACCATAAGATACGGGTGCGTCACCATGCGTATCGCGGATCCGGCGCAGGAAGTCGTCGGCGAGCCGATCCTTCATGACTTCCTCGTCCTTGGGTCCAAACCAAAAATCCGGAGCATTGCTGGGGTCGAGGTTCGGATTGAAGCCAAGCATTTCCAACCCACCATGCCCCTGGTGCAAGGATTGATTATTGATCAGCCAATGGCTGTCGACCATCACGTTCCTGGCCTTCAGGTGGTTCGAGAGATGCACCAGCCATAAATCCTTCCGAGCTTCTTTTGATCGTAGGAAAAATGGGCTTTGGAATTTCGCGCCTGTCATGCCTGAGATATGTCGCAGCAGCAGGCGTTGGATGACATAACGTCCACCATGCTCGCCCTTGTGGCGAAGGAATTCGCGGAGCTGATCTTCGGATATTTCAATCGGCGCAAGACGGTTGACGGTTTGGGGTTTGTCGGTGAGATAATCGATAAGCCAGCCGACGGCGAAGGTGAGGATGCACTCGCCCGCTGAGAATTGGAGTATCTTTCGAACGGTTTCAAAGGCGACGTCCGAATAGCCTTTTTGATCCAGGAGGAAGATCGAGCGCCCTACCCCGCCTCGCGTGCGTTGCTCGATCCTGCGACAGATATCCGGAAACACGACCTCGAACTTTGCGTGATGAAGGAATACCGAGTTCCCGATCGCAGCAAGGTGCCCTTCCTTCGTCAGCTCCTCGCGAAGAAAGTCGATGTGGTCCTTTTTGCTATCAACGAAATGATATTCGGCATCGATGGTGAGCGACTTTGTCCGCCCAACGTTAGCTTGCTCCTGAGCCTTGTTTACAGCATCCAGGAAGAGAAGCGGTGTGCCGCGGATAAGCTCGCCGGCATCACTAAATCGACCACCGCCGCAAAATCCGTCAACCAGCGTGATGCGCTGCCTCTCCTGGGCGTGGCTGACAAGCGTTGCTGGGAAATAATTTTGAAGATAGGTCTCGATGAGACGCAATTTTGCGCCGCTGTGAGCGCTAAGGGGCGGCAGCTCACCGCCCAGCTTCCATCCAAATTCGGCGATCGTTGCGACTCCCCATGCCAACCAAGTCTAAGTTGCGTTCGACATGTAGAGCTGTCAAGTTCAGGCGGCCTTTTCTACCTTTTCGCAGCCTTTTGGAAACTGCCTCACCAACCTGCCATCAACAAGACCTCCCCCTTTGCCATGAGGATCAACTTCTTTGACTTGCGCTGGCAAGATTCCTTGCTCTTGCACAAGCGGATTATTGCCAGGCGCTCCCCATTGTTTGTGAAAAGCTGCTATACCGTATTCCTGACAATCGGCAATAATATCTCGCGCCCATTGGCTCACCATAGGGCGAGCGCGCGGGCCACTCTCTCCGCCACTGATAAGCCAGTCCGGCCGCGGATCGCCATGTGATATCCGAAGCGGGCCTATCGCCGGCTCGTAGGACACAAACCAGACGCGAGCGGGGATGAGGGAGAGGAACCGCTTCCTTTGATCGAAACGGGATTGATCCTCAGCAGTGAAGCCCAGCCAGACATTCGAATATCCCTTGCTGCCCCAATCGGCCGGCAGCATTTTCTGGATATTTTGCGGGCGCTTGGTCAGCAACTGCCAATCGAGCGATGGAGTGGCACGGATGACTTTGAAAAGATCTTCACGCCACTCGGGATCCGCTTGGTTATCGAAAACGTCGGCAAGCGAAGCACAAAACACGCGCTGCCTGCGACCGTGGACGCTCGCAAATTCTGCGGCCTTGCGCTGCCACATATGCGGAGCTTTCCAATAGCTCTCTGTCGTGCGCTTGCGCGGCGAATTACCCCATTTCACCTGGCCGGACCGCTTGGCCCAAGCCTCGGCATAGCAGTTATCGCAACCTGGACTGATGTTGGTGCAGCCGGTCCACGGGTTGAAAGTGTGGTCGGTCCATTCGATCGTCGAATTCATCGCCATGGTGACACCTCTCGCCAAAAATCTGCAAATCGCCTGGTGATTCTACTTTCGTTCTCTCCTGTCACAAAATGATTAAGGTTGTGATCGCGTCTTAATCGGAGCGTTACCATCTGGGCCGTCGCCTGAACGCGTGAGTTTAAATCACGCCCCACGCTCGAAACCTCCCCCTCCCCGTCATCTCGCGAAGACCGAGCTCGCCAACGATCCGCCGCGCCGCCTGCGGCGTGACCTCGAGCGTCTTCACGACCATACCGGCTGAGACCAGTGGTTTTGCCATGACCAACTCGATAAGCTCCGGCAGCTTTGACGACGTCCGCCGGCCGGTCAGTTTGCGCTCCATCATCTGCCGCGCCAACGCCAGCCGGTCATGCTCCTTCAGCCCGATCTCGGCGGCCGCGATCAGCCCATTGGTAATGGCCAACAGCCGGACCTCGCGATCGCGATGCCGGCGGCGATGGACGGGAATGGATTTCAGGCCGAGATTGAATGCCGCAAGATGCGCCGCGGTGGTGACGCCGGCCTGGCGCAGAATCGACGCTGCCAGCAGCCGACCAAGCCAGGGCGCGTGCTGTAGCACGGAGAGTTCATTCCAGGCATCCAGCGCAACGATCGCTTGCAGCACCGGCGGCAGATCTCCGATCAGCGCAAGCACCCCGCGCCATTCGTCGAGCCGCGCGTCCTCGTCCCAATCGAGATCGTAGACCAGCGGATCCTTGTCCCGGGCGACCCGAGCCGGGCCGGCCGTCTTCGCTGCCTCGATGGCTGCTTCCGATCGGGCGAGTAGCGCATCGATGGCGGCCAGCTCGGCGTCGATCGGACTGGTATCTTGCTCGGATGCGTCCTCCCCCTCCCCTGCTTCGACGGACGCAGGATCCGCCAGGCCCCCGACACTTCCCACGCTGTCGGCGCGGAGTGATGCTGCAGGCGACGCCTGCCGGAGGGTACGGAGACCGTCGGGGCTGAGGGCCCAGCCGGGCGGCTGGGAAGCGATGCGGCGGCGGGTGCGCAGCACATCGCGGGCAATGGTCAATTCGTGCGTCGGGGTGCGAATGTCGTGGCCGGCATCATGCAGGACCAGATCCTCAAGGTGGACGAGCTCGCCGTCGATCCACAACGAGGCGCAGGCATCGGCAAAATGCGATCGTTCGACAAAGCCCTCGCCGACCGGCGATCGGCTGATGCGCTCGTCGAGACGGGCGAGCGCGACGCCGGCGTCCGAGATGGGCCGCAGCAGGTTCTGGATGGGCAATCTGGCGAGATCGTAAGGCATTGAAATCATGGTAAATGATTTCTTAAACGAACTCTATCTTAAAGTTAGAGTTCCTCACTGGGTATGCACCCCAAAAGCGTCTATAACTATCGATAGGTTTCAAGTATCGATAGTGATTGATTTCGAGGCGCAAACCGCCTGTGTCGGTCGTTCTGGATCGCCGGAAATGCCTGGTTTACGGGGCTCCCGGGCGGTTTCGGCCGGGATAACCGGACGCCCCGAAAGAGCATGCGACGGCCGCCGGCAGCGCCCATCGCCCCTCCCCTGCTGCGGACTTGCGTTTGCCGCACCTCCCGGCAGGCTCGGGCATTCGCAGCCATCTCCAAAAGCGTTGGTTTTCCGCCATTTCCGCCACAGAAGCCCGCTGACGCGGGTTTACCTATGTGGACGTTCCGTTTCTCGTCTCGGGTAACGATTTGAATCTGGTGAGCCGCTATTCAATACCTAAAACACGCTTGCAACTGAGCAATTCCTCACGCATTTCTTATCTGTACAAACCAGCTTGAGATGAGGCCGGTGAAAGCGCGATGGCAAAGCGACTAACAGTTAGCGTCCAACAGCCTCAACGACGGCTGATCGGCTACGCCCGCGTCTCGACAGACGGCCAGATCCACGATGCCCAGATCGATGAGCTGCGAGCTGCCGGCTGCGACCGCATCTATCAGGAGTACGGTTCTGGGGCATCGCGCGCGCGCCCAGTTTTGATCAAATTGCTTGGCGAGCTCACCGCGGGAGATGTCCTCGTCGTCGTTCGCCTCGATCGGCTGGCCAGCCGTGAGCCATCTATTGGCAGTGATCGAGGATCTTGAAGAGCGCGGTGTGCATTTCCGCTCGATCCGCGATCCGATCGATACATCGAAGCCTCAGGGCATGTTCTCCCTCCAAGTTCTCGGCGCGGTCGCGCAACTCGAGCGGGCGCTGATTGCCGAACGCACCAAAGCCGGCATCGAGGCGGCGAAGGCGCGTGGCAAGCTCCCGGGAAACCCGGGCTTGCGAGAACGGCCACCGGAGGCCATCAAATCAGTCTCAAAAGCACGCGCAAAGCGTTATCTCGACGAGCTCATTGCATCCGCGCAAACTTGGCTGCCCGACGGTGCGGCAACTGCGGCCTCACCACAGTTGGGACAACGTCGTGCGGGTGCTTAATCGCCGCGGTCACGACTGGACCATCGAGCGCGCTTGGTGCGCGACAAGCTCGCGGAAAAAGACCTCCTGGCCCGGTCCCCTCGCCGTGCGCCCGAAGACCATCTGATGAAGCTGGTAGCGGGGATCGCCATTGCCGATCCCAATCTGTCGCTCCGCGACATTGCCGCCCAATTTGGATCAGATGGGAGAACGGCCTGTGCGCGGCGGCAAGAAATGGCAGCCTTCCTCCGTCCGCGACCTGCTGGACGAAGCCCACCGATATGGCCTCATCCGCCATTGAAGGCGCGGCTCATCAGGCGACCGATCGCGTGCTTCCTCTGCCGACAGGGTGTTCCAAGCTATTGACGATCTGCGCCGCCGGCCGACGGTAATTGCCGCCGTCTCGCAGTTTCAGCCAAGCGCCTGCATCCTCATCCGCCGCGGTGGGTTCTTTTGGCACCGGCTCCCCCTCCCCTCCATGCCGATCCGGCCACGGTGTTTAAGAAGGTTGGCACTTTGGTGCCAGACTTTTTGATTGGCCGCCGTATCACCTTCGGCGCCGGAAACGCCGCTTGGACCATAGAAACAATGACCAACCCCCAGCGGTCGAAATACTCGAAAGCTTCACCGGCTTTTCAGACGACGATGGGCATTTGGACGATGCTGCCCTGATTGCCGAGCATGTGCTAGACAATCGTTGTCCCGGCTCGTGGGTGGTCACCGGCGGCGGCGCCGGGATCAAGGTGAGCAGAACCGTGGCGAAACTGAATGAGGCGTTCCAGGTTGTCGGCATCGGCGTAGCGGCGATTCGCGCAAAACCAACAGCGAGGTGCTGACCCTAACACCGGGTAGCGCTGACGGTCACTCTATGCGCTGGGCGCAAATCAGCGTTGCCGGGGATCGAGAAAGTTGCCGGCCGGCAATTTTCCAGTTTTATTATTTCTTTTCAATTATTTAAATAACGTCGGCACGACGACAGCGAGGCCATCTTGCTCGTCAGGCGCTAAAGCGAGCTTCCACGATGGTTACCGTCTGGAGGCCCTTTTTCTTTTGCGCGTTCAGTCTTCCTTCCCGTCATTCGCCGCCAGGAATTCGGAATAGATCCGATCCAGGTTTTCAGCGAGATACTGCCCGAAGCGACCGGCGTTCTTCGATTTCATTGAAAGTTCGAAGGCCTTGCCGGAGTTCGAATACTGAGCCGAGACTGCCTTGTCGCTTGTCTGCCAGCTTTCCTTGGATTTCAGTGGCATCTTTTTGACGGGTTGCCCCGACGTATCCAGTGCCTTGAATAGCGTGTTGAACCGCTCGTCGCTTGAAAGCGATTGGAAGCTCGGATCGCCGGCGATGTCGTTCACCTTTTCCGCATTGGCGGCCTTGCCTACCAGAAGCGAAAGCTCGAGCCAGCGGTCGCGCCCAGTCGAGGGCGCCGCACCGATTTGCTCGATGACTACCAACGGCACCCGTTCAGTCACGCTCATCATCTTCGAAACCGCCGTCTTGTCCGCAGCAAGAGCTGATGCGATCACTCCACGGTCGTAACCAAGCGCCTCCAAGCGTGAAGCAAAGCTGGCACGCTCGATGAACGAGAGGTTGGCGCGGGCTGAGTTTTCCTGGCCCTGAGCGATAACGTGTGTCCGGTCATCGATTGCTTTGACAACTGCCTTGACCTTACGGCCGAGTTCGCGCGCTACACGCACACGGCGATGTCCAAAGACGATCTGATAGCGTCCGGACGCAGACGGGTGAGGGCGCACGAGGATCGGCGTGTCTTGGCCGCGTTCGGCAATTGCCGCCTTCAATTCTTCAAACTGCTCGTTATCGTCCGTCAAACGATCAAGCACAAAGGACCCATCCACCGTATCCGGATCGAGCTCGACGACGGCTTCACCTTCGAGGAACTTGTCGGCCTGCTTAGAGAGTTCGTCGAGAGAACGCACCATGCTCTTTGACGCACCACGCATGGGATAGGCTGGCGCGGTATCCGCCTGCGGGATCTCCGCTGCGTCTACCAGTCCCGCCAGCAGATTTTTTCTCGCCATGTGCCTGCTCCGTTCTACCTAACCGACTGAGTGTGAAGGTTGATGTGATCAGCGCGCAGCCTTACGTCCCCAGGACGCATGCACGAGTTCAGCGATTTCGGCATTGACCGCATTCAAGGATCCAATCGCTCGTTCATAGGTCGAGCGCGTCATCTGGGCCTTGTCGACCTCATAAAGTGTCTGCTTTGTAATTCCAGCGTCAGAGATCGCTGTCGACTTCAGCATCTGGTTCTTCAAAACGAACTGGTGAAACAGCGTCTGCATGAACCCTACCATCTGCGCCTGTGGCCCGTCCGTTGGCTCGTAGCGCGTGATGACGTAGCGGTACCATTCGAGATTGACGGCGGCACCAGCTTCG
>JAESGS010000474.1_pt1 | contig 29700 bp, 25 predicted proteins | sample 9269761 | NCBI WGS metagenome assembly JAESGS01 (sample SAMN15741799, study PRJNA653493) | algae metagenome | isolation source: Cyanosarcina radialis HA8281-LM2 and co-occurring heterotrophs from damp... | place: USA: Makauwahi cave, Hawaii | collected 2011-01-06 | reverse complement strand
CGAAATCACGAATTCGCGGCCGAGTTCGCCCGAACCGAGGAGGAGGATGGTGGCGGTGGGGGTCATGACAGTCTTTCCATCGAGGTTGGGCGCAAGATTCGGGACGCGCGGCGGCGCGGCCTCCGCCATATGAATTTCAGCATCAAAGTGCGACAGCGAATGACATCCGAAGGAAGATCTTGTGACCCATTATTCGAAAACCATCTGGTCGCCGGTCGGCGAATTGACCCTCGTCGCCGACGGGTGCGGCCTCGCCGCGATCTTGTGGGAGAATGACAAGCCCGATCGAGTGCGCCTCGGGACGCTCATCGAAAACCCGGATCATCCGGTCCTCCTCGAAACCGAGCGGCAGTTGAGTGAATATTTCGCCGGGACACGCCGCAGTTTCGATGTGACTTTGTCGTTCGCGGGAACCGATTTCCAGAAGCGGGTATGGGCCGCCTTGCTCGCCATCCCGTTCGGCGAGACGCGCAGCTATGGCGAGATCGCCGAACAGCTCGGTGCGCCCGGCGCATCGCGCGCGGTCGGCGCCGCCAATGGCCGCAATCCCATTTCGATCATCGCGCCGTGCCACCGCGTCGTCGGGTCGAACGGGAAATTGACCGGGTTCGCCGGCGGGCTCGAGGCGAAGGCGTTCCTGCTCGACCTCGAGCGGGCGGCTTAAAGATCGAGCGTGCGGATTTTGGGGATCATCGTCCACCACAGCAGCGCGCCCAGCACCGACAGGCCGGCCGCCGTGGCAAAGGCATAACCATAGCCGCCGAGATAGTCGACGATCAGCCCGGTGACGATCGGGCCGACGATGCCTGAAATATTGCCGAGGGCATTCTGCACCCCGATCCAGCTGCCCGCCGCGCGCGGGCCGGCGAAGATCTGGCCGATCGCGAACAGGTTGGTCGCGATCAGTCCCGCGCCGAACCCTGCAACGGCAAGCCACAGGGCGAGCATGGCATAGCCATCGGCAACGGCGATCCCGGCGGTTGCAACGCCGATGGCGAGCTGGCCCGCGATCATCAGCCAGCGGCGGAGTTCGCCCTCATCCGCGCCGCGCGCGACCATGCGGTCCGACAGCCAGCCGCCTGCCAACGCCACGATGCCTTGCGTCGTGAAGCTCAGCGTTGTGAGCACCGTCATCTCGGCGATCGAGTAGCCCGCGGTCTTGACCAGATAGAGCGGCAGCCAGGCGAGCAGGAAATAGAAGCCATAGTTCGACAGGAAATGGACGATTCCCATCCGCCATAGCGTCGGCACGCGGAGCAGGCGGCGGATAGAGACGCGTTCGCTCGCGGGTGCGGCGAGACCCTTGGCGCGTAGCGGCGCCGATACGATCTGCCAGGGGATCAGCCACAGCAGCGTCCCGAGGCCGAAAATCCAGAACACCGGCCGCCACCCCCATTCGCCAAGAATCGCGCCGCCGGTGAGCACGCCGACCGCCGGACCAAAGGCGATCGCGGCGGAAACCGACGCGTTGGCGATGCCGCGGCGCTCGACGGGCACTTCGGCCGCGAAAATCTTGCTGCTGCCGGGAAAGGCGATGCTCTCGCCCAGCCCGAGGAACAGACGAAGCAGGATCAGCGAGGTGAGCCCGCCGATAAAGCCGGTCAGCGCAGTGCTGATCGCCCAGATCGCGACGCCGAGCGCGAAGACGCGGTAAACGCAAAATCGATCGCAGAGCCAGCCGACGAGCAGGCAGGCGGGCGCGTAGACCCAGAAGAAAGCCGAGACCGCGACGCCGAAACCCGTCGCCGACAGCCCCAGCTCTTCCTTCATCAGCGGCGCCGCCACGCCGATCGCGCCGCGGTCGACATAGTTGAGGAGGACGGACAGGGCGATCAGGATGACGATCCATGTCACGCGTCTTCCGCCAGCCCGGCCTTCGATCGATTGTGTCGCCATATTCCAGCGCTCCCCTGCCCGGTGACAGGGCTAACAGATGGCGGGCCGCGCGCTAGCGAAAATTGGCCGCACGTTTGTTCAACGCGTTCGCGGGCCGGTCCGCTATTCTTCTGTGCAACGTCATGGGAGAATGCAGATGTCCGCCGCCGCACAAATTGACCGCTCCCTTTCGGTTGCCGCCCTCTTCGACCGCTATCATGTCGGCTGGGAAACGAAGGATCCCGATCTGATCGCCTCGCTCCATTCGGACGACACGATCTTCGCGCTCCACGACGGCACAGAACCCGTGAAAGGGCGCGAGCGGCTGCGCGAGCACTGCCGGCAATTATTCGCGACCTTTGACTTCACGATGGAAATGGGGCGGCGGCTCTATGGCGACGACCATTGGGTGTTCGAATGGACAATGCTGCTAACGCTCGCCGAACCCGGCGGCGCGCCCTTTACCGCGCGCGTCGGGATGCTCGACGTCGTCACGCTGAACGAGGCGGGCGAGGTGGTGCGCAAGGACGTTTATCCGAACGGGCGCGAGATGCATGGGGCCTTCGTGCGCGCGGGGATCGACCGTTAGCGGCGCTTGCGCCCGGTGTTTGACCGGCAGATAGTCCGGGCGATGCCCGACCCGCTCTCCCCCTTCCGGAATTCGCTGCTGCCGGTCGACGCTCCGCTTGCGCCGCATGCCAATCCGGTGACGGGGATATTGATGGGACGCGGAGGGCCGGTCCGGCTGACGCTGGATGGTGAGGCGATCGAGGGCGACATGCTGCTGATCCGCCCCGGGATCGTGCATGGGATTGGCTTGCCGGCACGCGGCGCGGATATCCTCTATCTCGATGGGCTGGATTTTCCGTTCGACGTTCCCCTGGCGCGGGCTTTGGATGGCAAGCTGGCCGAATTGGCGGGCGTGGTGCTGAATGGTGAGGGCGATGCCGCGGGCGAACTGCGCGCGCGGCTGACCGCGGCTGCCGCCGTCCCATCGTCGCGCGTCGCGGATGCCGTGCGCGCGATCTATGCCGATCCGATGCAGCGGATGCCGCAAGGCGAGCTTGCGTTGCGGCTCGGCATGGAACGCACGCGGGCGCTGCGGTGCTTCAGGGCTGCCACCGGGCAAAGCTTTCGCGAATTCAAGCGCTGGTCGGCGATGCAATTTGCCGCCGAGAAGATGAAGCAAGGGGCGCTCGTTCGCACCGCCGCGCTGGACGCCGGCTTTGCCGACACCGCGCATCTGTCGCGCGTCTTTCGCGAGACCTTCGGCCTCACGCCCAGCGCGGCGATCGGCGCACTCTCATCCTGAAGGGTCAGGCGGGCCAGCGGTCGGTGTCGTGATCGGGATGCTGGTGGTTGCTCGCCTTGATCGCGCCGACATAGGCCGCCATCGTTTCCTCGGTCGTGCCTTCGGCCTTGATCGGCAGATCCTCGAACAGCGAGAGCTGGCCTTCGAGCCCGAACTGGACGCGCGGCGGGAAGGCCGACGGGTCGTCGAACGAGCCGGTCGTCAGGTTGATATGCCTGCTCTCCGCATAATCATAAGTGAGCGGCGTCCCGCATGTCCGGCAGAAACCGCGCGCCGCCTTGTCCGAGCTGTTGAAGGTCGCGGGGCTCCCGCGCGTCCATGTGATCGCGTCGCGCGGGACGCCGATCAGCGCGATGAAAAAATTGCCCGCCGCTTTCTGGCACATGCGGCAATGGCAGATATGCGACGTGTCGAGCACCCCGGTGACATGATAGCGCACCGCTCCGCATTGGCAGCCGCCCGACGCTTCGGTTTCAATCCGCTCCATGGTCTGCTCCTCAACCGATCGGGCAAACGGTGCCAACCCGATGTTGGTTCAGCAACATCCTTATTCGATCCGGGCGCCCACGGCGATAGTCGCTTTGGCCTTCAGCCATGGCTCGATGCGCCGAATCGCTTCTTCGACCTGATCGGTGGAGACGGCGAAACTGATGCGGATGAAGCCCTTGCCATCGACGGGATCGAAATCCAGCCCGGGCGCGATGGCCACGCCTGTATCGCGCAGCAAGGCCTCGCAGAAGGATAGGCTGTCATTCGTCAGATGGCCGACGTCCGCATAGATATAGAAAGCGCCATCGGGCGGCGCGATCCGCCGCAGGCCCATTGCCGGAAGCGCTTTGAGCAACAGTTCGCGGTTTCGCGCATAGGTCTGGATATGGCCCTCGAGTTCGTCGCGGCAATCGAACGCAATCAGGCCAGCATGCTGCGCGAGTGAGGGCGGCGTAAGGAACAGATTGCCCATGCGCGCGCGGGCGGCCTCGATCAGCGCCTCCGGAACAACAAGCCATCCAAGGCGCCAGCCCGCCATGCTGAAATATTTGGAGAAGCTGTTGACGATCAGCGCGTCCGGCGCGTGCTGCAACATCGTGTCGGCGGGAAGCGTGTAGCTCAGTCCGTGATAGATTTCGTCCGAGACAAGGGCGATGCCGCGACGCTTGCAGACCTCGGCCAGCGCCCGGAGCTCTTCCGGCGGGATGATGGTGCCGGTCGGGTTGGCGGGGCTCGCGACGATCAGGCCGTCGGGTGCGGGTTCCATACGCTCGATCGCATCGGCCGTGATCTGGAACCGTTCGGCTTCACCGCAGGCGATTTCGACCGGCACGAGATGAAGCGCCTTGAGGGTGTTGCGATAGGCGACATAGCCGGGCCGCGCGAGCGCAACGCGGGCGCCGGGTGAAAACAGGCAGGAGAGGGCGAGCACAAAGGCGGGCGAGGCACCGCAGGTGAGGATGATTTGTTCGGGATGGACGGCGACGCCATAGGCTTCGTCATAATGCGCCGCGATGCGTGCCTTGAGGTCCGGACTTTCCCAATAACCCATACCGTCGGCATCGAGGATGCGATGCGCGGCCTCGATCGCCGCCGCCGGGGCACCGGTCGAGGGCTGGCCGAACTCCATATGGATCACCGACCGCCCCTCGGCGCGCATGCGATGCGCGAGACGGCTGATGGCGATGGCGTGAAAGGGATCGATGTCGATCGGCACGGCGAACTGGCTCCACTAGGTTATAAAGATTTGTCGCTGCGCCTCCCTACCCGAAAAGCGGCGTTGGCCAAATTGCCGTGCGCGCGGGTCAGATCGTCGCGCATGCGTGGCGCAGGACGGCGCCGCTGCGCGACCCCGTCGGTTGCCCCTTGGCCAGCGCGACGACGCCGTTGACGATCACGTCGTCGATCCCGGCGGGCGAAGCCGTGGGCGCTTCGAAGGTCGCGTGGTCCTTGATCGTGCCCAGATCGAACACGACGATATCGGCGCGCATGCCTTCGCGCAGCAGCCCGCGGTCGGCGAGGCCCAGTCGCTGCGCAGGCCAGCCGGTCATCTTGCGGATCGCGTCGGGCAGGGTGAGCACCGGGCGCGCCTGCACATATTCGGCGATGATGCGCGGAAAGGTGCCATAGGAGCGCGGATGCGGCCGCCCCGCCGTCTCGGGATCCACCGTGCTGTCCGCGGCTGCGGCGTCGGTGCCGACGCTGACCCACGGCTGTTTCATCGCAAGGTCGATGTCCTTGTCGTCCATCATGAAATAGAGCGCCGATGCGCGCGCGGGCAGCGCGGCGAGCCAGATGTCCCATGCGGCGTCGGCGGGATCCTTGCCCAGCGCCTTGCCGATATCGGCGAAATTCTGGCCGTTGAAGCGCTTGTACTGTTCGGCCTGTCCGTTCGCGAGCACGACATTCTTCCAGCCGCCCGACGCGTGGACGAGGTTCGACCAGTCTGCCTGCGGCCCCGCGGCGAGTTCCTTTTTGAGCTGCGCGCGGACGACGGGGTCGCGCACCGCTTCATGCGCCGCCTCGCGGCCCTTGGCGAAGACATGCGTCGGCACGGTCACGTCGAGCCCGGTTCCGCCGGCGCGATAGGGGTAGATGTTTGCGCCGATATCGACGCCGCGCGTCCGCGCCGCCTCGATCCGCGCGATCGCTTGCGGCATCAGCTTGCCCCACAGCGGCGCATAGGCGGCCGTGATGTGGAAAATCTCTACCTTGGCGCCGCTGCGTTCGCCGATCGCCACCGCCTCGTCGATCGCGGCGAGCAATTTGTCGCTCTCGTCGCGCATATGCGTCGCGTAGAAGCCGCCGCACTTGCCCGGGATCGCGGCAAGCCGCGCAAGGTCGTCGGTCGCCTGAAAACTCGCCGGCGAATAGATGAGCGCCGACGAAATGCCGAACGCGCCCGCCTTCATTGCGGTGCGCACTTCCTCTTCCATCGCGCGCATCTGCGTTTCGTCCGGAGCACCCGCACCATCGCCCATCACTTTCACGCGCGCCTGGATCGCGCCATAATAAGTGCCGAAATTGACCGCGATGCCCTGCGTCTCGAGCGTATTGAAATAGCCCGCCAGTTCGCCTGCGGGCACGGCGGTACCGCCTTCGCCGGCGATCAGCGTGGTGACCCCCATGCGCAGCTTGTTCGCCGCCGATCCGTCGCGCGGCAGTACGCGTCCCGACTGGTCGAGCATGTCGATGAAGCCGGGCGAGACGTAGCGCCCGCTTGCATCGATTTCCTGCTTGCCGTTGGCCTCGACCACGCCGACGCGCGCGATGCGGCCGTCCTTGATCGCGACGTCGGCGGTGACCCACGGATTGCCCGCGCCGTCGAGCACACGGCCGCCGCGAATGACGATGTCATAGGCGGCGGGCGGCGGCGCCGCCGCGCCGACCAGCAGCAACGAGGCAAGGGCGAGCGCGAACGGCCGGGTCATGCGGAAATCTCCCTGATTGTCAGTCTTCGATGTACAGATATTGCGTCTGCTGGCCGTCGTTTATGTTGAGAGTCCGCTTGCCATCCTTGGTGCCGACGAGCGCATCGACGCCGATATTGCCGGGGCCGACCGAGATGATCGAGGTGCTGCCGTCGGCATTTATGCGCGTGGCGATCGGCCCTTCGACGAAGCCCGCCTTGATCCATTTCTGGCCGTTCTTCTCGCTGACCGTGATCTGACCGACCGACGGGTCGCGATAATGGCCGGCAAGATTGGCGAGCACCGCGGGGTCGCCCGGATAGGTCAGCCGCTCGCGCTTGGCGGCCGCCTGAGCCTTGATCCGCGTTGCCGCCGCGGTGATGTCGCGCGCCGCCTCGGGCTGGCCGTCGTAGAGAATTTCGAGCAGGCGGCGGAGCGTCGGCGCCAGCATCGATGCGCCCGGATCGCTGTTGGTCAGGATCACCATGCCGACGCCCGATTCCGGAAGCGCAAACCAGGTGCTGTGATAGCCGAGCAGCGTGCCGCCGTGCGTCACGACCTGCACGCCCGAGGCGTCGCGCTGGAACAGGCCCATACCGTACCAGCTATCGGGTCCGACCTGCACGCCCTTTTCACGCCGCGCGAGGAGGTTGGTCTCGCTCACGACGCGCTTGCCGTCGAGCATGCCCTTGCCGAGCTCGAGCTGGACGTAGCGCACCATGTCGGCGGTGGTCGAGAAGGCCGCGCCCGCGGGGCGATAGGGGTAGGGCGACCAGTTGAAGTCGTTCGACATCAAGGTCACCTTGCCGTCGATGTCGAGGCCGTGCGGCGCCGCCCAATTGCCCGCCATGCCTTCGGCGTAATCGAAGGTGCTGTCCTTCATGCCGAGCGGTTTGAAGACTTTCTCCTCCATCGCGCGGTCATAGGCGGCGCCGAATTCCATCTTGGGATAGAGAATGTGTCCGCCGACATAGCCCGCCGCCGAGGCGAGCTGGTTGTTGTACTGGAACAGGTCGCCGAACTTGCTCGTCGGCATCGTCGCGGCGAGCTGTTTGAAGGTGTCCGCGGCGGGCTGTCCCTTGTCGGCGAGGATGAAGCCGAAATCCTTGCGCGGCAGGCCGGTGCAGGCGCAGATCAGATGTTTGACGAGCACCGACTTGGTGACCTCGTCATTGCCGAGGCGAAACTCGGGATAGAGATCGACCACCTTTTCGTCCCAGCGCAGCTTGCCCTCGTCGGCGAGCGTCGAGAGGAGGAGGGTGGTCATCCCCTTGGTGTTCGACGCGATCATGAATTTGGTGTGCTCGTCGACCTTTTCGGGCGAGCCGAGCGCGCGGACGCCGAAGCCGCCCTGCCACAATATCTTGCCATCATCGATCAGCGCAAAACCGACGCCGGGGACTTCGAGTTCCTGCCGGCTCGCCTCGACGAAATCGGTGAGCAGCTTGATACGTTCGGGGGTCAGCTCGTGCGCGGTCTTGCCCGCGAAGCTTTCCTTCTGGAAACCGGCGGGACGAAGACCCTGCGAGACCACCGACATCGCCGCCGATCGCTTCGCGGCGGTGCCCGCCGATCCGTCGACGATCAGCACGGTCCATGCGCTGCCCTTGCGCAGCGCGCTTGCCGAACGCGCGGCGCGCTCGGTCGGCAGCGTTTCATAAGCGAAGCTCACGCGCTCGTCCCAGCCGTCGGCGGGAGGCGCGGCGGTGCTGGTGCGCTGCGTCGGAACCGCGCCCGGACGGACGACCGCCCACGCCTTGGCGGCGGCGTCGGCGGCATCGGCGGCGGTGCCGATCTCGGCGACGACGATGCGGAGATCACCCTCGGGCGAGGTGAAGACCAGCGCGGGGCCTTGCGTCGATGCGGTCCAGTCCTTGGGCTGGACATATTGCACGCCGCTGGCGAGCTTGCCGGGCGTGTCCGCCGCGACGGTCTGCGCAAGCGCGGCGACGGGCGCGCAGGAGAGTGCGAGGGCGATCAACAGCTTCATGATGGCTTCTCCTCAGGGCTGGACGAAATGATAGAGAACATGCGGTTGTGACGTGAAAGACAGGCGCCAGCGGCCTTCGGCGCCGTGGAACAGCAATTGCTCGTACGGGCCGCCGGCGCGGGCACCCGTGGCCTGTTCGAAACGCATCGGGCCGACGCGCTCCCAATAGGTCGTTTTCCCGTCGTTGGTGACGGTGACCGCGTTCGGGCCCGCGGCGGCGATCTTTAGGTCGCGTTCGGGATTGGCGTCGCGCGTATAGTCGCGCCGGTTTACGCGATAGGCGCCGAGCGGCAGCGTCTCGCCGGCTGGTGCGGCGACGCGCGGGGCGGGGGCGACCGGGAACAACCGGCCGATCAGCGCCTCGGTCAGTTCGGTACGGCCGCCATAGCTGCCCTGACCGCCGGTTTCCGAGACGAAGAAGCCGAGCCCGGCTTCGGGCGCGAGGATCATGTTCGAGTGGAAATCGCCGGTGTTGCCGCCATGGCCGACCATGCGCGGACCCTTCTCGCGAACGACGAAGAAGCCGTGCGCCATGCCGGGCAGGCCGGGGGCGTTGGCGACCGAATTGGTCATCAGCAGCTTGACCGACGCGGGTTTCAGGATGCGCGCCTTGCCGAGCGCGCCGCCGTTCATCATCGCCATCATGAAACGCGCCATGTCGGGGCCGCTGCTTGTCCCCGATCCCGCGGGCATCACCGGGCTGAACAGCTCGAATGGCTCGGCAACCAGCCGCCCGTCTTTGAACTGATAACCCGACGCCATGCGCGGTGCGAGCGCGGCGGGCAAAGGTTCGCGAAAGGTGGTGGAGTTCATTCCCAGCGGCGCGAAGATATGCTTCTCGACATAGTCGGGGAAGGCTTCGCCCGACACCCGCTCGACAATATAGCCCGCGAGCACCGAACCATAGTTGGAATAGGAGGTCTCGGTCCCCGGTGCCCAATGACGTACCGGGATATGCGTCTTCATCCATTCGACATAGGGGGTGATCTTGTCGGGCGTCGGTGCGGTCAGCCCGCCGACATCGCTCATCCCGGGCGTGTGCGACAGGAGGTCGCGCACGCGGATCGGCTTGCCCTCATACTCGGGAATTTTGAAATCGAGATATGTGTTCACATCGGCGTCGAGGTCGACGCGGCCTGCCTCGACCTGTTGCAGCAGCGCGCTCCAGGTGAACATCTTCGACACCGATCCCGGCCGGAACAAGGTCTGCTGGCCGTCGACCGCGATGCCCTTGTCGATGTCGGCAAAGCCGTAGCCACGCGAGAAAAGCACCTTGTCGCGATAGACGACGGTGACGATGGCGCCCGCGACCTCGCGCGTCGCGATCTGCTGCGCCATCACGCCGTCGACGAAATCGGCGAGTCCGCCGATCCGGTCCTGCGGGATGCTGTAGCTGGTTTCGGCGCCGGACTGCGCGAGGGCGGCAGCGGGCAGGGCGATCGAGCCGAGCAGCGCGGCGGCGAATGCGGTGCGGCGCAGGGCCGGGAGTCGGGTCATGCAAGGTCTCCGAAGATCAGGGGGTTCATGCAAGGCAGCTGTCGACGAGCGCGTCGAATGCGGGCCCGCCGCGGATCGGATCGGCAACCGGTAAGCCCAAACGTGCACTCTCGCGCGCCATCAGTTCGGTCGCGGTCGCCTCACCCAGCGCCGAGGTGTTGAAGGCAAAGCCGCCGCAACGGATCGCGGGATTGGTCCGCCGGCCGAGCAGCAGGGTGAGCTCGACGATCTCCTCGACGCTGGTCAGCGCATAGCCCGCGGTGCCGAGCATCTCGGTGCGGCCGGGCTCGTGGCAGACGACGAAGACATCGGGTTGGCTGCCGTGGAGCAACCCCAGCGACACCGCGGCATAGGCCGGGTGCGTCAGCGCGCCCTGGCCCTCGATGATATCCCAATGATCCGCGCGTGCGTCGGGCGAGAGCAGTTCGGCCGCCCCCGCCTCGAAGTCGGAGACGACCGCGTCCATCGCGATGCCGCCGCCCGCGATCATGATGCCGGTCTGGCCGCTCGCGCGAAAATCGCTATCGATGCCGCGCTGCCCGAACGCGCGGGCCAGCGCCAGCGCGGTATATTTCTTGCCGAGCGCGCAGTCGGTGCCGACGGTCAGCAACCGCTTGCCGCTGCGCTTGCGTCCGGTGCCGACCGGGATCTGCGGCGGGGGCACGCGGACGTCGATCAGCTGGCGACCGAGCCGGTGCGCCGCTTCGGCGAGTTCGGGGATATCGGAAAGGCGCATATGCATGCCCGCGATCAGATCGAGCCCTGCCTCCAGCGCCTCGACCAGCGACGCGCGCCAGTTCGCGGGGATCACGCCGCCGAGGTTGGCGACGCCGATCACCAGCGCCCGCGCGCCGCGCGCATGCGCTTCGGCGGCGGTGAGGGCTTCCAGCCCGGTGGTAACCGTGGCGCCGGGCAGCCGCAGCTCGCCGACGCATTTGTCGGGTGCCCAATCCTTCAGCCCGAAGGCGGTCTTTGCGAAACCCGGGATCGTCGTGTCGCCAAGGAACAGCACATAGGGCTGCGGCAGCACGAGCGCGCCCGCTAGGCGATCGGTCAGCGCGTTCATCAGCCGCCCCAGGTTGCGGTCAGCAGCCGCTGGAAATTGCCGCCGAGCACGGCAAGGATGTTCGCGTCCGAATATTTGCGGCGCAGCAGTTCTTCGGTCAGGTCGAACATCTTGAGCGGGTGATCGAACCCGTCGATGTCGATCTTCTCGCGGAAGGCGTAGCTGTCCTTATAGGCGCCGCGCAGCATCTTGTTCATCTCCGGCGAGGTGTCGTCATAGCCATAGAGGTCGGAATCGGTGCCGATGCCGACATGGTCGATCCCGACGAGCTTCACGACATGGTCGATATGGTCGGCATAGTTCACGATCGTCGTCGGATCGGTCTTGCTCACGAAATTGCGCACCCCGGTGATGCCCATCACGCCGCCCTTCGCGGCGCAGGCCTTGATCGCCTCGTCGGTCTTGACGCGCGGATGATCGATCAGCGCGCGGCAATTGCTGTGCGTGATCGCGATCGGCTTCGGCGAAATCTCGATCGCATCGAGGGTGGTGCGGTCGCCGCAATGCGAGACGTCGATGAGCATGCCGACCTCGTTCATTGCCTTGATGATCTCGACGCCGAAATCGCTCACCCCGCCATCGACGCGGTCGGTCGACCCCGATCCGATGCGGTTCTGCGAATTATAGGTGAGCTGCGCGCAGCGCTGGCCGATCTCGTAGAAGGTCTTGACGTCGGCGGGGCGATTGAAATGGTCGGCGTTCTGCAGCCCCATGATCACCGCGACCTTGCCGTCCTTCTTGGCGCGCAGGATGTCGGCGAACTTGTCGACCCCGGTGAAGACATGGCTGTTGCGTGCGACGAAATTGCCCCAGATCGCAAAGAAGCTGAGCGCCTGCTCCTTTGCCGTCGGGCCGCCGATGCCGACCGCATGGTGGATGGCGTTGATCCCGCTGGCGCGAAAGTCCGCGGTTTCCTTTTTGCTCAGCGCCTTGGTGTAATAGCTGGGGTCGAAGTCGATCTTGATCGGCGCGAGCATGTCGACGACGACCGCGCGCTGGACCAGTTCGATCGCGCGCTTCGAATAAGCGCGGTTCGTGAACGGGCTGATCCGGACCTCTGCGCGCGCGACATAGGGGGCGGCGAGGGGAACCGCGATCGCCGCACCCGCGGCGCAAATCGCCTGTCGTCGAGAAAATAACATCATCGTCCCCCATTCATCGGCATGAATTTTCTAATCAGGACGATATTGTCCCAATTGGATATCGTCAATCATTTCCTTCGAAGCCGAAGAACATGCCCGAAATTCATCGCACGACCGGCAATTCGACATAGGAAAGGCGGCCCGGCGCATGGTGGATGACGTTCGTTGCGACGACGCCCTTGCTCTCGCGCTCGTTCGGCCCGCCGGTGTTGAGGTTGCGCACGAATTTGGGGAAGTTCGACGACGTGACCTCGATGCGGATGCGGTGACCGGCGCCGAAGCGGATGCTCGTCGCGATCGGCGACGGCCTGATCGAATAGACCTCGCCGGGCCGCATCATCGCGGGTTTGTCGAAGCCGTCGCGATAGCGCGCGCGAAAGATCGTATCGCCAATGATCCATGCGGTCCCGTCGGGCGCGACGTCGACCAGCTTGACCGCGAAATCGGTATCGGGTGCGCTCGACGAGACATGGAGCAGCGCGTCGACGAAGCCGCTCACCTCGATCGCCTCGGTCAGCGGCTCGGTCGAATAGACGAGCACATCGTCACGGATCTCGACCCCGCGCTGGTCGAACGCGCCGGGGATCACGATGCCGCCGTTGCAGCAGTCGCCGCCGCCCACCGTCGGCACGGGGTTCATCGGATCGTAGCGGAAGCGGTCGGGCGTGTCGGTGCCGGGCGCCGCGGCGACCAGGCGGCCGCCGCCATTGAGGCTGTTCGCATCGCCGCCGCTGTCGAGATACAGGCGCAGCGGCTTGGTGCCCTTGGGCGGCCAGCTTTCGTTGCTGCGCCACTGGTTCGCGCCCATCGCGAAATAGCGGACGTGCGGCGTCGAGTCGGGGAAGGCCTTTTTGTCGCCCTTCAGCCAGCGGTCGAACCAGCCGAATACAGCGCCGTCGACGTCGAAGCTTGTATCGCCCATCGAGCGCTCGCCGACGACACTATCCTTGCCGAGGCGCGAATAGCCGCAGTGGGTAACGGGCGCGATCACCGCATATTGGTTTGCGGCCGCCTCTGCATCGGTCTTGCTCGCGCGGGCATGATTGAACAGCTCGAGATTCGGGCCGATCGACACATCATACCAGCTGTTGAACCACAACGCGGGCACGCCCCAGCCCATGTCGTCGTGATAGAGCCCGCCTTCGCGCCAGGCCGGGTCGGCCGGCGTGCGCGCGATCAGCGTGTCGAAGGTCTGTGGCGGCTCGCCGAGGCTCGACAGCAGGGTGTCGACCGGCAGGTGCTTGATATGTTTGTTCCAGTCGACCTTGGGCTTGGTTGCGGCAAGGTCGTTGTTGAGCGTCGCGCGGGCGCGGGTCGCTTCATCGATGTCGGCGGGAAGCTGCGCGCGGACGGGATTGTCGACGCCATAGAGCCAGACGAAGAATAGGCTGCGCGGCACGCCGCCCGTGTACCAATTGCCCTGTTCCTGAAAGCGGCCGACCTTGCCGATCCCAGCGCCCGCCGCCATCGGCACCATCGCGGCATGCGCGGGATGGTTCAGCCCGGCGAGCGCAAGCTGCCATTCGGCCGAGGACGAACAGCCGAGCGTGCCGACCTTGCCGTTCGACCAGCCCTGCGCTGCGATCCAGCTCAGCGTGTCGTACCCGTCGGTCTGCGGTTTGCCGAGAATCTCATACTTGCCTTCGGAGAAATAGCGGCCGCGCTCATTCTGGACGATGAAGACATAGCCGCGGCGCACCGCCTCGATCGCATAGCGCTGTGTCGATCCGCGCAGCTTGTGCTCGTTATAGGGCGTCTTCCAAAGGATCACCGGCAGGCGGCCCTTGGCGTTTTTTGGCGTATAGATGTTGGTCGAGAGACGCACACCGTCGCGCATCGGTACCATCACCGCGATGCGGGAATCGGCGAGTGCGGCGATTTCGCTCTCCAAGGCTTCCGGCGTATATTTCGACAGGTCCTGCGCCGCGACGGCGGCAAGAACCAAAGCAAGCGGCGAGCAAAAGCGCAACATCGGCAACTCCCCCATCCCAGTTTTCCGGGCCCGATTCGACATCGGAGGCTTACAGACCTCAACCCAAACACCTTGTCAATTATGGGCTTAATTTCTCACAAAAGAAATATATTGTCCTGAATAGGACATTATGGCAGCTTCGTTGCACGGGAAACGGAAGCCGCCATCGAGCGGCCCAGCAAAAAGGGGCGGAAAAGATGCGTAAGGATAGTGACAAGCTCGGTTACCGGATCGCGCGCGGCAGCAGCATTGCCGCGTTGGCGGCGGGATTATTGCTCGCCGTACCCGCCGCGGCGCAGACCGTCGCCGATACGGAAGCCACGGCCGACGAGGAAATTCTCGTCACGGGATCGCGCATCGCGCGCGCCGGTTTCGATCAGCCCACGCCGACCACGGTGATTGGCGAGGATGAATTGCGCCTCGGCGCGCGTCCGAACATTCAGCAGGTCCTGAACGATCTTCCGCAAATCCGCCCCACGACCACGCCGACGGTGTCGAACGGCAACACCTCGACCGGCACGGCGCCGGTCGACATGCGCGGCCTCGGGTCGAACCGCACGCTGGTGCTGCTCGACGGCCGCCGCTTCGTCGGCGAGGGCAATCTGAATTTCATCCCGACGAACCTGGTCGAGCGCGTCGAGGTCGTGACGGGCGGCGCCTCGGCCGCCTGGGGTTCGGGCGCGGTCGCCGGCGTCGTCAACATCTTGCTCGACAAGGATTATGACGGGTTCTCGGTCGGCGGCAATGTCGGCGTTTCTTCGCGCGGCGACGGGTTTCGCTATGGTATCGACGCGAAATTCGGCACGGGATTCGCCGACGGGCGCGGCCATTTCATCATTGGCGGCGAATATGTCAAAGATGAGGGCGTGATCCAGCGGAGCACGCGGCCGCAGCTCAACAGCCCCGATTTCATCCCGTCGGGTACCGGGTCGGAGCTGGTCCGCGACGTGAATTTCGGCAACGTCACGCTCGGCGGTCTCATCACCAGCGGCGTGCTTGCCGGGCAGACCTTCAATTCCGACGGCACGCTGCGGCCTTTCGATCGCGGTACGGCGGTCGGTGCGGGCGCTTTCCCGCTACGCATGGTCGGCGGCGCGGACGGCATCAACCTCTATGATACGATTCCCGTTTCGTCGCCCTTCGAGCGGCTGAGCACCTATGCCCGGCTGAGCTTCGAGGTGGGGGACGCGACCTTCTGGGTCGACGGCAGCTACGCGCGCTCGCTGTCGAACGCGCCTTTCTTTGGCGATTACACGGTCGGCGGCGCATTGGGCCTGCCGTATCTCACGATCCAGGCGAACAACCCCTATCTGTCGACGGCTGTTCGCGACCGGCTTGCCGCCGCGGGCGAGACGAGCTTCACCTTCGGCCGCTATTTCAACGACATATTGCAACTGCAATTCCGCGGCGAGCGGGTCAGCAAGGAAGGCGCGATCGGCGTCGACGGGACCTTCGGCAACGGCTTCCGCTACAAGGCCTGGTACAGCCATGGCGAGGTCGAGAGCGACCAGACGATGGGCAATTCGCGCCTCGTCCGGCAGTTCAACAATGCGATCAACGCGGTATCGAGCGGCGGGCAAATCGTCTGCGCGATCAATGTCGACGCCAACCCGGCCAACGACGATCCCGCTTGCCGGCCGCTCAATCCCTTCGGCGCCTTGAATGCATCGCCCGAAGCGCGCGCCTATGTCACGGGAGCGCAGCGGGCGTTCAGCACCTCGAAGCTCGATTCGGTGGGCGCCGAAGTTCAGGGCGATCTTTTCTCGCTGTGGGCCGGCCCGGTGACCTTGGCGGTTGGCGCCGAGGCGCGCTGGGAAGAACAGGTGGCGTCGCGCGATGACTTCACGATCGCGAACGCCAGCAATTTCGGTATCCTCGTCTTTTCGACGCCGACGTCGGGCGGGTTCAACGTCAAGGAAGCCTTTGGCGAAGTGCTGTTCCCGCTGCTCAAGCTCGAAAATGCGGTGGAGATCGATCTGAGCGGCGCCGCGCGCTATTCCGATTACAGCACCAGCGGCGGCATCTGGACGTGGAAAGCCGGCGGCACCGCTCGGCTGTTCAACGATCTGCTCCTGCGGGTGACACGCTCGCGCGACATTCGTTCGCCGGGCGTCGGCGAGTTGTTCGCGCTTCGCTCGATCAACATCGGACCGCTCAACGACCAGGACCGGGCCGGGCGTGCGGCGGCGAACCCCGCCTATAACCCGCAACCCTCGACGGTTACGACGTTCACCGGCGGCAACCCCAATCTGGTACCCGAAGTGAGTTATACGACGTCGATCGGCGCCACATTCTCGCCGTCCTTCCTGCGCGGCTTCAGTGCTTCGGTCGACTATTACAAGATCAAGATCGACGGGGCGGTCACGGCGCTTAACGGATCGAACCTCACTTTGCTCTGTTCGCGCGGGGTAACTTCGGCCTGCGATGCTGTCACGCGCGACGCGACGGGGACCGTTACGCAGGTCGCCGCCACCCAGCAGAATATTGCGAGCTTCGAGACGAGCGGGCTCGACATGGAGGCATCCTATGTCGCCCGGCTGGCCGCTGGCGGCAGCATCCGGCTTCGCGCGCTCGCGACCTATGTCGACAAGCTGGTTTTCGATACCGGCGTTACGCGGGTCGAGACGGCGGGCGACGTCGGAGACTCGGTGCAGCGCGCGACGCCGAAATGGCGCGGGACGCTCAGCGCGACTTATGAGGACAGCAATGTCGGGTTCGACATCCGCGCGCGCTATATCGATGGCGGCAATTACGACCGGACGCGCACGACGCTGATCAACAACCGGATCGCCTCGCGGACCTATGTCGATCTCGGCGCGCGGTTCAAGATCGACGATCGCTTCACGCTGTTCGGCAACGTCAACAATGTGTTCGACCGCGATCCGCCGCTGATCACCGTGAACAGCACGTTGTACGACGTCGTCGGCCGCTACTTCACCGTCGGCGCGCGGGTCGATTTCTAGGATCCGGAACGTCGCGGCTATGAGAGGTTCGATCCGCTACGGTCTTGCGCTGCTGTTCGGCGTTGTTGCCGGCGGCGCGGCGATGGTGCAACCGGCGGCTAGCCCGCCGGTTGCAGCCCCCGAGAGCCTTTCGGGCTATGAAGCGCAGGATGTGATGATCCCGATGCGCGACGGCGTCCGCCTGCACGCGCAGATATGGCGTCCGAAAGGCCATGTCGGCGAACTCCCCATCCTCATGACGCGGTCGCCCTATGGTTTCACCAAGGCCCGCATCGACACCGGCCTCAGCAAGTCGGGGGGCTATGGCGAGCTCGCCGAGGACAAGTTCATCTTCGTCTTTCAGGACATCCGCGGCCGTTTCGGTTCCGAAGGCGAGTTCGTGAACCTGCGGCCGCTCAAGAAGACCGCCGACGGCATCGACGAGGCAACCGACACCTATGACAGCATCGACTGGCTGGTAAAAAACCTGCCCGGCAACAATGGCAAGGTTGGCGTGTTCGGCGTGTCCTATGGCGGCTGGACCGCCGCCGTGGCGACGGTGAACCCGCATCCCGCGCTCAAGGCCGTGACCTCGCAGGCGTCGCCCGAAGACATGTTCATCGGCGACGACTTCCTGCACAATGGTGCGTTCCGGCTCGATTATGCCTGGTCGTGGGTGTCGGCGCTCGAGACCGACGGGCGGACGATGAACGCGTTCGATTTCGGCACCGACGATGCCTATGACTGGTATCTGAAACAGTCCGACCTCGCCAATATGGACCAGCGGCTGCTCGGCCGCTCGATGCCGAGTTGGCAAAACTTCGTTTCGCATCCGAACTATGACAGCTTCTGGCGCGACAGCCGCACGTCGCACATGATGCCGGCCAAGGTCGCGGTCCCCAATCTGATCGTTGCGGGCTGGTGGGACCAGGAAGATTTCTATGGCCCCATGACGATCTATGCCAATCAGGAGAAGGGCGACGATCGCGGCCTGAACTATCTGGTGGTGGGGCCGTGGAACCACGGCGGTTGGCGCGGCGACGGCAGAAAATATGGCCCGTTCGAACTGGGCGGAAAGACGGGGCAGTGGTTTCGCAGCACCGTCGAGCTTCCCTGGTTTCGCTATTGGCTGAAGGGTGTCGGCAAGCTCGATCAGCCCGAGGCGCTGGTCTTCCAGTCAGGGAGCAACAAGTGGCAGCGCCTTTCGCGCTGGCCCGCCGTCGAGGGCAAGCAGCGCAGCCTCTATCTGCATCCCGATGGCAAGCTTTCGTTCGACGCCCCGAAGTCGCGCAAGGGCGCCAGCAGCTTCGTCTCGGATCCCGCAAACCCGGTGCCGTATCGCGACAGGGCGATATTGAAGCCGTTCATGCGGCCGGGATCGGAATGGTCGACCTGGATAGCCGACGACCAGGCCCCCTTCACGAAGCGCAAGGATGTGCTGTTCTGGCAGACCGAGCCGCTGGCCGAGGATATGACCATTGCCGGCGATATTGGGGCGCGCCTCTATGCCAGTACGACGGGCACCGACGCCGACTGGGTGGTCAAGCTGGTCGATATCTATCCGTCCGACGCGGCGACGCCCCAGGGGTTGCGCGGGCGTCAGCGGATGATCGCGAATGACGTTTTCCGCGGCCGTTTTCGTACCAGCTATGAAAAGCCGGTGGCGATCGAGCCGGGCAAGGCGCTGGAATATAAGATCGACCTGCATTCGGCGTCGCATGTGTTTCGCAAAGGGCACCGTATCGGGGTGCAGGTGCAGAGCAGCTGGTTCCCGCTGATCAACCGCAACCCGCAGACCTTCGTACCCAATATCCTGAAAGCCAAGCCGGGAGATTATCGCGCGCAGACGCATTCGGTCTTCTATTCGCGCGATCTGCCTTCATCGATCTCGATGGCCGTGGTGCCTGGCGAAGCGGACAGGCTGCCGGTCGGCGGCCAATAAGAATTTAAACAGCAGCGGACGTATCTCCGCAATCGGTGAATTGCGATTGGTTCGCTCGCGTGCGGACCCGACGCGTTGGGACTTGCCAGCCTCGTTTTGTCGCGATGCTGCTGATTAACCACTCGTTTCAGTGTGCGCGTCACCATCTTCTGCTATCGATGCAGCCAACACGGCGTGTCGGTGCGTCATGAAGGATTATCGGGCATGCGCAAGGCGGCAAGCTGGCAACGGGCGATGGCGGCGAATTGGGTGCTCATCGTCACCGGCGCCGGCGCCCTTCTGATATTATTCTTTCTGTCGCTCGCGACCGATCGCGGCTTCGAACAGAATGCCCGTTTGCGCCAGCAAGTCTCCGATTCCTATGATGCGAGAGCCGCCTTGCAGGGCGTATTGACGCGGCACCAGGACATCGAGCTTGGCCAGCGCGGCTATGTCATCACCGGTGATCCGGAATTTTTGACCCCCTATCGCGCCGCCGAGGCGCGCATCGATGCCAATTTCGACCTGTTTGAAAAATTGGCGGGGAATGACGGGCAGGGGCGGTTGATCGATGAGCTTCGCCGGACGTCCGTGCAGAAGCGGCGTTTCGTCGCCCGGACGATCGATCTTGTCGAGAGCGGACGGCGAGACGAAGCGGTGCGGCTGATCGCGAGCGGCGAGGGCAAGCGGTCGATGGACCATATCCGCGTGCTGATCAGCGAGATATCGGAGGCCGAACGGCAAAAGCTGGAAGAGCGGACCGCAGCAGCCAATGCCGCGCGAGAGCGATTGCGCGACCGCACCTTCACGCTGCAGATCGGATTGATCCTGCTGCTTGCGTTGTCGGCGATCCTGATCGGACGCAGCCAATGGGCACGTAAAAAGGCGCATCGCCGCGCGCGCGACCTTGCGGTGCGGCAGGAGGCGATTTTCGACAGCGCGAAGGACGGGATGATCGTCCTGAACCCGAGCGGCAGCATCGAGAGCCTGAATCCGTCGGCCGCGAAGATGTTCGGCGTGCCATCGGAATCGCTGCTGCGGCGCGACATCGGGTCGCTGTTCGAAATCGCACCCGACCGCGGGCAGATCGAAACTTTCCTGCGCCGATTGAAGGCGAACCGGAAGGAGAGTTACGGGCAGATCCAGGAATTCGTCGGCCGCCGCCAGAATGGCGCCACCTTCCCGCTCGAGGTGTCGGTCAGTCCGGTGCACCTCGCCGACGGCACGCTGTTCGTCGCGGTGATCCGCGATATCAGCGACCGGCGTGAGGTCGAGCAGATGAAGGGGGAGTTCGTCGCGACCGTCAGCCACGAATTGCGTACGCCGCTGACGTCGATCGCGGGATCGCTTGGGCTGATCAGCGGCGGTGCGGCGGGCGAAATCCCGCCGAAGGCCGCGCGATTGGTCGAGATTGCGCACAGCAACGCGGCGCGCCTCGTGCGACTGATCAACGACATCCTCGATATCGAAAAGATCGAAGCGGGGCGGATGCAGTTCGATCTCCGCCCGCTCGCGCTGGGGCCGTTGCTCGAAGCGGCCGAGCATCAGACCGCGGGCTTCGCCGGCGAATATGGCGTGCCGGTCCATATCGAGCCGGTGGCGGCCGGGACGGCCGTCCTCGCCGACGAGGATCGGTTGATGCAGGTCGTCACCAACCTTCTGTCCAACGCGATCAAATTCTCTCGGCGCGGTGAGGCGGTGACGGTCCGGGTTACGCCGCTCGACCGGCGATACCGGATCAGCGTCATCGACCGGGGCGACGGCATCCCCGAATCGTTCCGCAGCCGCATCTTCGGCAAATTCGCGCAGGCCGACGCGTCGGATTCGCGGCAAAAGGGCGGCACCGGTCTGGGGCTCAGCATCGTGCGCGAAATCGTCGTGCGGCTGGGCGGTTCGGTCGATTTCGAGAGCGTCGAGGGCGCGGGCAGCATCTTTCACGTCGACCTGCCGGCGGCCGAATTGCCGGCCGCGGTTCCGGCGCCGGGCGAGATCGAGGCGCCGCTGCCCGATGACCCCACGTTGCCGGTCGTGCTCCATGTCGATGACGATCCCGACATGCTCGCGGTCGTCGCCAGCGCCTTCGACGGCAGGGCGGCGATCCATTCGACGCCGAGCGTGGCCGAGGCGCGCGCTGCGATCCGGCGGACGCGCTATGACGCCGCGATCCTCGACGTCGGGATGCTCGACGGATGCGGAACCGACCTTGTCGCGCCGCTGCGCAAACGCGCGCCGGCCTTGCCCGTCGTCCTGTTCACCGCGCAGGAGGTCGACGGCGCGCCGAAAGACGGTATCGACCTTGTCCTCGTCAAATCGCGCGCCAGCCTCGACACGCTGGTGCGCGAAGTGACCGACCGGATCGGCGCGAAGCGGGCGAATGGCGGAGGCGGCAAATGAGCAACCGGATTCTCTACATCGACGACGAGGACGATATTCGCGAGGTCGCCGAAATGGCGCTCGAGCTCGATCCGTCCTTCGCCGTTCGCACCTGCGGGTCGGGCCGCGAAGGGCTGGCGGCGGCGCGCGAATGGCAACCCGATCTGATCCTGCTCGACGTGATGATGCCAGAGTTGGATGGGCCGGGCGTGCTCGAATTGCTCCGGCAAGATCCCGCGACGGCGGCGATCCCGGTCGTGTTCATCACCGCGCGGACGCAGGCGCACGAGGTTGCGCGGCTACGCGAACTCGGCGCGCGCGGCGTGCTTGCCAAACCCTTCGACGCGATGGCGCTGGCCGGGCAGGTGCGGGAGTTGCTCGATGGCTGAGATCGACGCGCGCCTGGCCGCGATTGCCGAACGCTTCGCCGCGCAGGCGGGGCAGACCGCGGCGGAGATCGCGACCGCGCTCGATCGCGAAGACTGGTCCGAACTGGCGCGGCTGAGCCACAGTCTGGCCGGGCGTGCGGGGATGTTCGGCTATGGCGCGATCGGTGATGCGGCGCGGTCGGTGGAGCAAGCAGTCGATGCCGGCCTGGCGGACGATGTGAAGGTTCGCTTGACGCAGGATTTACTCACCCAAATGGCCGCGCTAAATCGCGCCTGATGGGTGGTTATGATTAACGGCGGAGGGTGGACCATGGCCCGCCGCCGGTGATATTATATAAGTTCAACAATATCGTGGTGGATCGAAATGACGAAAGTGCTCGTGGCGGACGATGATCCGCTCACCATGGCAGGGATTACGGCGCTTCTCGACAAGACGAATTTCGATGTGGTGGCGACGGTGAATACGGGCACGGCGGTGCTCGACACGCTACCCGGCGCGCGGCCCGACCTCCTGATCCTCGATAATGGCATGCCCGAACGCAGCGGGCTCGACGTGCTGCGGACGCTGCGCAGTCGCGGCGACGCCCGACCGGTCGTGCTGCTCACCGGCGGTCTCAACGATGAACTGGCGCGCGAGGCGATCCAGCTGTCGGTCAACGGCATCGTGATCAAGGCGACCGCGCCGCGCGACCTGCTCACCTGCCTTGAAAGCGTTGTGCAGGGACGGCGCTGGCTCGACCAGGACGTGATGCAGCGCGTGATGGAGCAGGCGATGTCGCCCGATGCGCCGCGCGACCCGTTCGAGGTGCTGAGCGGCCGCGAGCGTGCCGTGGCCTCGCTCGCGAAACGCGGGCTGCGCAACAAGGAAATCGCCGACGAGCTAGGGCTGACCGAAGGCACAGTGAAGGTTCATCTTCACAAGGTTTTTGATAAGCTTAACATCCGTGGCCGCACCGAACTTATCCTGTTGGCGCAGGATCGCGGCGCCTGAAACTATACCGGAAGATATAAGCTGTTTTCACCGTTGGAGAGCGGCTTTGTCGCCTCCCGGTGAATATCGCACGCGCGAGAGTTAGCGCATCTGTCGATCAAGTTGGCGGCATCGGGCCGTCACCGACGACAGGCGATACATGGGCTTTCTGCGCACCCTTATCTTGCTGGCCTTGGCGGTGATCAGTGTGATCGCCAGCCAGCATGCGCATGCGCAGGTCACCGCCTATGCGGTGGGGCAGGGCGCGGTGAATAGCGTCGAGGTCGGCGTCGAAGTGCGCGCGTCGGTGCTCGGCCGCTGCGGTTTCGCCACCGGCGGCGCCCCCACCGGCGCCATCGACCAGGCCGATTTCGACAAGACGGGTTTTACGAAGGATTTCGCGATCCAGCTCAACTGCACCGGTGCTTCGCGGATTGCGGTGTCGTCGGCGAACGGTGGCATGGCCAACGCGGCGACCGGCGGCACCGGCTACCAGACCAAGGCCCCTTATAATGTCGCGCTCTATATGGCGGCCGACAATGGCACCAACGCATCGGCCAGTTGCGCCGCTGCGACGCTCGCCGCGGGTGGCAGCTGCACCTTTGCCGGTACGGCGAGCACCGCCACCGGGCTTCGCCTCGCTGGTGCCTCGACCAAGGCCAACGGTTCCTATCTCCGCGTCAGCGCACCCGCTTATGCCGGAACCGATACGCTCGCCGCGGGTCGCTATACCGATACGCTCTCGATCACCGTCAGTGTCAGTCCTTAACGTCATGTTGAACAATTCGAATCCGCGCTTATTAACTATCGGATCCTATTTCGGGGTCCGATATGATGGCACCTACGATATTGATTTCGAACCGGATCGCCCGCGCAGCGATCGTCTTGGCCGGCATGAGCCTGGCGGTACCGGCGATGGCGGACGAGGTGAACCAGATCGCCATTTATGGCGAAGTGGCGCCGCGTTGCTGGGTTGCCCAACCAATGAAGATCACCGCGACGAATGCGGCCGTGCAGGTGACGCCCGCCCGCGCGATCTGCAATCAGGCGCGTCCGGTTCTGGCGTCGGAAGTGCGGATGATCGATTCGGACGGCCTGTTGATGAAACGCGTGCCCGCCGCCGCCAAACGCCCGGGGGCACTCTCCACTCGCACCGCGCTAGAGATCGTCGTAACACCTCAGCTATGAGGGTTTGGACGGCCGGTTTATCAGCGCTGGGATTGACGTGCGCAGTCGCGCTCGCGCAGCCCGCCGCCGCCCAGTCGCAAATATCCTCGGTCTGCGGCGTGACCGGCGCCGCGACCGCGCCCGCCAGCATCACCTATGATCCCTTCTCGCCCGGCGGCCTGTCCGAAGCGACGGTCCCGCTGATCCTGCGGCGCAACCGCGGCCTGATCCTCGGCCGCACGCGCGAGGTCAGCCTCGTGATCGTCTCGCCGTCGGGATCGTCCGCGCTCGACGTCACTTATAACGGCTATCGCGTCATCTATCCCGAGGGTTCGACCGCGGGCCGCCCGCGCTCGCTCAATTCGAAGGACAATGGCGCGGGCGCGGCGGGCGAGATTCGCTATGATTTTGGCAGTTTGCTCCAGGCGGACACATCGACGCCGCTCAACCTGCGCGTGACCGTGCCGCCGGGCACCGACCTGTCGGCAGGCGAACCGATCATCCTCGACCTTCTTTATATCTGCTCGGGCGAGAATGGCATGGCGAGCGTGTCGGTCCCGACGCGCGATACCGGATCGATCCGCATCAACGTCAACACGGTGAGCGCGCTCCAGGCCTATTATGCAGGTTCGCCACTCGATTTCGGCGAGATCGGCGAGGCGACCACTGCGGCGGTGCTTGCGGCGCCCGATCGCTATACAACCTCGGCATCGAACTCGCTTCGCGTGCGCAGTTCGGGACCGTTCGAGGTCAGGATGCGCTCGCAGAACGACTTCAAGCTGACCTATCCCGGCGGCAACCTGTCCAACACGGCGCAGACGATCCGTTACAGCGCACGCTTCCTGGGACAGGAGATCACGTCGAACAGCGGCTTCGGTACGCGGACCTGCGCGCGCGCGGGCATGGACGGAAGCGCCGGGGTGCTGCCGCTGCGCACGACGCTGAAGGAAGGCGGCTCGGCGAAGACGCCGGCGACCAATTATAGCGACATCATCAGCATCACCTTTACGCCGATCGTCACCGCAAGCTCGGCGACCAGCTGCGCGGGCCTCTGACCGCCCCTATATCGTCGGGTATAGGAAATGATTCCCGAAGTTAGCTTCGTTTTTGCCAGACGCTAAATATTGCCGGCAATCGATCCGGCCTATCTCCAACTCGTCAGGGCGATGAGCCCTCCCGGATTTTCGATTGGAGATATGAAATGAAAAAGCTTGTTCTCTCGGCCCTCATCATCGGTTCGACCTTCGCTGCTGCTCCCGCTTTTGCCCAGTCGGCCGCCGGTTCGGTCGATGTGACCGGCACCGTCGCCGCCCGCTGCTCGGCCGTCACCGCGATCACCGGCAGCATCACGCTCGGCGAACTTGCGAAGAGCGACGGCACCGTCGACGCCAGCTTCGCCGGCAACACCGGTGGCCTCAGCCGCAACTTCACCGTGAAGTGCAACGGTTCGAACCCGAAGATTTCGGTTGAAGCAAAGCCGCTGGTGAACGCCGCCGCGACCAACTCGCCGAATGGCTACACCAACACCGTCCACTACACCGCGACGCTGGTTGCGACGGGTGCGAAGGGTGGCACCACGCCGGTTGCCGACCAGTCGCTGAGCACCGGTGCGACCACCGCGCAGGTCGGCGACCGCCTGGCCGCGACCGCGAACAACATCACGCTGACCGTGGGCAGCGGCCTGACCTCTGATTCGACGGCGATCCTCGACGCCGGCACCTATGCCGGCAAGGTCGAAATCACGATTGCACCGACCGCCTGACACCTGGGGGGGTGTTCCCGGCAGGCCTAGTCCACAGGTCTGCCGGGATTAACCTTTGAAGGATATGGTCATGCGCAATCCCAAAGCCCTTGCGGCCGAACTCCGCCTTCGCGCGCTTGATGCGGAACCGCAGGAGCAGGCCGAACTGCTTTTTCTCGCAGCCGAATATGAAAATCTGGCCGATACGCCGGCATTCGGCGGCAGGCCCGACTGGTTGGGAGTTCCCCTTCCCAACTGAAGGCGACCGGCGAGCGACCGCCGGTCGCCTTTATGGATAACGTCATGATTACTAAATTTCTTTCTTGGCGGAATACGGCCTTCGGTCCATCGTCCCGACTGCGGGTGGGGCAACGGGTGAGGAGTAGATCATTGCAGTTGCTCAGGAGTTTTGGCGGCGCGGTCGTCGCCGTGGCGATCGCTGCCGCCGTGTCGGTGGCCGCTTATGCGATGGTCGTCCAGCCGGTGGTTATCGACCTCACGACCTCGGGCCGCGCGATGAGCCAGGTGATCACGGTCGAAAACACGTTCGACAAGCCGCTGCCGGTGGAAATGCGCATCGAAGGGCTCGACCTCACGGCCGATGGCGTGAATGCGACCGGCAAGGATCCGGGCGACCTCTCGGTCTTTCCGCCGCAGGCGCTGATCCAGCCCGGCCAGCGTCAGAGTTTTCGCGTGCAATATGTCGGCGATCCCGCGCTCGCGCGCAGCAAGCATTATTTCGTCACCGCAGCACAGCTGCCGGTGCAGACGAACGATACGCAATCGAACGTCCAACTGCTCTATAATTTCCAGGTTCTCGTCAGCGTGTCGCCCGACGGCACGAAACCGGCGCTGTCAATTGCCTCGGCCGAGATCGGCAAGGATGCCGAGGGTAATCCGGCACCCGTGATCGCGGTCGCCAATGCCTCGGCGGCGCACGGCTATGTGTCGCGCGGCCGCGTCCGCGTTATTCAGTTCGCCCCCGACGGCAAGGAAGTCTTCCGCAAGGAAATCTCAGGCCCCGAGTTGCAGCAGACGCTCGGCTACGGCTTGATCGGCGGCGGCCAGACGCGCCGGATGACCTTGCCCATTCGCCTTCCGCAGCCCGGCGGGCGGATCGAGGCGCAGTTCACGCCCGACAATTGAAGGTTCCGGCGGTTCGCATGAACCCTCTTTTCATCGCAGGATTTTTGCTCGCCGCCTCGGCGATGCCGGTCGCTGGCCATGCGCAGGCTCCGGTGGATGCCGGCACGCGCGTGGTCATTGATCCGGGCGCCGACGGCGCGGCGATCAACCCGACCGGGCGCGCGGTCGTGCTGACCGCGCCGTTGTTCGACGGACAGGCCTATCTTGGCGACACGACGCTGACGCTCGAACCGGGCGGACAGGGGAGCTTTTCGGCCGAACGCTTGATCGTGCTGCTCGCGCCGCGGCTGGCGCCGCCGCTCATCGAGCGCCTGCGCGCGCGTCTCGCCGAACGCGGGACGATCGGGCGCGCCGACCTCGAAGGGGTCGGCGTCGGCATTCGTTATGATCCGCTCACACTGCAATTGGTCATGGATATCGCCCCCGCGAGCCGCGCCACTCGTTCGGTCACGCTCGGCGGCGAAGCCGCGCGCGGCGCGGTCAATTATATCGCACCCGCCGATTTCAGCGCCTATCTCAACATCCGCGGATCGATGGACTGGGTGCAGCAGGGCAGCGACAAAGGACTCGCGGCGCCGATCACCTTTCTCGACGGCGCGGTGCGCACGGGCGGGGTGGTGCTCGAAAGCGAAGCGAACTGGCAGGCGGGCGCGCGTGGCGCCGATTTCCAGCGTCGCGGCACGCGTTTCATCTACGACGACCGGAACAATCTCGTCCGCTGGGCGGGCGGCGATCTGCAGACGTTAGCGCGCGGATTTCAGGCGGCGCCCGAGATCAGCGGGCTGTCGATCTCGCGCTTCTATTCCTTGCTCGATCCGCAGCGGATCATCCGCCCGCGCGGCAACCGCAGCTTCCGGATCGAGCGGCGCTCGGTCGTCGAGGTGCGCGTCAATGGCCAGTTGGTGCGGCGGCTCGAACTCGATCCCGGCACCTTCGACCTCAAGGATTTCCCTTTCACGCAGGGCTCGAACGACGTCCGGCTGACGATCACAGACGATGCCGGGCGCACCGAATCGTTCAATTTCGATATCTTCCTCGATCAGGCGCAGCTTGCCGAAGGGCTCAGCGAGTTCGGCCTTTACGCCGGGGTGCTCGCGCCGCTCGGCCGGCGCGGCCCGGTCTACAGCAACGACATGGCGTTCAGCGGCTTCTATCGCCGCGGCCTCAGCGACCAACTGACCGTCGGCGCGAATGCGCAGGCCGACCCCAATGGCTGGATGGGCGGGGTCGAGACGGTGGTCGCGACGCCGATAGGCTCGTTCGGCGGCTTCGCCTCGGCTTCGCATGTCGACGGGGTCGGGAAGGGCTGGGCGTCGATCCTGACCTTTCAGCGGACGATCACGCGGCGCAGCGGCGGCGCCGATGCGCTGTCGCTGTCGTTCGAGACGCGCAGCCGCAATTTTGCGCCGATCGGCGTCGGCCTGCCATCGAACCCGTACCGCTATGTCGCTGGCGCCAGCTATAACGGCGCGATCAACGACGCGCTCTATGCCGGGCTCGACGCGCGCTATTCGCGCGGCCGCGCCGATGAGCCCAATGTCGCAAGCCTGCGCGCGACGGGCGGCTGGCGCATCTCGCCGCGGCTGAACCTGACCGGCGACGTCAGTTACGAACGCGCCGGCCGGCAGGACCGCGTCGGTGTCTTCCTCTCGCTCGTCTTCCGCCTCGACCGCGCGTCGAGCCTGCGCTCGGACTATGATAGCCGCAACAACCGCAAGCGGCTGACCTATCAGACCTATCATGGTGCGGGCACGGGCGCGTATAATTTCAGCGCCGATGTCGAACATAGCGACCTCGGCGTCGCGACGACCGTGAACGGCATCTATTACAGCAACCGCGCCGAACTCGGTTTCAGCCATTTCGGCACCTTCGACCGCGATCTCGGCGGATCGACGGGGCAGCGGAGTTCTTTGCGCTTCGGCACCTCGCTCGCGGTCGCCGATGGCAGTTTCACGATCGGACGGCCGATCCAGGACAGTTTCGCGATCGTCCGCGCGCACCCCTCGCTGAAGGGGACCGACCTCTTCGTCGACGCCAATGGCCGCTTTTCGACCGCGAACAGCGGCGCGATGGGGACCGCGCTGCAACCAAGCCTCAGCAGCTACAGCGAGCGCAATCTGCTGGTGACCGCGCCCGACGCGCCGATCGGCACCGATCTTGGCGAAGGCTCGTTCCGCCTGCTGCCCGCATATCGCAGCGGATATAAGCTAACGGTAGGATCTGACTATATGGTGAGTGTCGTCGGACGCCTGCTCGGCACCAATGGCGAGCCGATCACGCTAATCGCGGGAACCGCGGTTGAGGAAGCGCATCCCGAACGTGAGCCGGTGCCGCTGTTCACCAATGCGGCGGGCCGGTTCGGCGCGACCGGGCTGGCGCCTGGCCGTTGGCGTATCACTTTAAGCGATGCCGACCGGACCCGGTTCGATCTCGTCATCCCCGACAGTGCCAATCGCACGATAGCGGCGGGCGATCTTGTTCCAACGGTGCCGTAACGGTGCTGCTTTCTGGCGGCCGCTTGCAAATGCTGCCTGAGGCTACCGGCGAAATACTGCGATTGGCGCTTCCGAATGACGGTTTAGGCTGAAAGGGACGGGCGAGAGCTTCGCGCGACCGAGAAATTCGCCTAATTTACTACTCCCACTCGATCGTCCCCGGCGGCTTGGACGTATAGTCGTACACCACGCGGTTGACGCCCTGCACCTCGTTGATGATGCGCGTCGCGCAGCGGCTGAGGAAGCTTGCGTCGAAGGGGTAGATGTCGGCGGTCATGCCGTCGGTAGATGTCACCGCACGAAG
>JAESGS010000473.1_pt1 | contig 29787 bp, 12 predicted proteins | sample 9269761 | NCBI WGS metagenome assembly JAESGS01 (sample SAMN15741799, study PRJNA653493) | algae metagenome | isolation source: Cyanosarcina radialis HA8281-LM2 and co-occurring heterotrophs from damp... | place: USA: Makauwahi cave, Hawaii | collected 2011-01-06 | reverse complement strand
AGCCCGCGTTGCTCGCGGTGCTTCCGCAAGTTCTGGCAAGTGGCGCGATGGTGCTGCCGAGCTTTGCGCCGGGGTTCGGCCCCTTCCCCGATGCTCGCGGCCGGTGGATCGCACGGCCCGACGATCACGCCGCACGCCGCGCGGCGGTATCGCTCTATGCCGCGTTCGTCGCCGACGCGGCGCTCCGCCTGATCGGAACGAAGGAGCGATTGTTGATCGAGGGCCGCTTTGCCGAGGGGCAGGTTTTCGTCCGCGCGCTCGCCGCGCTGCGCCCTGACCTGCACATCTACATCGGCAAGGCGCACAATGACGTTTCTTATGGCGCGCTCCGCCTGCTCGACGCCACCCGGCCTTCCGTCGAGCCGCTCGAACTCGTCACGCCGCTCGACGTCGACATCTCATCCTACCATGATCGGTGGCGGCACGAAGTCTTGCGAATGGAGGCGGCCGCGTGAAGCCTGCCTCGATCGGCGACTATCGCGAAGCCGCGCGGCGCCGCCTGCCCCATTTCCTCTTCGAATATTTCGACGGCGGTTCTTACGCCGAGCGCACGTTGCGTGCGAATATTGAGGATTTGCAGGATATTGCTCTGCGTCAGCGGGTGCTGACCGATGTATCGGAGATCGACCTGTCGACGAAGCTGTTCGGCCAACATCTTGCGATGCCGGTCGCGCTCGGCCCGATCGGCCTCGCCGGGATGGCGGCGTGTCGCGGCGAGGTACAGGCGGCGCGCGCGGCGGCGGCAAAGGGCGTGCCCTTTACGCTGTCGACGGTGTCGGCCTGTTCGCTCGGCGAAGTCGCTCGGGGTTCACCGACGCCCTTCTGGTTCCAGCTTTATATGGTGCGCGACCGCGGCTTCATGCGGTCGCTGCTCGACGAGGCGAGCGCGGCGCATTGCCCGGTGCTGGTGTTCACCGTCGATATGCCGCTGCCCGGCGCGCGCTATCGCGACGTCCGCTCGGGGCTGTCGGGCGCCGCGAACTTGCGCGGACAGGTGCGGCGTGTCGGACAGGCCATGGCCCGCCCCGGCTGGGCATGGGACGTCGGCATCCACGGCCGCCCGCACCAGCTCGGCAATGTCGCGCCGCTGCTCGGCCCCAAATCGGGGCTCGAGGATTTCCTCGGCTGGATGAAGGATAATTTCGACCCGAGCGTGACCTGGGCCGACCTCGATTTCGTGCGCGCGCACTGGAACGGCCCGATCGTTATCAAGGGCATATTGGACGCCGATGACGCGCGCCGCGCGGACGAAGCAGGCGTCGACGGGATCATCGTGTCGAACCATGGCGGGCGGCAACTCGACGGCGTGCCATCGGTGGCACGCGCGCTGCCCGCGATCGCCGATGCGGTCGGCAGCCGGCCGACCATCCTCGCCGACGGCGGGGTGCGGTCGGGGCTTGATGCCGTCCGGATGCTCGCGCTGGGGGCGCAAGGCGTGCTGCTCGGCCGCGCGTGGGCGTTCGCGCTCGCCGCTGCCGGCGAAGCGGGCGTGCGGCATGTGCTGGATCTGATCGAAGCCGAAATGCGCGTCGCAATGGCGCTCACCGGGGTGACAACAGTTGACAAGATCGGCCCGGAAACGCTGGCCGCCTGACACGAACGAGGGGGAAGAAATATGGACGCGAACCCGCTGCTTGGCGTGTTCTTTCACTGGCTCGGCGGACTGTCGTCGGCGAGCTTCTATGTGCCGTACAAGCGCATCCGCGCTTGGTCGTGGGAGATTTTCTGGATCACCGGCGGCATCTTTTCCTGGGCGATCGCGCCATGGCTATTCGCATCGATCCAGACGCACGACCTGATCGGCGTGCTCAGCCGCACACCCGCCGACATCTGGTTCTGGTGCTGGTTCTGGGGCGCCATGTGGGGGCTCGGGGGGCTCACCTTCGGGCTCACCATGCGCTATCTCGGCCTGTCGCTCGGCATGGCGGTCGCGCTCGGACTGACAACGGTCATCGGCACGATGGGGCCGCCGATCTTTCGCGGCACGCTCGGCGAGTTGTTTGCGACGACAAGCGGACAGATGGTGTTCCTCGGCATCGCGATCACCTTGGTCGGGATCGTCATCGTCGCGCAGGCCGGGCGCCGCAAGGAACGCGAGATGAGCGGCGCAGCCGCGCCCGATACGTCCGAATTCAACCTCCGCAAAGGCCTCGCGATCGCGGTCTTTTCGGGGATCATGTCGGGCTGCTTTGCCTGGGGTCTCGACGCGGGCGCGCCGATCCGTGCGCTGACGCTGGCGGCGGGGACCGACCCGCTATGGCAGGGTCTTCCGGTGCTCTGCGTGGTGCTGCTCGGCGGGCTCACCACCAACCTTATCTGGTGCGGCGTATTGATCGCGCGCAACCGCAGCATTCGCCAGTTCGCCGGCGAGGCCGCGCCCGGTGCGACCGAAAAGCCGCCGCTCGCTCTCAACTATGGCCTCGCCGCGCTGGGCGGGACGCTCTGGTACTTCCAATTCTTCTTCTATACGATGGGCGAGAGCCAGATGGGCCGCTTCGGCTTTTCGAGCTGGACACTGCACATGGCGAGCATAATTCTCTTCTCGACGCTATGGGGCTTCGCGCTCAGGGAGTGGGCGCCCGCAGGTAAACGGACGCGCGCCTGTGTATGGCTGGGAATCGCGGTGCTGATGCTGTCGACGATCGTCATCGGATATGGCAACAGCCTGACGTGAGAGCGGCCAGACCAGCAGTGGTCCAACATCGCCTGATGGCGGCATCCTCCTTAGGAAGAAGGAACGTTCGGGCGGGCAGCGGATTGTTTCCGCATGGATATGCGCTCCGGTCCGATGGCCCCGGCCGCCGACTCTTCCGCCGTCCCCTGGGCGGACCGGACGCGACGCTGGGCAAAGACCGCATGGACGCCCGCGTGGCTCGCAAAGCGTCCACGGCCGCTACGCGTCGCGATCCGCACCGTTGCAATCGTCCTGCTCACGCTGTTCGCGATCTGGCTGATCCTCTTCATCACCAAGGGCCGGTTCCTGAAAGGCCCTTTCGAACGCTTCGCGACCTCGCAGCTCGAACGCCAGGTCGACGTAGGCGGCGACTTCCAGCTCTATTTCGCGCCGTTTAACGTCAAATTCTATGCCGAGGATATTCGCATCGCCAACCCCGCATGGGCTCGCGAAAAGCAGTTTTTCGTGGCGAAGAGGGTCGATACGCGGCTGGCGACGTTGCCGCTGATCTTTGGCGACCGCATCCTGCGCTTTGCCGATCTCGACGGCGCGCGCGTGGCGCTCGAATGGGACAGCGGCAACCGCCGGAACAGCTGGACTTTCGGTGATCCGAACCGGCCGCCCGAGCCGCTCGAGCTGCCCAGGATCCAGCGCGCCGCGATCACGCAGTCCGGTCTCAGCTACCGCGATCCCAAATTACGGCTGTTCGCGGATATCGATATCGACACGGTCCGCGCGGCCGGCACGCGTATCAACGACGACATCCGCTTTTCCGGGCGCGGGACGATGCGCGCGCAACCCTTCACCCTGTCGGGCAGCCTTGCCTCGCCCAATGAAACGATCGCGGGGGGCAGGAATGCGCTGACCCTCCATGCAACCGGGCTCGGCAACAGGCTCGACATATCGGGCACATTGCCCGGCCCGACCGAACTCGAGGGCGCCGATCTCAAATTGCAGGCGCGCGGCGGCAATCTGTCGCGCATTTTCGATTTTCTTGGCGTCGCCATCCCCGATACGCGCGCCTATCGCGTCGCCTCCGCCCTCACCTACGAAGACGAAGTCTGGAAGCTGACGGGGATGAAGGGAATGTTCGGCGACAGCGATCTCGCCGGTTCGCTTGCGGTCAGCCAGCCGAAAGGGCGCCTCTATCTCAAGGCCGACCTCGCGACCCGCTCGCTCAATATCATCGATGCGGGACCGTTCGTCGGCTATGATCCGCAGCGGCTCGACAAGATGGGCACCGGCGGAACCGTCGAGACAGTCAGCGGCCGTCCGCGCGTCCTCCCCGATGCCCCGCTGCGCGTCGAGGCTCTCAAGCGGTTCGACGCCGACGTTCGTTACCGGGTCGCCAGGGTGCGCGCCGAAAGCTTTCCGATCAGCAACGTCGACCTGACGCTCGCGCTCAAAAACGGGCTGATGGAGCTCAAGCCATTCAATTTCGTCGTCGCCGGCGGTACCGTCAAAAGCGGTATCTCGATCGATGCACGCCCCGCGGTGGTGCGCACCGAATATGACATCCGCCTGTCGCCGACGCGGCTCGGCACCTTGCTGGCCCGCTTCGGAACCGAGGCGTCGGGGACGACGGGCACGGTCAGCGGTCGCATAAGGATGGTGGGCTTTGGCGACAGCGTGCGCCAGTCGCTCGCGACTTCGAACGGCCGCATCGCCTTTGTCCTGCCGCAGGGCAGTTTCTGGACGCGCAATATCCAACTCGCCGAACTCGATCTCGGAACCTTCGTGCAGAAGATGTTTCAGGACAAGCTCAAGAAACCCGTCGAGATCAACTGCGGGGTGATCGCCTTCACGGTTCGCGGCGGCGTCGCGGCCGCCGATCCGATCCTGATCGACACCACGAAGAATGTGATGCTCGGCCGCGGCGGCTTCTCGTTCCGCAGCGAGGCCATCGACATGGCGGTACGCGCCGACGGCAAGACCTTCAGCCTCTTTTCGGGTCAGTCGCCGGTCGGGGTCGGCGGCTATTTCGCGGCGCCGAAGATCGATCCGGTGAGCGACGAACTCGCCGGGCGCGCGGGGGCCGGGCTCGGTCTTGGCATCCTCGCCAGCCCGGCGGCGCTGGTCATCCCGTTCATCGATCCCGGCGATGCAAAGGCGGCGCAATGCGGTCCCGTCCTCGCCGGCGCCACGGCACAGGCGCAGCGGACGAGCAAGGGCAAGCCGCGCGACGATGTCGGCAAGGGCACGACCGCCAAATCGGAAGACGGCAAACAGACCGGCGAAGAGCGGCAAAAACAGCGCAAGAAGTTCCTCGGAATCTTCTGACGCGGTTGTCTCTATTTCAGGCGGGCAGCGTCCTGTGCGAGCGCAAGCGCGCCGAGCGGGCCGGCACGCGAACCGAGCCCCGGCGGCTGGAGGAAATTTTCGATATCATCGGTAACGAGGGCGGTAGCTGCATAGCCCGCGAGACTGTCGATCAGGCGCTCGCGAATTTGATCGAGCAATTGCGGTTGGCCGGTGACGACACCGCCGCCGATCAGGATGCGTTGCGGCAGGCTGGTCAGCACCAGATTGTGGCAGAGCATGGCGATCGAATGTGCGGCAAAGGCCCATGCGGGGTCATCCGGCGCGACGTCGGAACCCTTTCGGTTCGCGCGCGCCTCGATGGCGGGGCCACTCGCCATGCCTTCGACGCAATCGCCATGGAAAGGGCAGTTACCGGCAAAGCCATCCCCGACCAGGCGCGGCACGCGTTGGTGGCCGGCCTCGCTATGCGCAAGACCCCGAAGCGGTTGCCGTCCCGAAATCGAACCGACGCCGATCCCCGTGCCCACGGTGACATAGGCCCAGCTATCGAGACCCTGCGCCGCCCCCCAGCGCCCCTCGGCCAGCGCGGCGCCATTGACGTCGGTATCGAGCGCGAACGGCTTGTCGCCTGCCAGCGTCAGCAGGTTGGCGCCGTTCCACGACCTTTTGGGCGAATTGACGACGCAGCCATAATCGGGCGCTGCCGGGTCGAGCTGCAGCGGGCCAAAGCCAGCGATGCCGAGCGCGTGAAAATCCCAGCTGTCGAGGATTGCGGCGATCGCGCCGAGCGTGTCCCCGGGCGTCGTGGTCGGCACCGCGACCTGATCGCATATATCGTCAGGGCCGCTCCCCAATATGCAGATGCACTTGGTCCCGCCGAGTTCGACCCCCGCGAGCACCTAATATTGGTCCTTGAGCATCTCGCCGATCGAATTGTTGAAATGGCTCTCCATCGCGGCGCGCGCGCGCGCCGGATCGCGTGCGGCGATCGCTTCGGCGACCTCGCGGTGCAGCGCGAGCGTCTCGTCGCGCTCTTCGCTCGTGCTTCGCCCGGCCCAGGCGCGCGGGATGGCGAGCGCCATCAATTCCTCGAACGAGCGGACGATCTGGTGAAAGAGCTGGTTGCCGCTCGCCTCGGCGATGGTCTGGTGAAAGATCGTGTCGGCTGCGGTGCGCGCCGCCTCGTCATGTTCGACCGACAGGCCGTGCGCCGCGGTGAGGATCGCGCGTGCCTGTTCGTCGGTGCGGTTGATCGCGGCGAGTTCGGCCGTGCGCAGTTCGAGCGTGCGGCGCACCTCCCACACATCGGCGAGCGACACCTGCGCGGTGTTGACCGCATGCCCCATCGACGCCGCCATCACCGACCCGTCGATCGCCCCGACGCGCGGTTTGCGCCCGTTGCCGACATCAACGAGGCGCAGCGCCGCGAGCGCACCGAACGCCTCGCGCATCACCGGGCGACTGACGCCGAGCTGCTGCGCAAAACTCCCCTCGCCCGGCAGCGTGTCGCCGACCTTCAGATCGTTGACGCGGATGAAGTCGCGCACCGATTCGACCGCGCGCTCGACGAGCGAGCCGCGCGCGCCGGGGTCGAGCATCCCGCTCATGCCGCGACTCCGACACGGCGCATCGCGGTCGGCGCCATGCCGAAGCGGCGCGAGAAGGCGCGCGTGAAGCTCGCGTTGTTGAGATAGCCACAGCGATAACCGATGCTCGCCACCGGCAGGTCGCTTGCCGCGAGCATCTGCCGCGCCTGGCGCAGCCGCCTTTCGCTTAGCGCCTCGGCGACGCTGCATTGATACAGTTCGCGAAACCCGCGCGTCAGCTTGTCGCGGTTGATGCCGCAGCTCTTGGCGATATCGTCGATCGTCAATTTCTCGTGCCAGCGGGTATCGACGATCCGCCGCGCGGCGGCGATGCGCGCGATGTCGCTTTCGGTGAGGCTCGGCTGGCCTTCGACGGGAACGAGCTTGCCGGCGCGGAGCGCGGCGAAGAACTGGCAGAGGAGTTCGATACTCCGCGCCAGCCGCAGCGTGTCGGCGGCACCCTCGTCGCAATCGGGCGCGACGATCGACTGGCCGAGCGCGCGGAGGTCCGACGGCAGGTACCAACGCGCGTCGGGATCGGGCAGATCGCCGAACAGCCGGCGGCATGCGGCGCGCGACACTGCGAACACCAGCAGATGTTCCTCATTTTCGAGTTCGCGAAACGCCAGCGTGCGGACGACGGGTTCGCCGATATCGCCGAAGCCGAGCAGCAAAGCATCGGGCGGCAGCAGAAGCCGGTCGCATGACCCGCGGCCGATATAGGTCGTCATTTCGGGCGACACGATCACAGGATGTTTTGACGGCATGGCACGACTCTCCCTGCTTCGTGCGTAGACCTATCTTACAGCTTTGGCAATAGCTATCTTACAGGTTCGGGCGCGCGCCGCATCGCGAGCAGGAAGGCGAAGAAGGACAGCCCACTAACGATCACGCCGACGAGTGCGAGCGCCTCGGCCAGCATCGCCTCGCCGCCCATCAGCGCGCTGACGCGCGTCACGACCCACGGCGCGAGGCCGAAGCCGATCAGCCCCGCGATCGCGATGAAGGCACCGATGCAGAGGCCGCGCAGCTCGTTCGGCAGCAGCACCGTCAGCGCGACCGACACGACGAGCCCGGTCACCGCGCCGCAGAGCGACATCACGCCGAGCGCCACGGCAAGGCCTGCTACGCTTGGCATCAGCGGGAACATCGCGGCGGGAACACCGATCCCCGCCGCGATGACCGCGCCCAGAAGAATACCGCCGCGGCGGCGGCTTCTCTGTCCCATATCGGCCGAAATCCCGCCGAGCACCGCACCCGCAACGCCGGTGCCGAACATCAGCGCGCCGACCCAGCCGGCGAACTGCTGCGGCTGGAGCCCGAAATCGCGCGACAGCACCGGCGCGACCCAGACGGTCGCAGCGACATCGGCCATCACGACCGCGACCTGTCCGGCAAAGAGCGGCCCGAGGAAGGCGCGGCGCGCCCAAAGTTCGGCGGCAACGATCCGGAACGGCGCATCGGGACTCGCCTCGACCTCGCGCCGCTCGGGCTCGCGCAGGAACAGCAGGGGCAGCAGGCAGAGCGCGCTGATCGCCGCAAGCAGCACATGCGCGCCGCGCCAGGGCGCGAGCCCCGCGAGCCAGCCCGGCGCCGAAAAATCGGCAAGCAGGCCGAACAGCCAGCCGGTCAGCGCAAAGCCGAGCGCGACGCCCAGCGCCTTGCCCAGATTGACGATCAGCATCGCGCGGCCGCGCTGTTCGGGCGCACAAAAATCGGCGCAGAGCGAGAGCGCCGCAGTGAGCGATCCGGTCGAGCCGATGCCGACGAGCATGCGTGCCGCGGTGAGCAGCCCCGCGCTCGGCGCAAAGGCGGTGAGCAGGGTGCCGAGCGTCCACAGCAGCGCGAGCCCGATCGTCAGCCGCACGCGGTTGCGCCGGTCGACGAGAATGCCGATCGGGATCGAGAAGAGCACCATCGGCACCGCGGCGCCGAGCCCCTGGATCAGCGCAAGCGCATCGTCGCTGAGCGCGAGTTCGGCCTTCGCGCTTTCCTGGATCGTCCCGAAGCTGCCGAGCGCGGTGAAGCCCATCGTCGTCACCAGCGCGAGCAGCAGCAGCGGGACGAGCGTCGCGGGCGCCGTCAGGCGCGGCGTCGGCGCGGCGAGCGGTTCGGCCTGCGTCGCCATCACAGCGTGAAAATCTTGCCGGGGTTGAGCAGATTCTGCGGATCGAGCGCGCGCTTGATCATTCGCATCTGGTCGACCGCATCGCCCAGTTCGGCGACGAGCCATTCCTGCTTGCCGATGCCGATGCCATGCTCGCCCGTGCACGTCCCGTCCATCGCGAGCGCGCGTTCGACGATCCTTGCGTTGATCGCCTCCACCTCGATCATTTCCTCGGGCGCGTCGGGATCGATCGAGAAGATGACGTGGAAATTGCCGTCACCGACATGGCCGAGGATCGTCGCGGGAACGCTCGCCGCATCGAGATCGACATAGGTTTCGGCAATGCATTCGGCGAGGCGGCTGATCGGCACGCATACGTCGGTCGCCCAGCCGATCGCGCCCGCGCGCATGTTGACCGCGGCATAATAGGCTTCATGCCGTGCGCGCCACAGCTTGGTTCGCTCCTCGGGCAGGTTCGACCAGCTGAACGCGCTGCCGCCATTGGCTTCGGCGAGCATCTTCACCGTTTCGACCTGTTCGGCGACATTGGCGGCGCTGCCGTGGAATTCGAAGAACAGCGTCGGCGCCTCGGGATAGTCGAGCTTCGACCAGCGGTTGACCGCGACCATCTGTTTCTTGTCGAGTATCTCGACGCGCGCGAGCGGCACCGCGCACTGGATCGACTGGACGACGGTATCGACCGCACCGCCCAGCGTGTCGAAGCTGCACACCGCCGCCGAGATCGTATCGGGAACCGGATGCAGGCGCAGCGTGACTTCGGTGATGATGCCGAGCGTGCCTTCGGAACCGACATAAAGCCGGGTCAGGTCATAGCCCGCCGCCGACTTGCGCGCGCGGCGCGCGGTACGGATCACCTCGCCCTGCGGCGTCACCACCTCAAGGCTGAGCACCGCATCCTTCATCGTGCCATAGCGGACGGCATTCGTTCCCGATGCGCGGGTCGAGGCCATGCCGCCGATCGTCGCATTGGCGCCCGGATCGATCGGGAAAAACAGCCCCTGATCGCGCAGATGCACATTGAGTTCCTCGCGGCGCACCCCCGGCTGGACGACGCAGTCGAAATCCTCGGCGTTCACCGCGATCACCTGGTCCATCAGGCTCATGTCGAGCGAGATGCCGCCATGGACCGCGAGTGCATTGCCCTCGATCGACGTCCCCGCGCCGAACGGCACGATCGGAATGTCGGCGGCCGAACAGAGCGTCACCAGCGCGATGACATCGTCGGTCGATTTCGCAAAGACCACAGCGTCGGGCAGCACGGGAGCGAAATGGGACTCGCTCGACCCATGCTGCCCGAGCACCGCCTGGCCGCGCTGGAAACGGTCGCCGAACCGTCCCTCCAGCGCGCTCACCAGGTCGGCAGGAAGCGGTTTGCGCCCCCCCGGATGCTCCGTTCCCGCCATGGTCAGAACTTCAGGCTTGCGCGCACGCCATAACGGCGGCGGTCGCCGGTGATACCGAGGTCGGAGGCCGGCAGGCCCGCGAGCGCCAGCGTCGTCTGTTCGATATAGGATTCGAAATATTCGGTATTGAAGATGTTGTTCGCGAACAGCGCAACCTCGACCGGGCCGCGGCGGTACGCGATCGACGCATTTGTCAGCCAATAGCTGTCGAGGAAAGTCGGCGTCGTCTGGTTCAGCGTCGCGGCGAGCCGCTTGCCCTTCCCGACCAGCCCGGCGCTCAGCGTCAGGTCGCTGTCGCCACCCGTCTCGATGCGATAGTCGCTGGAAAAACTCGCGGTCCAGTCGGGCTGGAAGGTCAGCCGGTCGGACGAGAGCACGCGGCCCGTGGTTGCCGTATAGGCCGACGCGTCGGTGATGCGCGCATGCATCCAGGTGAAGCCGCCGCGAAGCGTCCACGCCTGCACCGGACGGACCATCGCTTCGAGTTCGACGCCATAGCTTTCGACGTCGCCGGTGTTGAGATCGACGGTCACGAGCCCGCCGCCGATCGCCGGGGCGATCGAGTTGAGGCCGATATAATCCTTGTAATCGCTGTAGAAGACGGTGCCCGACAGGCTCATCCCCGGCGCGGCATATTTGGCGCCGGCTTCATAGGTCCACGCCGAATCCCCCTTGTACGTCCGCGTCGGCGCGGTCGGGGCGTTGAAGCCCCCGCCGCGATAGCCGCGCGCGACCGAAACATAGGTCATCAGATCGGGAGTCCATTTGCGCGTGACCGTCAGCTTGGGCTGCCACTCGTCGGACTTGATCTTCGCGGTCGGGACGATGCCGCCCGCGGTCGCCGTCCCGAGCACCGTGGTCGTCGCGGTGACGACCGACCCGTTCGCGGTGCGGCTCTCATGATCGAAGCGGAGGCCCGCGGCGATTTCCCAATCGAGGCTCGGCTTGAAGAAGAGCGTGCCGAACGCGGCATAAGTATCGCCGACATTCTTCGCGCTCGTGGTGCGGAGGATCGAGACCGGGCCCAGGATCGGATGCGTCAGGCGGATCGTATCCTGTCCGCGCGCACGAACCATCTCGTTCGAATAGAAGACGCCGAACAGCGTCGAGAACTGGTCCGACCATTCGCTGTCGAGGCGCGATTCGAGCGTCAGCGTGCGCAGGCTGTCGCGCGCGATCGTCCGCACCGTGTCGGTCGGCCCGAAATCGCCCTCACCGTCGGGGGTGAAGCCGTTGCGCATGTCATAGGCACCGATGACGCTGAGCTTCGACCCGCCGCCGAGATCGGCCTCGGCGCGCGCGTTGAAGCCGCGATATTTGTACGAGACGCGATTGATCGTGTTGAACTGGACGTCGCGGCGATAGTCGGTCGGGCCGGAGACGCGCGAATAGGGCGTGTTTACCCCATCGACCCAGTCATAATAGCCTTTGACGGTCAGCGCGAAGCCGTCCGACGGCGTAATCCGCAGCGTCGCGTTGACGCTGTCGGTATTGAACGGATTTGCGTTGCCGCCGATCACGCTGTTCCGAAGGAAGCCGTCCTGCTGGCGGTGCGCGGCGGCGACGCGCAGCGCGATCTTGTCGGTGACGATCGGGCCGGAAACCGAACCCGACACCATCCAGCTATCGTCGGGGCCGGCATAGCTGCCGTTCGCGCGCACCTCGAAATCATTGCCCGGCTGGCGCGTGATCACGTTGATCGCGCCGCCCATCGTGTTCTTGCCGTAGAGCGTGCCCTGCGGCCCGCGCAGCACTTCGATGCGGTCGACGTCGAGCAGCGGGTTGTTGAGGTAAGCCGTGTTCGGCTGATAGATGCCGTCGATAAACAGACCGACGCCCGGCTGGACGGTCTGCACCAGCGTCACGCCAACGCCGCGGATCGACACGAAGGCGCGGCCGGTGCCGTCGCTGTTGATGTTGAGCCCAGGCGAGAGCACTGCCGCTTCGCGTACCGAGTTGAACCCGCGCGCGGTCAGCGTGTCGCCGGTGATCGCGGTCGCGGCGATCGGAACATCGTTCAACGTCTCTTCGCGCTTGCGCGCCGTCACGACGATCATGCCGTCGTCTTCGCTTTCGGCGGCAGCGGGCGTCGCCGTGCTTTCCTGCGCGAAAACGGGGGTGGCGCCCAAAGTGGCGGCCAGCACGAGCGTCGAAACGGCGGAAAATCGGAACTTGGTCATCAGGCATCCCCAAAAACGGCGGTCTCGGCCGCCCGTGGAAACCTATATGACAGCTTTTCGACCTATATGAAAGGTCTGCGCGCTGTGCCGATCGGCAGACTGGGTTTGCCGAGCCCCCTCACCAGCAGCTGTATCCGCCGTCAGCCAGCACAATGCTGCCAGTCATCAGGCTCGCCATGTCGGACGCGAGGAAAAGGATCACCGACGCCACCTCCTCGGGCTCGCCCAGCCGGCCTTGCGGCGTGCCGTCGATCCAGCGGCGATACATCTCGCCCTGCTTGTCGGCGAAGGCGTTGAGCGGCGTCGCGATATAGGTCGGCGCGACCGCATTGACGCGCACGCCGCGTCCCGCCCATTCGGCGGCGAGGCTCTTGGTGAGCTGGTGCACCGCCGCCTTCGACGCATTATAATAGCTTTGCGGCTGCGGGCGGTTGACGATGAAGCCCGACATCGACCCGACGTTGACGATGCTCCCCTGCCCCGCTGCGAGCATGTGCCGGCCAAAGGCGCGCGCGCACCAGAAGCTGCCGTTGAGGTTCACGTCGAGGACATTCAGCCAATGTTCGTCGGCGACATCGTCGGCCGCCGTCTCGCTACGCGCGATCCCGGCGTTGTTGACGAGGATATCGATCCGGCCGTCGCGTGCCAGCATCGCAGCGGCGGCGGCATCGACCGCCGCGCTGTCGGTGACGTCGAGCACCGCAGCGAAGACGGCATAGCCCTTGGCGACGAGATCGGCGACCGCGCGATCGAGGGCGGCGGCGTCGCGGTCTGCAATCGTCACCTCCGCCCCCGCCTCGGCGAACGCTTCGGCGGTCGCAAGGCCGATGCCCTGTGCGCCGCCCGTGACAAAGGCGGTGCGCCCATCGAGGCGCAGCTTATCAAGGTACATAGGGTCTACTCCGGAACGAAGGCGGCGGCGGGCATCACCGGTTCGTGCAGCGCCTCGCCGCGCGTCACCTGATACACCATCCGGTACGCGCCGAACTCGGGCCACGGCATCTTGCCCGTCCGCGCGAAACCGGCCCACAGATCATGCACCCGGTCGGCTAGCGCCTGTGGCGGGTCCATCCCCGCGAGCCCGCGTGGACCGGTGACGCTCGGCAGCGTCTTGAACACGAACGGCATCTCGATCCCGTGGCACGCGCCAAGCTCGCCGTCGCACGCGGGCGAGCGCCAGTCGAACTCATACATCCATGTCTTACCCTGATGCGCCGCGGCATATTGACGCGCGGGCCAGCGGAAGACGAGGTCGTTCATCGCGTCGGTCAAGGCCTCGCCCGGCCGCACGCCCTTCTGCTTGTAGCCATAGGCCTTCAGCACCGCCTTCGCCTGCGGATGCGACCGCCCGAGCAGCCAGCGCGCGAGCAGCCCGCCGATCTTTTTGCGCACGCCCGTGGGCACGAAATAGAGGTTCATCTCCTCGGCATTGGTGCCGATGACAACTTCCACCTCGCGGCCGGCACCTTTGCGCAACGCGTCGACCGGCTTTTCGGGAAGCACATCGTCGCCATAGACCGGGATGAAACGGCTGATCCCATAGACGGGTTCATATCCCCCCGGTCCGCGCAGATCGAGCACCCACGGCTTTCCGATCCTGTCCAGCGCGTCCATCGCGGCGGCGTGCGAGACGGTGCGGAAACCTTCGACGTCGGGCGTGACGCGTAATATCTTCGCGAGCTTCTTCACCAGCCGCTGCGCCACCTCGATCTCGCGCACCATCGCGCCATGGCCGCTCTGGATGATCGCACGTGCGAAGAGTCCCTTCGCGAGCGGTGAGGTCACGAGGTCGGCGATCGCCATCGCACCCGCGCTTTCGCCAAAGACGGTGATGTTGGCGGCGTCACCCCCGATGCGCGCGATATTGCGCCGCACCCATTCGAGCGCGAAGATCATGTCGCGTAGGCCCAGATTGGTCGGCGCGCCGGGCACGGGCAGGAAGCCGTCGATGCCCATGCGGTAGTTGATCGCGACGCACACGATGCCCGACGCGGCAAAAGCACTGCCGTCGTGAACCGCCGCATCCTTGCAGCCACCGACGAAACCGCCGCCGTGGATGAAGACCATCACCGGCGCCCCATTGGCGTCCTTTGGCGCCCAGACATTGAGCCGAAGATAGTCGCCATCGCGGCCGTCGCTGCCCGGACCGACGAGCGGCGTGGGATCGACCATCGGGAATGGCTTGATCCGGTGCGGCGCCGCGGGGCCTGGATCATCCATATCGCGTACCCCCTTCCACGACAGCGGCGGACGGGGCAGCTCAAAACGCTCGGGCGGCGCGGCATAGGGAATGCCGAGCAAGCGCACCACCTGGCCATCAATTCGGCCGCGTATCGCGCCGCCATCGATTTCGATGGGCGCACCATATTGTTCTGCAGCAATCATTCCAGCGGCATATCACCTGTCATGGCGACGCGCCTATGATCACCGATATGCCCAACGGATGAAGAAATATGCCAGGATGCGGGGCGGAGCCCGATGCCCCGCCCCTCGCGCGCCTAGAACCGCACCCGGAACCCAGCGGTGCCCTTCAGATTATAGCCCGCGCCGAAGTCGGCGATCGCCGTATCGCCCGAAACCTCGGTATAGAGGCTGAAGCGGTCGTCGCCCCAGCTATAGCTTCCGCCGAGCCCCAGTTCGCCCGTCAGGCGGTGGTCGCGGTTGGCGATCGGCGTCCCCGACACATCGGCAACCGCTCCGTCGAGCCATTCGTAGCCAAGATTCATCACGGTGTAGAGGCGCGTGCGGCGGGTGTCGCCCGCGCGGCCCTTCCAGCTTGTCTGATGGTCGATCACCAGACCCCAGCGAGTCTTCAGGCTTTCGCCCTTCGCGACGGAGACCGCGGTCGCCGACGGATCGGAGAAGCGATCAAAATCGACCTTGGCATAGCTCATCTGGACCTGTGGCGTGATGCTGAGGTTGCGACCGATCTGCGTCTGCTTGCCGAGTTCAACGCTGAAGGCCTGGCCGTCGCCTTTGTTGCCCGCTGCGAGCGATCCCAGAATATACGATTCAAGGTCGCTGTCGAACCAGCTGAGCTTGACCTGTCCGTCGACATAGAAGCCCTGCGGCCCATACCAGGTCATCGTCGCGCCGACGCCATAACTCTGCGTGTCGATCGTGCCATTGCCGAAGACCGACGCGACGCTGCTGTCGGCCTTGCCATAATGCGCGGTCAGCCCGCCGACGAGCGCGGCGCCGTCGCTGCGCTCGGAGAGCACCGCGTCGAGTCCGAGCTGCGCCTGCCATTGGTCGACCTTGCGATCGGCGCCGCTCGTCGAAACAAACGCTTCCGGACGCTGACGTTCGGATTCAAACCGGCCCCACAGGCCTGCACCGGCGATCGGCGACGCGGCCCACGACCGGTTGCCAACGCGCTGTTGCAGGGTCGGCAGACGATTGAGCGACTGCAGCGCGCCGACATAGGCCTCGTACACCGGAACACCCGGCTGATAGAGCGGGCCTTGCGGATTCTCGCCCGCGACAAGCGCGGAACGAAGATACCAGTCGCCATCCTGCGGCGTCGAAACGCCATTCTTGTACAGACGATAGCCATAAGCGCCGACGACTACCGCCTGCTCGCCGTCGAACAGATAGTCGCCGTCGAGCGTGAAGCTGCCGTTCGATGCGCCCGCGACGTCGACGATCTTGATCCCCTCGACCGTCTGGTCGCCGAGGCCGCCGCGGTTGATCACCGTGACCCGCGTGTTGCCTGACGTCGCGCCGTTCACGATCAGACGGTCGGCCTGCGACATATCGCCGCCCAGCCCTGCCTCGATCTCGAGCACGCCACCATTGCCGGCATAATCGCCCGCGACGGTCAGCGAACCGATGCCGCTGCCCGGCGCGACGACGCCCGCGTTCAAGAGGCTGCCGACACGGCCCGCACCTTCGAGACGGCCCGCGGCGCCGACGGTAACCGCACCGCCAAGTCTTCCCTGCACCGCGAGCGTACCGCCGGCGATCGCCGTGCTGCCGCCAAAGCCACCGCTGTCGGCGGTGACAAGCAGCGTGCCCGCGCCATTCTTTGTCAGCGCGCCTGTGCCCGAGAAGAGGCCATTGTATGTAAAGACCGTGTCGGTCGCGGTCGTGATCGCACCGCCCCCCGCGACGACGATGCCGCGCGCGCTGCCGAGGTTCGCGCTCGTTTCGAGTGTGCCGCCATCGAGCGTCACGTCGCCGCTCGCCGCGCCGAGATTGGCGTCGTTCGAAATGCGAACTGTGCCACCGACGATCTGCGTGCCGCCGGTGTAGCTGTTCGTGCCGCCGAGGACGAGCGTCCCGGCATCGGTCTTGACCAGCTGCGCGGTGCCGGTGAGCGCCGAATTGATCGTCGCGGTGAAGCCCGCGCCAGCCGTACTGCCGTCGCCGACGCGGATTGTCGCCTGCGCCCCGTCGAGCACGAGGGCGTCGCCGGTGATGACATAGCCGTTCGTCGCGAACTGCATGCCCGTGGCCGACACGGCGCCCGGGCCGTTGTCGACCGTAACCGTGCCCGCCGTACCGCTGAAGATCGCAAAGCCGCCATTGGCATAGGGTGCACTGAGGTTGCCCGTCGCGTCGGTCCAGTTGTTGTTACCCGCGCTGCTCTGCCACACGCCGTCACCGCCGTTGATCACGCCGTCGACCTTCGGCCCCGCCGCGCCGTCCCAGAAAGTCAGCGTGAGGCCGCCCGAATTGACCAGATTGACCTGCCCCGCGACCGAGGTCTGGATGGCGGCGTTGGCGCCCGTCGGCATGGTGCCGAAGGTGACGCCGTTGTTCGTCAGCGTGCCGCCATAGTTGAACATGCGATAGATGCCGACGTCGAACGCGCCGCCCGTCGGGACGCCGACGTTGAGCACGCCGTCGAGGACAAGGTTGCCGCCGACGTTGACGAGGTCATTGAGCGCGCCGCCCGCGACCCCCGCCTGTCCGAATTCGAAATCGAGCTGTGTCCCCGCCGCCAGCGACAGGTTGCCCCCGATCGTCAGCGTGCCCGTGCCGCCCGCACCCGGCGCCAGCCTGGCTCCGTTAGCGAAATCGACATTGCCGCCGATCGTCCCTGTTCCGCCCAGCGTCGCACCCGCGGCGACATTGGTCGTACCCGTCGCAGCCGAATAGTCGCCGTTGACGAAGAGCGTGCCGGCTTCGACCGTCGTGGCACCTGCGAAAGACCCGCTGCCGCCAAGCGCCAGCGTGCCCGCGCCCGCCTTTGTGAGGCCGCCCGCGCCGCCGACCGTCCCGGTCAGCGTCAGGGTCGTGCCCGCATCGCTTCGGAACACGCCGTCGCCGATCAGCGTGACGGTCCGGCCCGAAACGATATCCGCGGTCGTGTGAAGCGCGCCGCCGCCGATCAACAGCCCACCGCTCGCGTCGCCCAAGTTGGCGTCGCTGCCGATCCGGACCGTGCCGCCGTTGATCAGCGTGCCGCCGCTGTAGCTATTGGCGCCGGTCAGGACGAGCGTGCCCGCGTCGGTCTTGAGCAACTGCGCCGTGCCGGCGATCTGTGCGTCTATCGTCGCGGTATAGCCCGCGCCCGCGACACTGCCGTCGCCAACTTGGACTATCGCCTGCGCGCCGGTCAGCGTCAGTGTATCGCCCGTCACGACATAGCCGTCGCTGGCGAACTGCATGCCCGAGGCAAGGACATTGCCCCCGCTGTTGTCGATCGTGACGGTGCCGGGCGCCGCCGCGAAGACCGCGAAGCTGTCCTGCGCATAATCGGCGTTGATCGAACCGTTCGCGTCGGTCCAGTTGTTGAGGGCGTCCGCGACGCGCCACACGCCGTCACCGCCGTTGAGCACACCATCATGCTTGGGCCCGGCCGCGCCGTCCCAGAAGCTGAGCGCCAGCCCCATCGAATTGACGAGGTTTACCTGGCCTGCAACTCCGGTCTGGACCGAAATGCCGCCTGTCCCACCCGGGATCGTCCCCAGCGTCAAGCCATTGTCGATCAGCGCGCCGCCATAATTGAACACGCGGTAGATACCGGGGCCGAAGCTGCCCCCCGTCGGAACCGTCACATTGATCGTTCCGTCGAGCGTCAGGTCGCCGCCAACATTGACCAAGTCGTTGAGCGCGCCCCCCGGGGCATCGGCCTGTCCGAATTCATAATTCAGGATCGAACCGCCAGCGAGCGACAGATTGCCATTGATCGTCAGCGTCCCTGCGCTCTCGCCCGGCGCAAGGATCGCGCCGTCGAGCATCGCGACATTGCCGCCGATGGTGCCCGTACCGCCGAGCGTCGCGCCCGACAGGACCGTCATTGCCCCGGTCGCAGCCGACTGGTCGCCATTGACCAGAAGGGTGCCCGCGTTGACGAAGGTTGCCCCCGCATAGCTGCTGGCGCCGGTCAGCGTCAGCGTGCCGAGACCATCCTTGGTCAGCCCGCCCGCGCCGGTGAAGCGCGGCGCGATGCCGATGTCATGCCCGTTGGTATCGACAATGCCGCCGTTCACGCCGAGGGTGATGTCGCGCGCGCCAAAGCCCGTGAAGAAGCTGTTGTTGTCTGCGGTCGCCCGCAGCACGCCGCCGTCGAGTGCGAAGCCCACGGTTCCGAGGCCGCCGCCGATCTGGCTGGTTTCGAGGACACCCAGATTACCGGCCGTACCGCGCACGGTCACGGTGCCGCTCGATCCCGCTGCAACGCCAAGCGCGAAGCCGCCCTCGGCACGCACGCGACCGCCATTCTCGATCGTCAACGAACCCGAACCGTCATTGCCGACGGTCATCGAGAAGTCGGTGACCAGCCAGTTCGAGCCCGCGCCGGTTACGACGACGTTGCCGCTGTTGTTCGCGCCAATATAGCCCTGGTTGCTGACGACGCTCGCGCCGTTTTCGATGCGCAGGCTGCCCGCACCGAAGCTGCCGATGTTCAGTTGCTGCGTGTTGATCCAGGTCGACCCTGCCCCGGAAACGACTGCATTACCGTTGGCCGAGCTCCCGACGATCCCGTCATTGCTGGTGACCGAGGCGCCGTTTTCGATGCGCAGGGTGCCGGTGCCGAACAGACCGACGGCGATCCGTCCGCTGTTCTGCCACGTCGAACCCGCACCCGTGACCAACACCTCGCCGATGCCGTTGCTGTTGACGCCGATCAGCCCGCCGACGCTGACGACCTTGCCGCCATCGGCAATATTCAATGTCCCGATGCCGTCATTACCGACGAGCACATCGCCATTGTTCGTCCACGTCGATGCGACACCATTGGTGCCAACGCCCGAGACATTGACGATGCCCTGGCTGCCGGCGTTGGAGCCGATCCAGCCCGACTGGTTGCTGACCTGACCACCAGCGGTGATGTTCAGCGTGCCGTTGCCGAACTCGCCGATGACGATGTCGCTCGCCCCGGTCCATGTCGAGGCATTGCCGTTCGCGTCCTGTCCCGAAACGGTGACCGTTCCACGGCTGCCCACATCGTCACCGATATAAGCGATATCGGCAACGGTTGCGATGCCGCCGTCAAGGATGTCGAGCGTGCCCGTGCCAAGGCGGCCGACGCGCAGGGTACCCGTATTGGTCCAGGTCGAGGCGTTGCCGCCCGCGCCCGTGCCGATGATGGTGACGATGCCCTGCTCGCCAACCTCGCGGCCGATCACGCCCTCCGCATTGGTCAGCGTCCCGCCGCCCGCGAGCCGCAGTTCGCCGGCCCGCACATTGACCTCTCCGGCAAAGCTGTTCGTTCCCGTCAGGACCAGCGTGCCGAGGTCGGTCTTGATGACGCCGCCGATGCCATTCAGGTCCGACGCGATCGTCGCGATATAGGCCGCGCCGCCGATCGAGCCATCACCGACGCGAATGATCGCGTCGGCCGCGGTGAGCGCAATATCGTCGCCGGCGATGACATAGCCGTCGCTTGCGAATTGCATTCCCGACGCCGCGACGGCGCCGAGCGATCCGTCGACGGTGACCGTGCCGCCGTCGCCCGAGAAGACCGCGAAGGCATCATCGGTAAAGGGCGCGTTGGCCGATCCGTCGAACTCGGTCCAATTGTCGTTGCCGCCGCTGTTCTGCCACAGGCCGTCGCCGCCGGTGATCGCCCCGTCGTTCTTGCCTCCATTGACGCCGTCCCAGAAGCGCATGGTGAGGCCGGTCGTGTTGACCAGATTGACCTGGTTCGCGACCGAGGTCTGCACGAAATAGCCCGCGTCGACGTCGAGCCCGTTATCGGTCAGTGACCCGCCATAGTTGATGATGCGATAGACGCCGGGATCGAAGCTGCCGCCCGGGGGTACCGACACATCGAGCGTGCCGTCGAGCGTGAGGTCGCCGCCGACCTCGATCAGATCGTTGAGCGCGCCGCCGACGACATTCGCCTGACCGAAGTCGACGTTGAGCGTCGCCGCCGGTGCAAGGGTCAGGTTGCCCGCGATCGCCAGCCTGCCCGGAATGCCGCCGATATCGCCCGGATTGAGGTTGCCGTTGAGGACGACGACATTGCCGCCGATTGTGCCGGTCCCGCCCAGCGTGCCGCCCGTCGCGACGTTGACGCCGCTCGTCGAGCCGCCGAGGATGCCGTCGACCAGCAAGGTGCCGCCCGCAACCGACGTGACGCCGGTGAACGCCGAGCTGTCGCCGGTCAGGCGCGTGATGCCCGCCGCATGGTTGATCGCGCCCGCGCCCGAAATTGCGTTCGCGAAGAGATAGTCGGTGCCGGTGTGGTTGAAGTTCAATTCACCTGCACCGGGGCCGAAAACAATGTCGCCGTCGATGAAGCCCGCAGCCGCAGCCGCGCTGCCCTCGATGCCGCCGATATTGACCGTACCGGTCGACCCCGCCTGCCCTGCGATCTGAAGGCCGGAGCCGGCAGTCGCCCGGCCGCCGTCGGCGACCGTCAGAACGGCGGTGCCCGTACCGCTACCGATAACGAGATCGCCCGTCGTGGCGAAGCTGGAGCCCGCGCCCGAAACCGTCAGGCCGGCAGCCTGCGGCGCCGCGCCGAAGGTTGCCGATGCGAAATTCGCCGTGCCACCCTGGTTGACGGTAAAATTGCCGGCGGTCATCAACAGCGAACCGGCGCTCGTCCAGTTGGAACCGGCGCCGGTGATTGCGACGGCGACGGCGTTGGCGTTGCTGGTCGCCGTGCCGATCTGGCTTGCGCCGCCGGTACGCAGCGTCCCGCCCGCGCCCACTGTCAGAGCGAACGGGGCATTGAAGCTGGCGCTTCCCCGGATTCCGCCCGACACATCGGCGAGCGAATTCGCACCGGTCACGTTAAGCTGGGTCGTGGCAGTGGCAGCGCGCAGGTCGAAATTGCCTGCCCTGACCCGGAGCGTGCCGCCGTTCGTGACGTTCACGATGACCGAACCGGCGAAGGCAATATTGTTCCCGCCGAAGGAAGCCGTGCTGAAGAGCGAGTTCGCGCCGTCGATGCTCAGCGTCGAACGGCCCAGCTGCGTGCCTCCCCCCGAAATGACATTGGCCCCGCCAGCGATGCGCAGTTCGCCACCCGTGCCGTTTACGACCGTGCTACCGCCATAATTGCTGTTGCCGGTCAGTGTGGTCACGCTGGTTCCGGCTACGCGAAGATTGCCGGTGCCGGTTATCGATCCGCCGTAAGTGTAGGCGTTCGAGCGGTTGAAGACGAGTTCGGCATTGTTGACGATATCGCCGACGAGCGAGCCCGTGGTTCCGCTTAAGCCGCCGATCTGCAATGTACCTGCCGCGATGGTCGTGCCGCCGGTGTAGGTGTTTTCGCCGGAGAGCGCGAGCGAGCCGGCGCCCAATTTGGTAAATCCGCCGGTTCCGGTCATCGCATCGCCGATGCCGTTGGAGGTCGCGGCGTTCGCGACGTCGATCGCGCCGCCGTTCGCGCCCAGAATATAGCTATGCTGATTGACCGAGTTGGCGCCGGTCATCCGCAGGGTGCCGCCGTCGAGCGTGATCGCCCCGCCAACGCCAAGGAAGCTGTCGTTGGCGACCGAAATCACCCCGCCCTCGATCCGCGTGCCGCCGGTATAGCTGTTCGCCCCCGTCAGCACGAGCGTGCCGCCGTCGGTCTTCACCAGTTGCGAGGCGCCGATGAGATTGGCGCCGATCGTCGTGGTGAAGCCCGCGCCTGCGGCAGTGCCGTCGCCGACGCGGACGATCGATTCGGGTCCGACCAGCGTCAACGGCGCACCGTTGACGACATAGCCGTTCGCCGCGAACTGCATGCCCGCCGTCGTGACTGCTCCGCCGCTATTGTCGATCGTAACGGTGCCGGGCGCGCCCGCGAAAATCGCGAAGGTGCCGTCGGCAAAGGCTGCGTTGACCGCACCGTCGGCGCCCGTCCAGTTGTTGTCGGCGCCGCCAAGATGCCAGCTGCCGCTGCCGCCATTCACGACATTGTCGAACTTGGGTCCGATGCCGCCGTCCCAGAAGCTGAGCGCAAGGCCCTCGCTGTTGATCAGGTTGACCTGACCCGCGACCGAAGTCTGGACGGTGACATTGCTGCCCGCGGGCATCGACCCGAGTGTAAGCCCGTTGTCGATGAGCGTACCGCCATAGTTGAACACGCGGTAGATACCGCCGCCGAAATAGCCCCCGCTCGACGCCGTGACGTTGATCGTACCGTCGAGCGTCAGATTGCCGCCGACGTTTACGAGATCGTTGAGCGCGCCGCCCGCGACGCCCGCCTCACCGAACTCGAAGTTCAGCACCGAGCCGCCCGCCAGCGTCAGGTCGCCGTTGATGTTCAGCGTGCCCGGGCTGTTGCCCGGTGCGAGGATGCCGCCGTTCAGCACGTTGACGCTGCCGCCGATCGTTCCGTCACCGCCGAGCGTCGCGCCCGAAGCGACGGTCACAAGGCCCGTCGCCGCCGACTGGTTGCCGTTGATGCGGAGCGTACCGGCGTTGACGTTGGTCGCGCCGGCATAGCTGTTATTGCCGCTGAGCGTCAGAATGCCCGCGCCCGATTTGGTCAGGCTGCCCGCGCCCGAAATCAGGCCGCCCAGCGCAAAGTTGGTTCCGGCGTCGGTCAGGATCGTGCCCGCGCCGGTCAAGCTGCTGTTCCGCGCGCTCGCGAAGGATGCGGTCGTGCGCAGCGTGCCGTTCGCGAAGGTGAGACCGCCGGCCGCTGCGCCGAGATTGGCATCGGCCGAAACCTGCAACGTGCCGCCGAGGATCGAGGTGCCGCCGGCATAGCTGTTGATGCCCGCAAGCACCGTCGTGCCCGCGCCGATCTGCCGCACCGTGCCGCTGCCCGAGATCGTGCCCGCAAAATTGACGAGGTCGGACCGGTTGAACACCAGCACGCCATTGTCGACGACATTGCCGACGATGCTGCCGGTCGTCCCGCCATTGCCGAGCTGGAGCGTGCCCGCGTCGATCGTCGTGCCGCCGGTGTAAGTGTTGGTGCCCGTGAGCACCGTCGTGCCGGTCCCCGCCTGACGCAGCGAGCCGGTGCCGACGATCTGGCCGCCATAGGCGAGCAGGTCGCTGCGGTTAAAACCGAGCGTGCCGAAATTGTTGACGAGCGCACTGGTGATCGAACCCGTCGTGCCGCCGCCGCCGACGAACAGCGTGCCACCGTTTATGTTGGTCGAACCCGTGTAGCTGTGGTTGCCCGTCAGCACCCAGGTGCCGCTGTCGTTCTTCGCAAGCGTGGTGACGCCTGTTCCCGCGTTGCCGATCGAACCCGCGAGCGTGTTATTGCCCGTATTGGTGCCGCCAAGCGCGATCGTGCGAGCGAGGTTGTTGCTCGCCAGCGTGACCAGCCCGGTATCGGTGAAGACGATCGCGCCGGTACCCGACGATTCGATGAAGGTGACGCCCGCCGACAAGGTGAACAGGCGGTTCGTCGTGTCGCCGCTGCCGGTATAGCGCAGCGTCGAGCCATTGCCGATGACGAGGTTCGCCGCAGCCGCCGACGACGCGCCGATGCTGCTGGCAAGACCGCCGTTCGACAGCTTGTCGACCGCGAGCACGCCGCCGTTGATCGTCGTCACGCCGGTGTAGGTGCTGTTCGCGTTGGTCAGCACCCAGGTGCCCGCGTCATTCTTGGTCAGGCGGGTAATGCCGGTGCCGTTGTTCGTAATCTGCGCACCGAGAATATTATTGCCGGTGTTTGTTCCGCCGAGCGTCAGCGTCTGCGCGGTGTTCGCGCTCGCAAAGGTCAGCGGTCCCGCGTGCGTGAAGGCGATCGCGCCGGTGCCCGATGCATCGAGCTTGCTCGTCGTCGAAGCGCCGAGCGTGAACTGGCGGTTCGTGCTGCCGCCAGCGCCAATATATTGCAGCGTCCCGCCGCTGAGTACGAGATTGCTCGCCGCCGAAGAGGACGAACCGATCGAGCTGTTTGCGCCGCCGTCTTCGAGACAGGCGACAGCAAGCGTCCCCTGATTGATGACGGTCGTCCCCGTATAGCTGCTCGAACAGCCCGACAGCTGCTGAAAGTTCGCGCCATTCTTGATCAGGCCACCCGCGCCACTGATCACGCCGCCAAAATTGGCCACGCCGACGTTACCGCCGCTGTTGATCGTTAGCGTCGCCCCGCCGAGCGTGATATTGCCGCCCGCCGATCCGCCGCCTGCCAGGGCGGCGACGCTGTTGCTGTATCCATCAAGGTCGAACAGGACGCCCGCGGTATTGTCGAGCGACAGCCAGCCGCTGCCGAGTGCAGTCGTCGACCCGGCACGCAACGTGCCATTTATTACGCGAAAATTGTTGGTCGAGCTGTTCACCCCGGACAGGAGCAGAGTCCCGGCACCGTCCTTGAAGAAGAATCCGCCGCCGGTAACTGCGCCCGAAAATTCCAGCGTTGTCCCTGCGTCGATGACATTGATGTTGCCGTTTCCGGTCAAGGCAAAACCGCGATCGGTCGAGGCGCTGGCGCCGGTATAGGCGAGCGTCCCGCCTGCAAAGACGAGGTTCGACGCCGCCGCCGACGAGGCACCGATCGCACTCGCCTGCCCGCCGTTCGCGATACAATCGATCGCGAGCCCGCCGCTGATCGTGGTGACCCCGGTATAGTCGTTGTTGCAGCCGTTGATCGCCTGCGTATAGCTGCCCGCACCGCGGGTGAAGCCGCCAGTGCCGGTGATCCGGCCCGTAAAGACGCCCTGACCGCCAGCGGTCGTCAGGGTCCGGCCGCCAAGATCGATAAGGCCACCGCCGATGATCGCCGCGGCATTGATATCATAACCGCCGAGATCGAGCGTCGCGCCGGCGTTGACGGTCATATAGCGCCCGCCCGGGCCAAAGGCCCGTGCCGAGCCGGCGCGGAGCGTTCCCGCGGTCACGATCGTGTCGCCGCTATATGTGTTGGTGCCGCTGAGGACGAGCGTTCCCGCGCCATCCTTGACGAGATTATTGCCCGAGCCCGTCGCGACGCCGCTGATCGTCAGCGTCGTTGCCGCCTGCTCGTCGTCGATGCGGCCGTTGCCGAGCGCGAGCGTGAAGCCGCGGTCGGTCGTGACGCTGCCGCCGGTATAGCGCAGCCGGCCGTCGTTCGAGAGTATGATATTCGCCGAGGCATTGCTTGCCGCACCGATGCCGCTCGCGATGCCCCCGTCGGTCAGCGTGTTCACCGCGAGCGTGCCGCCGGCGATCGTCGTCACGCCGACATAGTCATTTGCGGCATTCGCGAGCGTCAGCGTGCCGGCACCCGTCTTGGTAAAGCTGGCGTCGTCGGCGCTCGTCACGAGACCAGAAAAGGTCAGGTTGGTTCCCGCCTGCGTCACGTCGATCGTCCGCGAGATGCCGCCATTGACCAGCGTGAAGCCGCGATCGCTGCTGGCGGTGCCGCCCGTATATTGCAGCGTTCCGCCCTCGATCACGAGGTTGCCCGACACCGCCGACGACGAACCGATGCTCGACGCAACGCCGCCATTCGCGATGCTCGAGACCTGCAGGATGCCGTCGGTCAGCGTCGTCCCGCCGGTGTAGCTGTTCGCCCCCGACAGCACGACGCGGCCCGCCCCGCCCTTCGCGAAGGAGGTGACACCGCCGCCATCGACGATCGCCGATGCGATCGTGAAAATGCCGCCGCCATTATGCTGGATGCCAAGCGCCCCGCCCGCGACACCGCTCGTCAGCTGACCGCCGGTGATCGTCTGGTTCGCCGTGCCGACGTTAGGCGCGATAATGATCGTGCCGTCGACGCCCAACGTATTGCCCACACCGACGGTGACCGTCGATCCGGCGGCAGCCGAATATCGCAGACCGGCAAGATAGACATTGCCGCTGACCGTTCCCGAATAGGGTGAATTGGCTGCCCCGGCGCTGTCGCTGATGATTTCGCCGGTCGCCCAAGTGCCGGCATTATCCTTGTTCGTATAATCGGCCGCGTCGAACGCAACGACATTGCCGCCAACGATCTTGGCATAATCGGATCCGTTGACGGTCGCCCAACCGCCGAGCACGCCGTCAAGGTTGGTCGTCGTGATCGCGCCCGCGCCGGGCAGCACGAAATTGACCAGCCCGCCCGTACGATTGATCGCGCCGAGATTGAGATTCACCGTGCCGCCCGCGCCGCTGATCCCGCGCAGCGTGTTGCTGCCTGCGCTGACGGTCAGACCGTTGAACGTCTGGCTGTTGACCTCGCCCGCCGCGCCCAGCACGTCGAGTGCACCGCCCGAAAGCACCAGATGCGATGCCGACGAAAGGATGTTCGAGACAGGGCCGCCTGCCCCGGAAAAGTCGAGCGCGAGCCTGCCCCCCGCGACTGTCGTTGCGCCGGTATAGCTGTTCACGCCGGTCAGCGTGAGCGTGCCGGCGCCCGCTTTCGTGAGACCGCCGCTGCCGGCGATGGCACCGCCGAAGCTCTGCGCCGTCGCAGCGTTGACCGTCAGCGTGGCGCCGCCGAGCGCGACCGTGCCGCCATTGCCCGTCAGCGACGGCGCGACGAGATCGAAGCCGCCGAGGTCGAGCGTCCCGCCGTTCACGACAAAGCCAGTCGCGTTGCCGAACGCCCCGGCAATTCCGGCACGTAGCGTACCATTATTTACCGTTACGCTACCGCGCTGGGCATTCGCCCCGCCCAGAACCCAGGTTCCCGCGCCATCCGCGACGATATTGCCGGTACCCGACATGACGCCCGAGAAAATATTGGTTCCGGCATAGCTGCCGCCAAACGTCAGCGTATCGGGATTCGGAGTCCCGGCGTTGAACGCGAGCGCGCCCGACAATGTGAGCGCGCCGGTGCCGTCGTTGCGGATCGCGTTGGTCGCGCCGTTGACCAGCCACTCGCGGTTGCTGGCGTCGCCCGCGCCGATATAGCTGAGCGTTCCGTTGTTCAGTACGATTGTCGTTCCCGCACCGAGCGAACTTGCAGCCCCGATATCGGCGAGCTTTCCGACCCGAATTTCGCCCGCGAGCGCCGCCTGATCGGTAAAGATATTCGCGTTGCCGAGCAGGACGTGGCGGCCCGCCGCGGCACTGAAACCGAACGCCCCGCCGCTCAGCACGCCGAGCAGGCGGACGTCGGCGGTGTCGGCAAAAAATGTCCCGGCGGTCGAAATATCAACATCGCCCGTGATTTCGAGCGTGCCCGTGCCTTGATTGCGGATCAGCGCGGCGTTGCCGTTGATATCCCAATTGCGGTTCGAACTGTCGCCATCGCCAATGTAGAAGAGGGTGTCGCTATACTGGCTCTGCTGGTTGAAGATGATCGTACCGTCGGCGACGGTTACCGGCGCACCGAGCGAACTCGCCTCGCCCAGATTGCCGATCGAGGTGAAGCGCGCCGAGCAGGTTCCGTTGCAGCCCTGGAAAACCGTGCGACCGGTATAGTCGCTCAGGTTGTTGCTCATCGTGATGCCGCTCGCCGCGAGCTGCACCGACCCGTTGCCTCTTATCTGGGCGGCGCCCGCGCCGGTTCCTTCGAGGATCAGATTGCCGCCGTTTCCGATCGTGACCGTTCGCGAGGTGCCCGCACCGCCGATCGACAACCGGACGTTCGAGGCGGCCGCGGTGAATATATTATTCGATGCGGCGCCCAGCGCGCTGTCGGCCGTCGCGTAAAGACTGCCCGCGTTGATATTGATATTGCCGGTAAAGCTGTTCGCGCCGTTCAGGACCAGCGCGCCATTGCCAGCCTTGATCAGCCCGTTGGTTCCCGCCAGAACCGAATCGATCGTGGCGGTTCCGGTCGCGGTCGTAATCGTCGAATTGGCCGCGCCCAGGGTGATCGTGCCGCCGCTCAGGGCATAACCCACCGAACTGAATGTAATGTTGCCGACCGTTACCGGCGTCCCCACCGTCACCGTTCCCGCAGTGCCGCCAAAGATCGCATTGTCGAGATCGCCATTGTTCCACGGCTCGACAAAGGGGCCACTCACCCCGTCGCCATTCGGACTCCAGTTGAGGTTGGCGAGGTTCCATGTGCCCGTGCCGCCCGAACCGACCGCGGTACCATTGGCGTCCCAATACCGGTCCTCGGCCCGCGCCGACAACGGCGCACACGCCAGCACTGCCGCCAGCGAGGCGCCGCACAACAGGCGGCGCGACAACGGCTGGCCCTTGCGGATGGAGGGCGCAGGCTTGCTGTCGATCGTCATGATTTTTCCTTCGGGCACGGTTCAGGGGATCGTGAGCGGGTCACGGGTGAGGATTTGCCTGGCGGTGCGGGACCACGTTGGGCGGGATAGAATGTCGGCAATGTGCGGGGCGAAGGGGACAGAAAGAAACGCGTCATCTCTGATCATACGGACCCCAGTGGTTGCAGCGTTGCTCGCAAAACGAGCGCAGCCCCTTCTCTCGGCATGGCTGGCGCTCGTGAGACGAGCGACAGCACAGCTTCCCCACCGCCAATCTTCCGCCGCCGAAGCGGGTCCATGCGGAAAATCAGGCCAAGCCAAACTTCCGGCACAAGCGGAAGGTGGCGCGCCCGGCGACTACGAAATTTATATTATCAATAGGTTACCGGCCGTCAGTAAACGAGGGTATGTCACGGTATCGATACAGGAAGCTGATACGGGGTAACATCGAGGCAGCCATCGTTGCCGGGAAGCCGGAAGGCGCCTAGGCGCTTGCCGCCGTCGCTCCACCCCTGCGACACCGGTCGCGCGGGCGAGCGTCGGCGCATATCGACTGCGAGACGGCCGCCGGATCGCGAGGCAGAGACTGGAGAGTTTGGGAAGATGTCCGGACGGTGCCGAACTCTAGCGTTGGTGCCCCTGGCCGGACTCGAACCAGCACTCCTTGCGGAACCGCATTTTGAGTGCGGCGCGTCTACCAATTTCACCACAGGGGCACGCCGCTTGCAGCGCGGCGCATCCCCTAAAGCGATGCGCTATATTTTGCCAAGCTATTTCTTGAGCTCCTTCGACAGCGTCTTCGCCGTCGCCTTGCCATAGGGCGGCTTGAATCCCGCGAGCCCGGCCACATCAAGCTTCGGCTGGCGATAGACGGCGCGCGCGTGGCTGAAAGTGCGGAAGCCGTCGACACCGTGATAATTGCCCATCCCCGACGGCCCGACGCCGCCGAAGGGGAGATCTTCCATCGCATTATGGAACAGCACGTCGTTGACCGTCACCCCGCCCGAGATGGTGCGCGTGAGCACACGGTCCTCTTCGCTCTTGTCCTGCCCGAAATAATAAAGGCCGAGCGGGCGGTCGTTGGCGTTCACATAGTCGATCGCATCGTCGATATGCTT
>JAESGS010000472.1_pt1 | contig 29874 bp, 27 predicted proteins | sample 9269761 | NCBI WGS metagenome assembly JAESGS01 (sample SAMN15741799, study PRJNA653493) | algae metagenome | isolation source: Cyanosarcina radialis HA8281-LM2 and co-occurring heterotrophs from damp... | place: USA: Makauwahi cave, Hawaii | collected 2011-01-06 | reverse complement strand
CACGCACGTCACCGATTCAGCGAACGCCTTGATCGCCTGAGTAGGGCGAGGACGAGACTGATCTCCCCCCTTGAGGGGGAGATGGCCGGCAGGCCAGAGGGGGGTGCCTGACGCGACGACCATCACTCGAACTCCAGAATCATCTCGTCCACCGCCAGGCTCGACCCCGCCTCCACCGCAACGGACTTCACCACCCCGCGCCGTTCCGCGCGCAGGACGTTTTCCATCTTCATCGCCTCGACCGTGGCGAGCGGCTGGCCGTCCTCGACGGTGTCGCCGGGCTTCACCGCGATCGACGTCACCACGCCCGGCATCGGGCACAGCAGCATCTTCGACGTGTCCGGCGGCAGCTTTTCGGGCATCAGGCGCGCCAGCGCGGCGATGCGCGGGGTGCGCACATGGACCTTCTCGTCGATGCCCTTCCAGCGCAGGCGCCAACCGGAATTGACCCGGCCGACCTTCACGCCGACAGGTTCGCCGTCGACGATAAAGCGCGCATGGCTCCTGCCCGGCAGCCAGTCGGACCGCATCTCGATCGCCTTGTCGGGACCGAAGGAGACGAGCATCTTGCCGCCATCCTCGCGCAGGAAGCATTCGTATTCCGTCTCGCCCATGGCGACGATCCAGTCGCGACCGACCGCGCGGCGGTGGTTGTCCATGCCGCCGGAGATCAGAACGTCGCGCTTCTGGCTGCGCCAGTTGACGAAGGCGGCGACGGCGGCCAGCACGCGGCCATCGGCCTCATTCGCCGTGACGCCCTGAAAGCCGTCCGGGAACTCCTCGGCGATGAAGGCTGTCGTCAGGCGGCCGTCGCGGAAGCGCTCGTGCTCCATCACCGCCGACAGGAACGGCAGATTGTGGCCGATGCCCTCGACCTCGAAATCGTCGAGCGCGGCGCTCATCGCGTCGATGGCGGCGAGACGATCGGTTGCCCAGGTGCAGAGCTTCGCGATCATCGGATCGTAATACATCGAAATCTCGCCGCCCTCGAAGACGCCGGTATCGTTGCGCACGATGGTACCGTCCGCCTGCTTGCCCTCTTCCGGCGGCCGGTAGCGCACGAGCCGCCCGATCGACGGCAGAAAGTTGCGGAACGGGTCCTCGGCATAAAGCCGGCTTTCGATGGCCCAACCTTTCAGTTCGATGTCGTCCTGCACTATCCGCAGCTTCTCGCCGGCCGCGACGCGGATCATCTCCTCGACCAGATCGATGCCGGTGATCAGTTCCGTCACCGGATGCTCGACCTGAAGGCGCGTGTTCATTTCGAGGAAGTAGAAATTGCGCTCGCCGTCGACGATGAATTCCACCGTGCCGGCCGAGAAATAGCCGACGGCCTTTGCCAGCGCGACCGACTGCTCGCCCATCGCCTTGCGCGTCGCCTCGTCGAGAAACGGCGACGGCGCCTCCTCGATGACCTTCTGGTTGCGGCGCTGGATCGAGCATTCGCGCTCGCCGAGATAAAGCACGTTGCCGTGCTGGTCGCCGAGCACCTGGATTTCGATATGGCGTGGCTGGGTGACGAATTTTTCGATGAAGATACGGTCGTCGCCGAAGGAGTTCTTCGCCTCGTTCTTCGACGACTGGAACCCCTCGCGCGCCTCCGCGTCGTTCCAGGCGATCCGCATCCCCTTGCCGCCGCCGCCGGCCGACGCCTTGATCATCACCGGGTAGCCGATCTCGGCGGAAATCTTCACCGCCTCGTCGGCATCGGCGATCAGCCCCATATGGCCAGGCACCGTCGAAACACCCGCCTCGGCTGCCAGCTTCTTCGAGGTGATCTTGTCGCCCATCGCCTCGATGGCATTCACCGGCGGGCCGATGAACGCCACGCCTTCCTTCGCCAGCGCCTGCGCGAACAGCGGGTTTTCCGACAGGAAGCCGTAGCCCGGATGGACCGCATCCGCGCCGGTCTGCCGGATCGCGTCGATGATCTTCTCGATCACGATATAGGACTGGTTTGACGGCGCCGGCCCGATATGCACCGCCTCGTCCGCCATCTTCACATGCAGCGCGTCGCGATCGGCGTCGGAATAGACGGCGACCGTCGCAATGCCGAGCTTTTTCGCCGTCTTGATGACCCGGCAGGCGATCTCGCCGCGATTGGCGATGAGGATTTTCTTGAACATTCTTTTCAGTCTCACATCGCGGGAGAAAAACGGAAAACGGTCATTCGGCGGCCTGCGCAGGCGGCACCGCACCGGGTGCCGCACCACCGACGATCAAAGCCTTCGCACTGATGTATTCATCGAGTCGGTCCCAGCCGACAGCGTCGCCGAAAGGAAGAATTTGCCAATCCGCACGCTCCTGTGGCGAGGCTTCGCGAAGACGCGGATACCACCACAGGGGGGCTTCGATCCGACGACCATCAACCATGTCGAAGATGATGAATTCGTTCGTCACCTCAACATGCGCTACGAGCAGTTGCCGCTCGTCAATGTCCAAAATAGTCATGCCAAGCCTCCAGGAATGACTGTCTGTTATCGGCTACGACCTTCACGATAGCATTCACCTCATGCTGCGCAAAACCGGCATTTCGCGCCACCTGAAGGTCTTTCAGCCACACTTTCAGTTGCTTGTCGTCCTTCAGCACATGGATATGAGGAGGCTCACCTACTTCCTTGGAATAGAATAGGAAACGATGTCCAATCCAACGCAGGATTACCGGCATCCCGCTACTCCTAAAGCGGGATCGTGTCGTGCTTCTTCCATGGCTGCTCCAGTTTCTTGGAGCGCAGCATGGCGAAGGCGCGCGCTATGCGCTTGCGGGAGGAATGCGGCATGATCACCTCGTCGATGAAGCCGCGCTCGGCCGCCTTGAAGGGGTTGGCGAAGTTGGTCTCGTACTCCTTCGTCCGCGCGGCGATCTTTTCCGGGTCGCCGAGTTCCGAACGGTAGAGGATTTCCGTCGCGCCCTTGGCGCCCATCACGGCAATTTCGGCGGTCGGCCAGGCATAGTTGACGTCGGCGCCGATGTGCTTCGAGGCCATCACGTCATAGGCGCCGCCATAGGCCTTGCGCGTGATCAGCGTCACCATCGGCACGGTGGCCTGCGAGTAGGCGAAGAGCAGCTTGGCGCCGTGCTTGATGACGCCGCCGAACTCCTGGCTCGTGCCCGGCAGGAAGCCCGGCACGTCGACCAGCGTCAGGATCGGGATCGAGAACGCGTCGCAAAAACGCACGAAGCGGGCGGCCTTGCGCGAGGAATCGATGTCGAGGCAGCCGGCGAGCACCATCGGCTGGTTGGCGACGACGCCGACCGTCTGGCCCTCCATGCGCATGAAGCCGGTGATGATGTTGCGGGCGTAGGCTTCCTGAATCTCGAAGAAATCGCCCTCGTCGGCGAGCGCGTGGATCAGCTCCTTCATGTCGTAGGGCTTGTTGGCGCTGTCGGGGATCAGCGTGTCCAGCCGGTCCTCGATGCGCGCCGGATCGTCGTGGAACGGACGAACAGGCGGCTTCTCGCGGTTGTTCAGCGGCAGAAAGTCGAACAGCCGGCGCACTTCCTCCAGCGCGATGACGTCATTGTCGAAGGCGCCGTCTGCGACCGACGATTTCTGAGTATGCGTGCGTGCGCCGCCCAGTTCCTCGGCGGTGACGATCTCGTTGGTGACGGTCTTCACCACGTCCGGGCCGGTGACGAACATGTAGGACGAATCGCGGACCATGAAGATGAAGTCGGTCATCGCCGGCGAATAGACGGCACCACCGGCGCACGGGCCCATGATGACGGATATCTGCGGCACGACTCCGCTAGCGTCGACATTGCGCTTGAAGACGTCGGCATAGCCGCCGAGCGAGGCGACGCCTTCCTGGATGCGCGCGCCGCCACTGTCGTTGAGGCCGATGACCGGCGCGCCGTTGCGCACCGCCATGTCCATGATCTTGCAGATCTTCTGGGCGTGGGTCTCCGACAGCGAGCCGCCGAGGACGGTGAAATCCTGGGAAAAGACGTAGACGAGGCGGCCGTTGATCGTGCCCCAGCCGGTGACCACGCCGTCGCCGGAGAATTTCTGGTCGGCCATGCCGAAATCGGTCGTCCGGTGGACGACATACATGTCGTATTCCTCGAACGACCCCTCGTCGAGCAGCACTTCGACGCGCTCCCGCGCGGTCAGCTTGCCCTTGGCGTGCTGCGCGTCGATGCGCTTCTGGCCGCCGCCGAGCCGCGCCTGGCCGCGCCGCTCCTCCAACTGTTCGAGAACTGCGCGCATCAGCGGGACTTCCCCTCACATCCGGGCAAGGACATCGCCATCGCAAACTCCTCCCTCAATTCACGGACCTTCCGATTAACGGCGATTTCCCGCCATGGGAAGGGCGGGCGGCGGCAGGACGGTGAAATTCGTCCCATTGTCGGACCGTCATTGATCGATCCGCGCACAGCCGCGTTCGCCGGAATCTCGCGATTGCGCGTCGACCGGTTCGCAAGGCCGGCTTGCGCTGCGCCGCCGCGCGTCGTTTTCTGCACATCCGCTGCGCATAGCCGCCGATGGGCGAACCGGCTATTCACCCTTTAGTCTGGCGCTCAAGTGGAGGTGACGATGTCCGAGGCCGAAATCCTGTTCGAAACGCGCGGCAAGGCCGGCATCGTCACGCTGAACCGCCCCAGGGCGCTCAATGCCGTCACCCGGCTGATGGTCCGCGAACTCCACGCCAGGCTGACCGACTGGGCGAACGATGCGGCCATTGAGACGGTCGTCATAAAGGCGGCGGGCGAAAAGGCTTTCTCGGCCGGCGGCGACATCCGCCAGCTTTACGACTGGGGGCAGGAGAAGAACCCGGCGATCCGCGATTTCTATCGCGAGGAATACCGGCTCAACACCTTCATCAAGACCTATCCCAAGCCCTATGTCGCGCTGATCGACGGCATCGTCATGGGCGGCGGCGTCGGCGTGTCCTTCCATGGCAGCCACCGCATCGGCGGATCGAAGCTGATGTTCGCCATGCCCGAGACCGGCATCGGTCTCTTTCCCGATGTCGGCGGCACGTATTTCCTGCCACGCCTGCCGCACAATATCGGCACCTGGCTGGCGTTGACCGGCGCGCGGCTCGGCCAGGCGGATGCGCTGTGGTGCGGACTGACGACCCATGCCGTCGCCACGGATCGTTTCGCGGAGGCCGAAGCGGCGCTCGCCGAGGGCGGCGCGCCCGACGACGCGCTGGCCGCGTTCGCAGCCAGGCCCGAGGGCGCGACGCTGCCCGGCCTTGCCGCGACCATCGAACGCTGCTTCGCCGGCGACACGGTCGAAACCATTCTCGATGCGCTCGATGCCGATGGCGGCGAATGGGCGGCGAAACAGGCGGCGATCATCCGCACCAAATCTCCGACCAGCCTCAAGATCGCGCTGCGCCAGATGCAGGACGGCGCGAAGGCCGATTTCGAGGCCTGCATGAAGATCGAGTTCAGGATCGTCAGCCGCATCATTGCGGGACATGAATTCTTCGAGGGCGTGCGCGCGGTCATCATCGACAAGGACAACAGGCCGAACTGGCGCCCGGCCAGCCTTTCAGACGTGAGCGATGCCGATATCGACATCTATTTCGCGCCATTGGCGGACGAACTCGACCTGACCCACCTCGATCGCTCGTGAATTTGAGCGCGCGCCGTTGACGCGGCCCGCGCTTGCGACATACTTTGCGGTATGTTCAAACCGGAAGGGAGGTCCGGGATGGCGTTCGCGCGCGTCAACGGCGTAGTCCTGCATCATGAAATCCGCGGCCCGGAAACGGCGCCGGTGCTCGTCTTTTCCAATTCGCTCGGCACCGACTACCGCATCTGGAACGATGTCGTGGCGCATCTCGGCGACGATTTCCGCGTCGTCCTCTACGACAAGCGCGGCCACGGCCTGTCCGAAGCGACGCCTGCACCCTACCGGCTCGACGACCATGTCGGCGACCTCTCCGCGCTGCTCGACCATCTCGGCGTGACGAAGGCGAGCATCGTCGGCCTGTCGGTCGGCGGCATGATCGCGCAAGGTCTTGCCGCAATGCGTCCCGACCTCGTTTCCGCCCTCGTCCTGATGGACACGGCGCACAAGATCGGCACGGCCGACATGTGGAACGCGCGCATCGACACGGTGACCTCGAAGGGCATTTCCGCGATGTCGGACGCGATCATGGAGCGCTGGTTCACGCCCGCCTATCGTCGCCCTGACAATGCCGATTTCACCGGCTACATCGCCATGCTGACGCGCACCACGGTCGACGGCTATGCCGGAACATGCGCGGCGCTGCGCGACGCCGATCTGACGCAATCGACAGCCGCCCTCGAAATGCCGGTGATGTGCATCGTCGGCGATCAGGACGGCTCCACCCCACCCGACCTGGTGCGCTCGACGGCCGACCTCATTGCCGGGTCGCGCTTCGAGATCATCGCGGACGCAGGCCACCTGCCCTGCATCGAGAAGCCGTCCGAAACGGCGCGGCTGATCGGGGATTTTCTTCGTTCGGCAGGTCGCTGACCCGCCGCTCGGCAACAGCACGCAAGGACAGATATGATGACCGATTATGTAAAGGTGACGCGCGCGGACGAGATCGCTGTCATCACGCTCGACAACCCTCCCGTCAATGCGCTCAGCCACCATCTGCGCGAGCCGCTCTTCGCCGCGATCGAGGCCGCGCGCGACGATGATGCGGTCAAGGGCATCGTCATCGCCTGCGCGGGCCGCACCTTCATCTCGGGCGCCGACATCACCGAATTCGGCTCGCCCAAGGCGCTCGCCTCGCCGTCGCTGCCCGAATTGTGCAGGCTGCTGGAAACCTTGCCGAAACCCGCGGTCGCGGCGATCCACGGCACGGCGTTCGGCGGCGGGCTGGAACTCGCACTGTCCTGCCACTACCGCGTGGCGGTGAAGTCGGCGCAGGTCGGCCTGCCCGAAGTCAAGCTCGGCATTCTGCCCGGCTCGGGCGGCACCGTGCGCCTGCCGCGCCTGACCGGCCCCGTCGAAGCACTGAAGATCATCACGACGGGCAATCCGATCTCGGCCGACAAGGCACGGAGCCTCGGCGTCGTCGACCAGGTGACCGACGGCGATCTCGTCGAGGCGGCCATCGCCTTTGCGCGTTCGAAGCTCGGTGAAAGGCTCGTCGCCGTGCGCGACCGCACCGACAGGATCGAGAATGTCGACATGGCGGCGTTCGACGCCGCCGTCGGCGAAGTGAAGAAGAAGGCGCGTGGGCTCGACGCGCCGGTCGCCTGCGCCCAATCGGTACGCAATGCGATCACCATGGATTTCGACGCCGCGCTCAAGGCCGAGCGACAGTTCTTCCTCGATCTGGTTCAAGGTGTCCAGTCGCTGGCCCAGCGCCATCTCTTCTTCGCCCAGCGCGAGGCCGCCAAGGTCAAGGGCGTGAATGCGGACGTGAAGCCCCGCGCCATCGCCCGCGTCGGCGTGATCGGCGCCGGCACGATGGGCGGCGGCATCGCCATGTCCTTCGTCAATGGCGGCATTCCCGTCACCCTTCTGGAGATGAACAAGGATGCGCTCGACCGCGGCCTTGCCACCATTTCGAAGAACTACGACATCTCCGTCCAGCGCGGCTCGATGACGGTAGAGGCGAAGGACCAGCGCCTTGCCGCCTTCAAGCCGACGACAGACTATGCCGACCTTGCCGAATGCGACCTGATCATCGAAGCCGTGTTCGAGGAGATGGCGGTGAAGAAGGAGGTTTTCGGCAAGCTCGACCAGGTTGCCAAGACGGGCGCGATCCTCGCCTCCAACACCTCCTATCTCGACGTCGACGAAATCGCGGCTTCGACCTCGCGGCCGCAGGATGTCGTCGGCCTGCACTTCTTTTCCCCGGCCAATGTGATGAAACTGCTGGAGATCGTGCGCGGCGCCAAGACAGCGCCGGACGTGCTCGCCACCGCGCTTGCCGTCGCCAAGAAGATCGGCAAGGTGCCGGTCGTCGTCGGCGTCTGCCACGGCTTCGTCGGCAACCGGATGCTCTCGGCGCGCTCGGCGGAGAACGAGGACCTTCTGATGGAAGGCGCGACGCCGGCGCAGATCGACAAGGTGTTCACCGATTTCGGTTGGCCGATGGGGCCCTTCGCAATGGGAGACCTTGCCGGCCTCGACATCGGCTGGCGCAACCGCAAGGCGCTCGGCAAGACGGCGGCGATCGCTGACGCCTTGTGCGAACAGGGCCGCTTCGGCCAGAAGACAGGCAAGGGCTTCTATCTCTACGAAGCCGGCTCGCGCGCGCCGAAGACCGACCCTGACGTCGAAAAGCTGATCGAGGACAAGGCGCGCGAAAAGGGCGTCAACCGGCGCGACATCTCCGACGAGGAGATCATCGAGCGCACGCTTTATCCGCTGATCAACGAGGGCGCGCTGATCCTCGAAGAAGAGATCGCCGCGCGGCCCTCCGATATCGATATCGTCTGGACCAACGGCTACGGCTTTCCGATCGGCAAGGGCGGGCCGATGTTCTATGCCGATACGGTCGGGCTGAAGAAAATCGTCGAGCGGCTCGATCACTGGCACGGCAAGACCGGGAAGGACGTCTTCAAGCCGGCCGCGCTGCTGCGCCGCCTCGCCGGCGAGGGTGCAGGCTTCACATCGCCCAAGAAGAAGGCTGCATGAACCGGCTCGCCGACGCGCCCTGGAAAGGCATCTATCCGGCGGGCCTCTCGCCGGATGTGCCGCTCGACACCTATCCGGTGCATGAGCTCGTGGAGCGTTCGGCGGCGGCATGGGGCGAAAAGGCGGTCTTCGTCTTTCGCGGTCGCGATTTCTCGTTTGGCGATCTGAAGCGCGAGGTCGACGCCTTCGCCGATGCGCTCGCCAGCGCGGGCTATGCGAAGGGCGAGCGGATCGCGCTTCTCCTGCCCAACACGCTCTACCACCCGATCGCCTTCTTCGGCGCGCTCAAGGCAGGGCTGACGGTGGTGCATCTGTCGCCGCTCGACGGCGAAATCGTGCTCAAGCACAAGATTGCGGACAGCGGCGCGCGGGCCATCGCCACGACCGATCTCGGCGGGCTTTCCGCCAAGGCCGAAGCATTGCGCGAAGCCGGCCTCGTCGAGCGCGTCATCATCGGCAGCGATGCGACGCTCGACGGCGCCGGACCGGAGTGGGACGGCATCGAACCGGGCGCCCTCGCCACCCTCCCCGAAGTCGCGGCCGGCGATCTCGCGCTTTTGCAATATACGGGCGGGACGACCGGCCTGCCCAAGGGCGCGATGCTGACGCACGCCAATCTGTCCTCTGCCGTTTCGAGCTACGATACCTGGTTCACCGCGCATGGCCTCATGCGGCCGGGCGAAGATCGGGTGCTGCTCTTCCTGCCGCTCTTCCACATCTATGCGCTGACCGCCGTCATGCTGCGCGGGGTGAAGAACGGCCTGACGCTTCTCCTCCATTCCCGTTTCGACGCCGAGACGGCGCTGGCCGAAATCGAGGCCGGCGCGACGAGCTTTCCGGGCGTGCCGACCATGTGGATCGCGATTGCCGCGACGCCGGGCTTCGAGAGGCGAAACCTCGCCTCGCTGCGCTATTGCGCGTCAGGCGGCGCGCCGCTCCCCGTCGAGATCGCCCGCAAGCTGAAGCGCGCCACCGGCCACGACATCCTTGGCGGCTGGGGCATGACCGAGACGTCGCCAGCCGGCACCAACATCCCGATGACGCGTCCCGACCGGGTCGATTCCATCGGCGTTCCGCTGCCGGGCATCTATGTCGACGTGGTCGTGCTCGACGACCCGCAGCGCGTGGTCGCGCCCGGCGAAACGGGCGAACTGCGCATTTTCGGGCCGAACGTCATGTCCGGCTATTGGGGCCGGCCGCAGGACAATGAGACCGTCTTTTCGGAGGGCGGGTTCCTGACCGGCGATATCGGCTTCATGGACGACGAGGGGTTCTTCACCATCGTCGACCGCAAGAAGGACATGATCATCTGCGGCGGTTTCAACGTCTATCCGCAACTGATCGAACAGGCCGTCTACACCCATCCCGATGTCGAGGAAGCGCTGGTGATCGGCATCCCAGACGCCTATCGCGGCGAGACGCCGAAGGTCTTTGCCAAGCTCCATGAGGGTGCGCCCGATCTGACGCTCGACGCGCTTCGCGCGTTTCTGAAGGGCAAGCTCGGCCCGCACGAACTGCCGGGCGCGCTCGAAATCCGCAATGCCCTGCCCCGCACGCCGGTCGGCAAATTGTCCAAGCTCGAATTGAAACAGGAGGCGGCCGCGCAGGCCGCCCGACAAGGAGGAAATCCATGACAGACGCCGTCATCGTCTCGACCGCCCGCACGCCCGTCGGCAAGGCCTATCGCGGCGGCTTCAACGACACGTCCGGCGCCGATCTCGGCGCCCACGCCATCCGCAATGCGCTTTCCCGCGCAGGCGTCGACGGCGGGGAGATCGAGGACGTCATCATGGGCTGCGCCATGCAGGAAGGCACGACCGGCCTCAATGTCGCGCGCCGCGCCGCCCTCGTCGCCGGGCTTCCGGTGACGGCGGCCGGTACCACGATCGACCGCCAGTGCTCTTCGGGAATGCAGTCCATGGCGCTGCTCGCCAACGCCATCCGCAATGACGGCGTGCCGGTCGGCATCGCCGGCGGACTGGAATCGATCTCGCTCGTCCAGAACGACCACCGCAACACCTTCCGCCTCGTCGACAAGTCGCTGACGGGTTCGGTCGGCGCGGTCTACATGCCGATGATCGACACCGCCGAAAATGTCGGTAAGCGCTACGGCATCACGCGCGAGCAACAGGACGAATACGGGCTGGAAAGCCAGCGCCGCGTCGCCGCCGCGCGCGAAGCGGGCAAGTTCGATGACGAGATCGCGCCGATGAAGACGCGCATGGCCGTCGTCGACAAGGAAACCAAGGAAATCTCGCACAAGGATGTCGAGATCGCGCATGACGAAGGCCCGCGTCCGGAGACGACCGCCGAGGGTCTTGCCGGCCTCAAGCCGGTGCGCGAGGGCGGCACCATCACGGCCGGCAATGCCAGCCAGCTTTCCGACGGCGCGTCGGCCCACGTCATGATGAGCGACAAGGAGGCGCAGCGGCGCGGCCTAACCCCGCTCGGCATCATGCGCGGCTTCAACGTCGCGGGCTGCGAGCCCGACGAAATGGGCATCGGCCCGGTCTTCGCCGTGCCGCGCCTGCTCGAACGGCACGGCCTCAAGATCGACGATATCGGCCTTTGGGAGTTGAACGAGGCCTTCGCCGTGCAGGTCATCTACTGCCGCGACAAGCTGGGCATCGACCCGGCCAAGCTCAACGTCAATGGCGGCGCCATCGCGCTCGGCCACCCCTACGGCATGTCCGGCGCACGCCTTTCCGGCCATGCGCTGATCGAAGGCAAGCGCCGCGGCGTCAAATATGCCGTCGTGACGATGTGCGTCGGCGGCGGCATGGGCGCGGCCGGATTGTTCGAGATCGTTTGAGGAGACCGAAATGGACCTTCGCTACACCGAGGAAGAACTGGCATTCCGCGACGAGGTGCGCCAGTTCCTGAAGGACAAGCTTCCGGCCGAGATCCGCCAGAAGCTGATCGACGGCGAGCATATGGACAAGGACGACCTCGTCACATGGTCGCGCATCCTCAACGAAAAGGGATGGGCCGTGCCGCACTGGCCCGCCGAATATGGCGGGACGGGCTGGGACCCGATGCGGCAATATATCTACCTGGAAGAAACGCAGAAATGGCCGGCGCCGCAGCCGCTCGCCTTCGGCGTCAACATGGTCGGGCCGGTCATCTACACGTTCGGCAACGACGCGCAGAAGGCGCATTACCTGCCGCGCATCGCCAATCTGGACGACTGGTGGTGCCAAGGCTTTTCCGAACCGGGCGCCGGCTCCGACCTCGCCTCGCTCAAGACGAAAGCCGTGCGGGACGGCGACCATTACATCGTCAACGGCCAGAAGACCTGGACCACGCTCGCCCAATATGCCGACTGGATCTTCTGCCTCGTGCGCACCGATCCCGACGCCAAGAAGCAATCCGGCATCTCCTTCCTGCTGATCGACATGAAGACGCCGGGCATCGAGGTCCGCCCGATCGTCACCATCGATGGCGGGCGCGAGATCAACGAGGTGTTCCTGACCGACGTCAAGGTGCCGGTCGAAAACCTCGTCGGCGAGGAGAACAAGGGCTGGGACTACGCCAAGTTCCTGCTCGGCAACGAGCGCATCAACATCGCGCGCGTCGGCATGTCGAAGCAGCGCATCGCCCGCATTCGCGAACTGGCCGCGAAGGAGATGTCGTCCGGCCGTCCGCTGATCGAGGACGAGCGCTTCCGCGAGAAACTCGCCTCCGTCGAGATCGACCTGAAGGCGCTCGAACTGACGCAGCTTCGCGTCGTCGCCGCCGATGCCAAGCGCGGCAATACCGGCAAGCCCGACCCCGCCTCCTCGATCCTCAAGATCAAGGGCTCGGAAATCCAGCAGGCGACCACGCATCTGTTGATGCAGGTGATGGGTCCGCACGCCATGCCCTATCATTCCGGCGACATGGACGGCTCCAACGAACTGCCGATCGAACCCGACTATGCCGCGACCGCCGCGCCGGGCTATTTCAACTTCCGCAAGGTCTCGATCTATGGCGGCTCGAACGAGATCCAGAAGAACATCATCGCCAAAGCGGTGCTGGGGTTGTGATGAGGTAGCGCCAGGCACCCCCCTCTGGCCTGCCGGCCATCTCCCCCTCAAGGGGGGAGATCACGCACGGCGAGGACGAGAATGATCTCCCCCCTTGAGGGGGAGATGGCCGGCAGGCCAGAGGGGGGTGTTCTGGGCACGACGAACGCCAAAGGAACACAAAATGGACTTTGACCTTTCCGACGAGCAATCCATGCTCAAGGACTCTCTCGACCGCCTCTTGAAAGACTCCTACGGCTTCGAGCAGCGCAAGAAATACATGGCCGACCCGACCGGCTTCAGCGCCGAGATGTGGAACGCCTATGCCGAAATGGGGCTGATGGCCCTGCCCTTTTCCGAGGAAGACGGCGGGCTGGACGGCACGCCGGTCGAGACCATGATCGTCATGGAATCGCTCGGCCGCGCGCTCGCGCTCGAGCCTTATTTCGCGACCGTGATCCTCGGCGGCGGAGCGCTCAAGGCGGCCGCCTCCGCCGACCAACGCGCCGAACTCGTGCCGCAGATCGCGGAAGGCTCGCTGAAACTCGCGCTGGCGCATACCGAGCGCAATTCGCGCTACGACCTCCACCATGTCGAGACCAGCGCCGCGAAGGACGGCGACGGCTGGCGCCTCACCGGACAGAAGAGCGTCGTGCTGGATGGCGAAGCGGCCGACAAGATCATCGTCGTCGCCCGCACGTCCGGCGATGTCCGCGACGAGAATGGGATCGGGCTCTTCCTCGTCGACGCCGCCGCCGAAGGCCTGACCCGGCGTGGATATCCGACGCAGGACGGCACGCGCGCGGCTGAAATCAGCCTCGACAACGTGCCGGCAGAAGCACTCGGTGACCCCGCGAATGGCCTTCCGGCCCTGAAGCAAACCATCGACGGCGCCATCGCGGCCCTGTCGGCCGAATCCATCGGCGTCATGTCGGTGCTGCACGAGTTGACGGTCGACTATCTCAAGGTCCGCAAGCAGTTCGGCGTTGCCATCGGGCAATTCCAGGTGCTTCAGCACGCGGCCGTCGACATGTTCGTTTCCATCGAGCAGGCGCGGTCGATCACGCTTTACGCCACCATGATGGCGGACAGCGACGATGCGAGCGCCCGTGGGCAGGCCATGCACGCCGCCAAGGCCGAGATCGGTCGCGGCGGGCGGGTGTGCGGCGAGAACGCGGTCCAGCTCCACGGCGGCGTCGGCATGACGATGGAATATGCCGTGGGCCACTATTTCAAGCGCATGACGATGATCGACACGCAGTTCGGCGACGGCGATTTCCACCTGCGCGCGCTTGCCCGCGGCCAGGGACTTTTCGAAGTGGCCTGACACTCGCCACGGCCGGTTGCCTCGCGTAGCCGGCCGTGCAACATCTGCCGCGACAGCCAGACGCGCCCGCAGGAGACCGCCATGGAAATCCGCCAGATCACCGAGGAGTATTCGGTTGCCCCGCAGATCGGGGTCGAGCATGTGCCGCTGATCGCAGGCGCCGGCTTCAAGAGCATCGTGTGCAACCGCCCCGACGACGAAGATCCCGGTCAGCCGGCGGTCGACACCATCCGCAAGGCCGCCGAAGAGGCCGGCCTCGCCTTCCGCCATTTGCCGGTGATCTCGGGCCAGATGACCGAGGACAACGCCCGCGACCAGGCCGCGCTCTTGAAGGAACTACCCAAGCCCGTCCTCGCCTATTGCCGCTCGGGCACGCGCTGCGCCAACCTTCACGCCGCGGTCCGGCAGATGGGGCTGTAGACGCTCCACCGTTCAGGGAAGCGAAAAGGGCCGCTGACGCGGCCCTTGTTCATTCGGCCGCTGATCCGCCTCAGTAAAGCAGCCGCACGAGGAACAGCGTGATCACCGGGAACGCCAGCAGGATGATCGTGCGGATCGCATCGCTCGTCACGAAAGGCATGACGCCCTTGTAGGTCTGCATGATCGGCGTCGATCGGTCCATGGAATTGATGACGAAAAGGTTCATGCCGACCGGCGGCGTGATCAGCCCGACCTCGACCACGATCAGCACCAGAATGCCGAACCACAGCGCAAACTCTTCCGGCCCGAGACCATAGTCGAGCTGCGAGACGATCGGGAAGAAGATCGGGATCGTCAGAAGAATCATGGACAGCGAATCCATGAAGCAGCCGAGCACGATGTAGAAGACCAGAATGCCGATCATCACCATCATGGGATCGAAGCCCTGACTGGTGATGAAGGTCGCCGCCGCGACCGGCATCTGGGACAGAGCCAGGAAGGAATTGTAGAAGGCGGCGCCGAAGACGATGAAGAAGATCATCGCGCTGGCCGATGCCGTCATCAAAATGGAATCGACCAGCGTCCTGCGTGTCAGCCCGCCATTGATCCATGCGATGAGCCCGGTGCCGGCTGCGCCCACGGCCGCGGCCTCGGTCGGCGTGAACCAGCCCGTATAGATGCCGCCGACGACCGCGATGAAGACGAGAAGGACCGGCCAGACGTCGAACAGTGCGCGGAACCGCTGGCTATAGGGCTGTCGCTCGCTCGATCCGGCGGATTCGGGATAGAGGCGGACATAGATCGCGATTGCGATCATGTAGCCGATGGCGGCGAGCATACCGGGGACGAAGGCCGCGACGAAGAGCTTGGCGATGTTCTGCTCGGCGAGGATCGCGTAGATGACCAGCACCACCGAGGGCGGGATCAGGATGCCGAGCGTGCCGCCGGCCGCCAGCGTGCCGGTCGCCAGAGCGCCGGAATAGCCGTAGCGCTTGAGTTCGGGCAGCGCGACCTGCGCCATCGTTGCGGCCGTCGCAAGCGACGAGCCGCAGATCGCGCCGAAGCCCGCGCAGGCGCCGATGGCCGACATGGCGACACCGCCCTTGCGATGGCCGAGCCAGGAATTTGCGGCGTTGAACAGCGACTGCGACATGCCGCCGAGCGAGGCGAATTGGCCCATCAGCAAGAAGAGCGGGATGATCGACAGCGAATAGCTGGAAAATGTCGAATAGGTCTCGCCCTTCAGGCGCGACAGGATCGGCGTCGGCGAGCCCATGATGAGATAGGTTCCGACGAGACCCGTCACCAGCATCGCGAGCGCGATGGGAATGCGCAGGAAGATCAGGACGAGCAGGGCCGGGAACGACCACAGGCCGAGTTCGAGATTGCTCAATGGATTGCCCCCTGGCCGGCGCCGAGAATGGTGCGACCGGTCCGCATTTCCTGAAAGCGGATGTAAAGAACGTAGAACGAGACGATGACGGCCACGCTGACCGCCGCCATGGCCGCGGCAAAGCCCCACCAGACCGGGAATTGCAGGATGAACGTCGTTTCGTTGTAGCGCACCTTGTCCCACATGCCATGCCAGAGCTGCACCGCGATCAGCGTGATCACCGCCGTCATCAGAAGCTCGGCGACGAAATCGATCACCCGGTTGACGGCAGGCGGGAAAAAGCTGGTGAAGACGTCGACGGTCGCGTGGCCGCGCATCAACTGGCACCAGGGCAGGAACGCGAAGATCGCGAAAGCCGTGCCCGCCTCGACCAGTTCGAAATCACCCGGCACAGGCTGAAGCCCGAGCGAAATCAGCCCGCGCCCCGTGATCGAGACGACGGTGATGAGCGTGATCGCGACCAGGGCCATGCCGCCGATGATCGCAAGCCCGCGGGCAAGCCCCGTCATGATCGCCGAGAGGTTCATCCTCTCCTCCCTCGAAAACATCGCTCCACGACAGCAAAGCTACAGCCGCATCCCGCCCGGAGCAATCAACTCCCCGGCGCGAATTGTTATAGGACATAACGTTGACAATCAAGGCGCAAGCGTGGTGTCGCTTGCGACAACAAGACTGCACCTGAGCAAGCGAAAAGAGAAGACGGCACGGGCGGAAACCGAACTTTCCGCCCGTGTTTCCCGGTTATTCGTTGGTATATTTCTCGATCAGCGCGCGCGCTTCGTCGAGCAGCGCCTGACCCTCGAGCCCCTTGCCGTCCATCTCGGTCACCCAGTTGTCGATGACCGGCTGCGCGGCTTCCTGCCAAGAGGCCGATTCCTCTGCCGACAGTTCGACGATGTTGTTGCCTTCGGCCAGTTCGCGGCCCGGCGCATCGTATTCCTGCTGGGTGCGGCCGGCGAAAGCGGAAAATTCGGCGCCTGAATTCTCGTCGATGATCGCCTTCAAATCGTCGGGAAGGCTGTCATACTTGGCCTTGTTCATCGCCAGCACGAAGGTCGTCGTATAAAGCGCGTGGTCGCCGCCGAACTCGGTGTGGTTTTCCACCAGTTCAGGCACGCGAAGCGCAGGCGTGACCTCCCACGGCACGACGGCGCCGTCGATGACGCCCTTCGACAGCGATTCGGGCACCTGCGGGATCGGCATTCCGATCGGCGTCGCGCCCAGTTCGCCCAGAAGGGCGTTGATGACGCGGGTCGGGGCGCGCACCTTCATGCCTGCCAGATCCTCCATCGTCTCGACCGGTTCCTTGGAGTGAATGACGCCGGGGCCATGAACCCAGGTGCCGAGAATATGCGTGTCGGCGAATTCGGTGTCCTTCAAATCCGCCTCGAAAATATCCCAGTAGGCGCGCGAGGTCGCCTCGGCATTGGTCATCATGAAAGGAAGTTCGAACACCTCGACGGAGGGGAAGCGGCCGGGCGTGTTGCCGGGCAGCGTCCACACGATGTCGACCGTGCCGTCGGCCGCCTGGTCGTAAAGCTGCGGCGGGGTGCCGCCAAGCTGCATGGCCGGATAGCGCTCGATCTTGATGCGATCGCCGGAATCGGCCTCGACCTTGTCGGCCCACACGTCGAGAACGTGCATCGGAACGTTCGCCTGCGCCGGCAGGAAATGGTGCAGCCGCAGCGTCACCTCCTGCGCCAGAACGGATGTGGAACCGGCCAGCCACGTCGCCGAGGCCAGCACACCGGCGGCAAGCGCCGCCTTGAAAGACTTCATCTGCATCGATTTCCTCCCTGATGCTGCGGACCGGCAGTTCTCCCGACATTAGCCGATCCTCGAGCCGCGATCCTACATGGATTTATGTAACAATAAAGAGCGGCATGGCGAAATTTTCGTAACACGTCACAGCGGCAGCGCATCCGTCTCCTTCAAGGTCTGTAGAACGATGGCCGTCTTCACATGCTGCACGGATTCATGCGGCAGCAGAACCTCGTTGACGAAATCGGCGAGCGATTTGAGGTCCGGCGTCACGACTTTCAGAAAATAATCCATCTCGCCGGTCAGGGCATAGGCTTCCTGCACCTGCGGCAGGCGCGCGAGAAGTTCGGAAAAGCGCCGCGCATTGTCGCGATTGTGGGTGGCGAGCGTCACCGAGATGACGTTGACGAGCGGAAAGCCAAGCCGGTCGCGGTCGAGCGTCGCGCGATAGCCCTTGATGAAGCCCGCCTCCTCCAGCCGCTGGCGGCGGCGCGAACATTGCGAGGCGGACAGATGCATGCGCTCGGAAAGGTCGTTGTTGGTCAGCCGCGCATCCTCCTGCAAAAGCGCGAGCATCTTGCGGTCGAACCCGTCGATCTGTTCGCCATCAGCCATATTAGACATCTCCATGCACGTTTCGCGCACAACATGCCGCGCCGGAGCGCCGGAATGCAAGCCGCTTGCGCGCGAAGGGTAGTAGGATCGAACCATCGAATTTCAGGAGGATGAAATGGGTCCCTTCCCGCACGACGCACCGCCCGCCGAGATCACCCGCGCCAACCCCGCCGGCACGGACGGCTTCGAGTTCGTCGAGTTCGCGCATCCCGAGCCCGAGAAGCTCGCCGAGCTTTTCACGCGCATGGGATATGCGAAGGTCGCGACCCACAAGACGAAGGCGATCGACGTCTGGCGCCAGGGCGACATCAATTACGTCGTCAATGCCGAACCGGGCTCGCACGCGATGCGCTTCGTCGACGAGCACGGCCCATGCGCCCCCGCTATGGCGTGGCGCGTGGTCGATGCGAAACACGCCTTCGACCATGCCGTCGCCAAGGGCGCGGAACCCTATGAAGGCGACGACAAGACGCTCGACGTGCCGGCCATCGTCGGCATCGGCGGCTCGCTTCTCTATTTCGTCGAAACCTATGGCGCGCGCGGCTCGGCCTATGAGGCCGAGTTCGACTGGCTGGGCGAAAAGAACCCGAAGCCCGAAGGCGTCGGCTTCTATTATCTCGATCACCTCACCCACAATGTCTTTCGCGGCAATATGGACAAGTGGTGGGCGTTCTATCGCGAGTTGTTCGGCTTCAAGCAGATCCACTTCTTCAACATCGACGGCCGCATCACCGGGCTGATGAGCCGCGCGATCACGTCGCCTTGCGGCAAGATCCGCATTCCGCTCAACGAGTCCAAGGACGAGACGAGCCAGATCGAGGAATATCTGCGCAAGTACAAGGGCGAAGGCATCCAGCACATCGCGGTCGGCTCCGACGGCATCTACGACGCCACCGACAAGCTCGACGCGAACGGCCTCAAATTCATGCCGAAGCCGCCGGAAACCTATTACGAAAAGAGCCGCGAGCGCGTCATCGGCCATGACGAGCCGATCGATCGCATGATGAACCACGGCATCCTGATCGACGGCGAGGGCGTGGTCGACGGCGGCTCGACAAAAATCCTGCTGCAGATCTTCTCCAAGACCGTGATCGGCCCGATCTTCTTCGAGTTCATCCAGCGCAAGGGCGACGAAGGCTTCGGCGAAGGCAATTTCCGCGCACTGTTCGAGAGCATCGAGGAAGACCAGATCCGCCGCGGCGTGATCAAGGTGGATGCCGCGGAGTAGCGCGACGCGGGTCAACCCTCCCACACCGGGTCATCCCGGAACCCGCACGGCGCGCAGCGACGAGCGGTTATCCGGGACCCATTCCGTGACGTCGGCTTCACGGAATGGGTCCCAGCTCTCATCTCGCGTTGCTCGATTTCGGCCGGGATGACGCTTGAGCCTGCTACCGCCTCGCCGCCTCGATCGCCTTCTTCACACACTCCAGATTTCCCACCTCGTTCGCCAGCAGCAGCACCAGCCTGGCATTCAGCCGCGTGCTTTCCTCAAGGCTCAATCCGTCATGTGCGGCCATCAGCGCCGCATAGAAATCATCGCCGGCCGCGCCCAGCCGGTCCTTGCCGAATTCGCTCATGCACTTCCCCTTGCACGCTGATAGGCGGCGACGATCTCCGCGGCGGACGGCTTCTCGAACCGCGCCGCAAGATGCTGGTCGGGCCGCACCAGCCAGACGGTTCCGGCGCCGTATCGCTTCGCGACCAGACCCTCGGCGTCGATCAGCGCCGTCCCGCCCCGCCGCGACGTGACGACGACGCGGTCGATTTCCGCCGGCAGTCCGTCCGGCAAATCCGTCTCGACCGCCATCACCGCGAACCGCCCGCCGAAACGGTCGAGCAGCCAGCCGCCCTCCACCGGCGCATCGGCCATCGCCAGCCCGACGCCCTCGCCGGTTCCCTGCAACGACAGGCCCGCCAGCGAACAAGGCCGCGACAGCCGTCCCGAGTTGACCAGCCTGCGCGCGAACTCGTGCTCGCCCGCTAGGTCCAGCACTGCGTCGCGGAAAATCCGCTCCATCTCGCTCTTGGGTGTCATGAAGCCGGTCGCGCGCGCCGAGTTCAATATGTTCTCGTCGGCGCCGTGGATGCGCTCTTCGTCATAAGTGGCGATCAGGCTTTCGGGCGCCTCGCCCTTGACGACCAGCGCCAGCTTCCAGATCAGATTGTCGACGTCCTGGATGCCGCCATTGCCGCCGCGCGCGCCGAATGGCGAGACGATGTGGGCGCTGTCGCCCGCGAAGACTACGCGGCCATGGACGAAACGGTCGAGCCGGCGGCACTGGAAGGTGTAGACCGACACCCAGTCGAGATCGAAATCGCGATGGCCGACGATCGCCTCGATGCGTGGTATGACGTTTTCGGGCCGTTTCTCCACCTCCGGGTCCGCGTCCCAGCCAAGCTGAAGGTCGATCCGGTAGATGTCGTCCGGCTGCTTGTGCAGAAGCGCCGACTGGCCCTTGTGAAAAGGCGGCTCGAACCAGAACCAGCGCTCAGGCGGGAAATCCGCCTTCATCTCGACATCGGCAATGAGAAAGCGTTCCTCGAAGACGCGGCCGGCGAAATCGAGCCCCATCATCGCGCGCACCGGCGAGCGCGCGCCGTCGCAGGCGATCAGCCAATCTGTCTCGATTTCGTAAGTTCCGTCCGGCGTCTCGACCATGACCCGCACACCGTCATCCGAGGGTGTGACGCCCGTCACGCGGTTCTTCCAGCGCAGATCGATCAGGCCGGAAAACTCGACCGCGCGCTCGACCAGATACTGCTCGACGTAATATTGCTGGAGGTTGATGAAGGCCGGCATCTTGTGGCCGGGCTCGGGCAGGAGGTCGAAATTCCAGACCTCGCGGTCGCGGTGGAACAGGCGCCCGACCTTCCACGTCACGCCCTTTTCGACCATGCGCTCGCCGATGCCGAGCCGGTCCATGATCTCGAGCGTGCGTTTCGACCAGCAGATCGCGCGGCTGCCCAGCGAGACGACGTCATTGTCGTCGAGGACGACGCATTCGACGCCGTCCAGCGCGCAGTTGATCGCCGCGGCGAGGCCGACCGGCCCTGCCCCGACGATGACGATCTTCTTGCGCGCGCCGGCGTGGCCGGAGAGTTCCGGCGGCGGCGCATATTGAAAGGGTTGGTACCGGTAACGCGGCATCAGGCGAGCCCCATACGGTCGATCTCCGGATCGCGCTCAAAGTCGAGGAAGAATTCGTCGAGTTGCGGTGGCTTCACATCGGTGCCCGCCAGCATCGCATGGGCCTGCCCGCGATGGTGAATCTGGTGTTGGAAAAGATGGGCGAGCAGGTTGTCGATGCGTTCGAGGATTTGGCCCTTTTCACCGCGATCGGTGATGACGGTCTGCGTCACAGCGGCGTCCGTCAGTGTATCGCAGAACGCGATCAACCGCTCGTCGGCCGCCTGTTGCAGCGGCGCGAGTTCGGATGCGTGGGCAAACACGATCTCGTCGTCATAGACGCGCTCGCCCCGCCCGCCTTCTTCCAAGGCATCGATGTAATAGAGATCGACGAAGTGGTTGTGCGAGAGCGTGGCGGCGATCGAGGGAAAGAAGCTCGTGCGTGTCGCGGTGAAGGCCGCGCCGTCGAGTTTGGCGCAGGCGCGCAGCAGGACGTGGTTCGACCAGCGATTGTTGCGCGCCATGGCGGAGAAATGTCGCTGCAGGTTTGTCACTTGGTCCTCCCGTTATTGAAGCGCTGCGGGCTTCAATACCCCCACCCCATACCCCTCCCCACAAGGGGGAGGGAGACGTCGGCGTCGATCCTTGCCGTCAAGCTTGGTGCCAAGCAGAAAGGTTGCTCGACGCCGGCGACCTTCCTCCCCCTTGTGGGGAGGAATAGAAGGTGGGGGTATTGAAGCCCTCTACCCGCATCACCCCTGCAACTCATTCCACATCGCCTTGTCTCGCTCGGCCGTCCAAATTCTTGGCGTGTCGATGCCCAGCGCCTCATCATAGGCGCGGGCGACGTTGAAGGGCAGGCAGTGTTCGTAGATCGCGTAGTCGCCGAATTTCGGGTCGCACACCTCTCGGCACGCATCCCAGGCTTGCCTCAGCGAGCCGCCGCCTTGCGCCACGCGGGCGATCGGGCGGTAGGTCGACATGACGAAATCGGCCGTGTTGTCGATCGCGTCGTTGACCATCGAAGCACCGACCAGCGCTTCGCCGCGACCGGGCGCGATGGCATCGAGGTCGAAGGCGCGGATTTCCTCCAGCGTCATCGGCCAGTCGGAAAAATGACCGTCGCCGCAATAGCAGGCCGAGTGGTATTCGACGATGTCGCCGGTGAACATCACGTTCTCGTCCGGCACATAGGCGACGATGTCGCCCGCCGTGTGTGCGCGGCCGAGGAACATCAGGTCGACGCGGCGCTTGCCCATGTGGACCGTCAGCCGGTCGTTGAAGGTCATGGTCGGCCAGGTGAGGCCGGGGATCGATTCATGGCCCTGGAAGAGACGCGGGAAGCGGCCGAACTCCGAATCCCAGTCCTCCTGCCCGCGCTCGACCACCATCGAACGCGCCTTTTCCGACATGAAGACCTCCGACGCGCCATAGGCCGAGGCGCCGAGCACGCGCACCGCGTGGTAGTGCGACAGCGTCACATATTTGATCGGCTTGTCGGTGACTGTCCTGATCTTCTCGATGACCTTGTTCGCCAGACGCGGCGTCGCCTGCGCGTCGATGATCATCACCGAATCGTCGCCGATGATGACGCCGGTGTTCGGATCGCCCTCGGCGGTGAACGCCCACAGGTCGCGACCGATCTCCGTGAAGGAAATCTTCTTCTCGGCCATGTCGCCGGTCGATGCGAAGTTTTTGTTCATCTGTGCTCCAGAATGCTCACACCTTAGATTTCAACACGACTACCGTGCCAGATAAGCCGGGAGCCACAGGCTGATCTGCGGAAAGATGATGAGCAGGACAAGCGCCGCCAATTGCAGCAATACGAAGGGGATGATGCCACGATAGATTGTGCCGATTGAGACGTCCGGCGCAACGCCACGCAGGTAGAACAACGCATAGCCGAAGGGCGGCGTCAGGAATGAGGTTTGCATGTTGACCGCAAGCGCGATGGCGAACCATGCCAACACCTGGCTTTGCGGCATCCCGAAATCGAGGCTTGCCACGACCGGTGCGACGAGCGGCACCACGACAAGCGCGATCTCGACCCAGTCGAGGAAGAAGCCCAGGACGAACACCAGCGCCATGATGACGAACAGCACGAAATAGGGACCGGTGCCGAGGGCGTCGAAGGCGTGGATCACCATCTCGTCGCCGCCGAGCCTGCGGAAGATGACCGAAAAGATCGTCGCGCCGATCATCACGAAGATGATCATTGCGGTGGTCTTGGTTGTGTCGCGCAAAGAGGTTCGCAATGTTGCGAAATCGAGCCGGCGCGAGATCAGCGCCAGGAAGATTGCGCCGGCCGCGCCGATCGCGGCGGCTTCGGTCGGCGTCGCTATGCCGGCGATGATGGTGCCGAGCACCGCTGCGATCAGCAGGACAGGCGCCAGGAGGTCGCGCGCGAGCCGGATGGCGGCCGCGCTGCGGCTCGCGGCCCGTTCGCGCTCGCCCGCCGGCATCCGGTGTGGCTGGAAGAAGGCGATGGCGATCAGGTAGAAGAAATAGAGCCCTGCGAGCATCAATCCCGGACCGATCGCACCCATGAACAGGTCGCCGACCGAAATGCGCAACTGGTCGCCAAGCACGATCAGCATGATCGAGGGCGGAATCAGGATGCCGAGCGTGCCGGACGCGGCGATGAGGCCCGTCGAGATCTTCGGGTCGTAGCGCGCCTGCTGCATCGCCGGCAGCGCCATCATGCCCATCAGCACCACCGAGGCACCGATGATACCGGTCGACGCGGCCATCACCACGCCGATGATGGCAACCGCAAAGGCATATCCCCCCGGCAGACGACCGAACAGGGCGGCGAGCGATTTGAGAAGCCGCTCGGCGACGCCCGAGCGCTCCAGCATCAGCCCCATGAAGACGAAAAGCGGTATCGCGATCAGGAGCCAATTGGTCAGGATACCCGAATAGATGCGCGAGACGCCGGTCGACAGGAACAGCATCGGCACGCCGGCCAGCACGGCGAAGAGAATGCCGATGCCTGACAGGACGAAGGCAACCGGATAGGCCGAGAAGATGCCGAGCACGAGCCCGGCCAGCATGGCCATCGGCCAGATATATTCGCTCATCGGCTTTCCGTCCCACCGGCCGCGGGGGCCGCAATGATGTCACGCAGCGTCTGGATCGCGCGCGCAAGGGCGGCGATGCCCAGAAGGGCGAAGCCGACTGGAATGATGGCCTTGATCAGCCATCGATCCATCAGCCCGCCATAGGTTGAGCCTTCACCCGAATTGAACGACGTCAGCGCGAAGCTCCAGCCATACCAGAAGATGATCGCGCAAAAGGGCAGCAGGAACACCAGATCGCCGAACAGGCGCAGGCCGAGCTGCACCTTCTTCGGCAGGCCGGCTGAGAACACGTCGACGCAGACATGCTGGTTGTCGCGAAAGGCATAGACGCCGCCGAGCACTGACAGAATGGCGAAGATGTACCATTGCAGATCGGTCAACGTGTTGACCGTGATGCCGCGCCCGAGGACGGGGATCGCCTCGCCCCATTGCCAGAACGCGTTCCATCCGACCTTTGCGGCAAGCACGGTCAGGCACACGGAGACGATCAGCGGCAGAATCAGCCAGCCCACCAGCTTTCCCGGCAGGACGAGCACTTCGAAGAGCGCGTTGATCAGCCGGGTCATGTCGCCTCCTCGCATCGCCGCCGAACGGCTGGACTATCCATCGAGCGCTTTTCGTGCGTTTGCAAGCGGCGGCCCGGCTTCGTGCCGGCCCGCGCGCATGATCAGCGCGGCAGCGCCTGCAACTCGGCCCAGCGAGCGGTGCGTTCGATGTAGGCGGTCAGCGAATCGTAGGCTTCCTTGAAGATCGGGTCCTTCGCCGCTTCCTCCTGCATCACCTCGTTGGCGGCGTCGCGCATCGCGGCCAGCACCTCGTTGGGGAAGCGCTTGATCTCGACGCCGGCCGCCTCGATCTCCTCGACCGCCTCGATCTGGGCGTTGAGCTGATCGGCCATGTTTTCGGTGATGTTCGCCTTGCAGGCCTCGACCATGATCGTCTGCTGTTCCGGCGTGAAGCCGTTCCAGACGTCCATGTTGATGATGATCGAGTCCCAGCTCGAGGGCTGGTGCCAGCCGGGGAAGTAGTAGCTCTTGACGATGTTCTGGAAGCCGAAGCCCTTGTCGAGCTGCGGAGCGGAGAATTCCGCCGCGTCGATGCGCCCGGTCTCGAGCGAGACGTAGATCTCGCCGGCCGGCACGAGCTGCGTGTTGGCGCCCAGCTTGGCCAGCGCCTGACCGCCGAGGCCGGCGATCCGCATATTGAGGCCGCGCAGATCCTCGACCGTGTTGATGTCCTTGGAGAACCAGCCGCCGGCTTCCGGCACGACGAGATGGCACGGAATGACCTTCACGCCATGCGCGTCATAGGCCTTCTGGATGATCTCCACGCCGCCGCCCTCGAACATCCAGCCGAGCGCGATTTCCGGCGTCGGGCCGAACGGCATCGAGCCGACCAGATTTGCGACCGGGATGGACTCGGCCCAGTAACCGATCCAGTCGAAGCCCATCGGAATGGCGCCGCTCGACACCGCACCGAACACCTCGAAGGGCGGCACGAAATCGCCGGCGCCGTGGACCTTGATGTCGATCTCGCCGGCCGTCATCAGGCGGACCTTTTCGGCCCAGTTGACCGGGCTCGGTCCGATCGACGGGACGTTCAGCCCGAATACGCTTTGCAGATCGAAGCTCTCAGCCATTGCGTGGCTGGTGAACACAACGGATGCAGCCAACGCGGCTGCGGCGATGCAACGTTTCATCAAGACCTCCCTTGGACCGCGCCAGCGCGGACGTCGAAGCCGGGAATGGGCCGACGATCGACCCAGCCTCCTCCCGGCGTCCACTCGCAATCTGGCAAATTCTCATGCTTGGCTCAACCAAAAAATTCGCTATAGTCAAACAAATTTGTAATTGACGAATTTCGGAGGAAGCGTGCGAGGCATTGAGGGAGAGGTCGCCGTCGTCACAGGCGCGGCGCAGGGAAACGGGCTGGCGATTGCGCAAGGTCTCGCCAAGGCCGGCGCCCGTGTGGCGATCTGCGACGTCAATGGCGCATCGGCGCAGGCAGCGGCGACCAGCATTAACGAGGCCGGCGGCACCGCCTTCGCGGCCGAGATCGACGTCATCGACCGCGATCAGGTCCGGCGCTTCGCGCTCGACGTCGAGGCACATCTCGGCCGGGTCGCGATCCTCGTCAACAATGCCGGCATCGTCCGCCGCACGCCGATAGACGATGCCGGCTTCGACGATGACTGGGACGCGATCTTCAAGGTCAATGTCGACGGCATCCGCAACATGGTGCGTGCGTTCCTGCCGCAATTGCGCACGACGCAAGGGCGCATCGTCAATCTGGGCTCGATCATGTCGGTCTCGGCCGGACCCGGCCTCGGCGCCTATGCCGCCAGCAAGGGTGCCGTGCTCCAGTTCACCCGCGCGCTCGCGCATGACCTCGCCCCGCAGGGCGTGCGCGTCAACGCCATCGCTCCCGGCGTCATCGCGACGCCGATGACCAAAGTCACGCGCGAGACGCCCGAGGCGATCGGCCGCTTCATGGCGCATACGCCGCTCGGTCGCGTCGGTGAGCCGGAGGAACTGGTCGGCCCTGTCCTCTTCCTCGCCTCGCATCTTTCCACCTACGTCACCGGCACCCTCCTGCCGGTCGATGGCGGCTATCTGGCCGCGTGAACGACACCGACAAGGACTGACAGACCATGCAGATGAAACAGCATTCCTGCGACGTGCTCGTGGTGGGCTCGGGCGCCGGCGGACTTGCGACGGCGGTGTCGGCCGCCCATCGCCGCCTCGACGTGCTCGTCGTCGAAAAGGAGCCGGTCTTCGGCGGCACCACGGCGCGCTCGGGCGGCTGGATGTGGATACCGTGCAACGCCCCCGCAAAGCGCGCAGGCGCGTCCGATTCCATCGAGCAGGCGCGCGAGTACATGCGTCACGAGACCGGCGCGCATTATGACGAACGCCGCGTCGAGGCGTTTCTCGACGCCGGCCCGAAAGCCGTCGATTTCTACGAACAGAACACCGCGCTTCAGTTCGACCTCGGGCCGACCTTCGCCGACTACCACCCCGATGCGCCGGGCGGCGTCGACGGCGGACGGTCGATCGTCGCACGCCCGTTCGACGGACGCGAACTTGGACCCGAGATCAAGCGCCTGCGCCCGCCGCTCGCCGAGATCACCTTTCTCGGCATGATGATCGGTTCGGGCAAGGAACTGCTGCATTTCTTCAACGTCACTCGCTCGCCCGTCTCGGCGTTCTATGTCGGCAAGCTGTTCCTGAAGTTCCTGCGCGACATGGCCTTTCACGGCCGGCCGATGCGGCTGATGAACGGCAATGCGCTGGTCGCGCGGCTTGCCCGTTCGTGCTTCGACCGCAACGTTCCGATCTGGACGCGCGCGCCGGTTCGCGAGCTGAAGAAGGACGAAACAGGCCGCATCACCGGGGCGATCGTCGAGACGGTGCAGGGGCCGGTCGAGATCGTCGCGCGCAAGGGCGTCGTCCTTGCCGCGGGCGGCTTCCCGCAGGACCCGGTGCGCCGCAAGGCGATGTTCCCGCACGCGCCTTCCGGCTACGAGCACGCCTCGCCCGCCCCTCCCGGCAACACCGGCGACGGGTTGCGCCTCGGCGAAGCGGTCGGCGCCACGGTCGCCGACGATCTGCCCAATGCGGCCGCTTGGGTGCCGATCTCGCGGCCCGTCCGCGCCGACGGCACGCTCGGCACGTTCCCGCATTTCGTCGACCGTTCCAAGCCCGGCGTCATCGCCGTAACGCGCTCGGGACGCCGCTTCGTCAACGAGGCGAATTCCTACCACGACTTCTGCCAGGCGATGGCCGCGCGCTGCCGCGAGGAAGAGACCGAAACCTGCGCCTTCTTCATCGCTGACCACCGGGTCCTGCGCAAATACGGCCTCGGCTACGTCAAGCCGGCGCCGGTGCCGTTCCGCCGGCACGTCAAGTCGGGCTATCTGTACGAGGGCAGAACGCTGGAGGAACTGGCCGGCAGGATCGGCGTCGATCCGCAGGGCCTGCGGCGTACCGTCGAGACCTTCAACGATCACGCAAGGCGCGGCGACGATCCGCAATTCGGCAAGGGCTCGACCTCCTACAACCGCTCGCTCGGCGACCCCGAGCACAAGCCCAACCCTTGCATCGCCCCGATCGAGGACGGGCCTTTCTATGCGGTCAAGCTGGTGATCGGCGATCTGGGCACCTTCGCTGGGCTGCGCTGCAACGAGAATGCGCAGGTCCTGAATGGCGACGGGCGCCCGATCCCGGGCCTCTACTCCGTCGGCAACGATGCGGCGAGCATCATGGGCGGCAACTATCCGGGCGGCGGCATCACGCTCGGGCCCGCCGTCACCTTCGGCTACATCGCCGCGCGGCACCTGGCCGGCGGCAACGACTGACGATCAGCCGGCGTCCAGGCGATAGCCCAGCTCGCTCGACAGGCGGCTGGTGAAGTCGAGCAGGCCCGTCACCGCCGGGCCATCGGCGGCAAGGTCGATCATGGCGGTCGGCCCGATCGCGGTCAGGGCGAGTTGCATCTGGCTGGTATGGTCGAAGACGGGGGCAGCGACCGCACTGACGCCCGGGATCGGCAGGTCGCGCGTGACCTCGAAGCCGCGCGCCCTGACCGCAGCGACCTCGTCCCAGTATTGCGTCTCGTCGAATTCGAACGGACCGCGCTCGAGGAGTGTGCGGTCCGAGCGTTCGATGCGGATCATCGGTTGCGTCACCGCCGGCGGGAGGTATGCGGCGAACACCCGGCCCGTCGCCGTCGCGGTCATCAGGAAGATGTTGCCTACCTGAACGTTCGCATGGATGCGCGCCGAGGATTCCTGGACGTAGACGATGGTCGGCCCATGCAGGCCCCAGACCGTGATGGCGATCATCAGTTGCAGACGGTCGGCGAGATCGGCGACGCGGCGCACCGTCTCGCGATAGGCGTTCTGGTTGCGCAGCCGCGTCAGCCCCAGATGCAGCGCAAAGGAGCCGAGCTGGTAGTGCCCAGCTTCGGTCTGCTCGACCATCCCCATCTTGCGGAATGAAACAAGGTAGGGGTGCAGCTGAGCAGCTGCCATGCTGGTCACCTCGGCGAGATCGCGCAGCTTAAGCGGGCCGCGTGCATTACCGAGTGCCTTGAGAATGACGCCACCCGTGTCGATCGACTGTACGCCACGGGAGAGGTTTGTTTTTTGCTTAAGTATGGGAAGCTGCTCGTTCATCGGTCATAGATAGCCCAAGGACATCAATGCCTCAACAAATCGGCTGCTGCGAAAGGGCCAATCCCGGTCCGCTTACTTCCGGGTCGATGTTGCTCGAGATCGCCTCGGCTCGACGGACCGCCTCTGTCGTCGTGGCGCTGCCGTGTAAAACTTGGCCCATAGTGCATCCCTCTATTCCTGGGAAAATAATGCACTATCAAAATCTGGGATCAAACAGCTAGGCTCAGGACTCATTGATCAGAGCCGGAAGATGACGGCGGCTGCGATGCAGATGGCCGAGAAGAAGATGTGGGCGCATCGGTCGTAGCGGGTTGCGATGCGTCGCCGGTCCTTGATCTTGGCGAACAGGTTCTCGACCTTGTGGCGCTGGCGATAGAGCGCCCTGT
>JAESGS010000469.1_pt1 | contig 30094 bp, 21 predicted proteins | sample 9269761 | NCBI WGS metagenome assembly JAESGS01 (sample SAMN15741799, study PRJNA653493) | algae metagenome | isolation source: Cyanosarcina radialis HA8281-LM2 and co-occurring heterotrophs from damp... | place: USA: Makauwahi cave, Hawaii | collected 2011-01-06 | reverse complement strand
CCGTACTTCAGCGGCACCAGCGTGCCGCGCGACTTCGTCGAGTACCCGTCGCAGGTCAACGAGATGTGGGCCGACTGGCCGTCCATCCTGAAGAACTACGCCAAGCACTACCAGACCGGCGAGGCGATGCCGCAGGCGCTGCTGGACAAGGTGATCGCCGCGTCCAAGTTCAACCAGGGTTTCGCCACCACCGAGTACCTGGGCGCCGCCATGCTCGACCAGCGCTGGCACCAGATCACCGCCGACCAGGTGCCCGACGCCGCCGGCGTGATGAAGTTCGAAGCCGCCGCGCTGACCGCCGACGGCATCAACTACAAGCCGGTGCCGCCGCGCTACAAGACGACGTACTTCAGCCACATCATGGGTGGCTACTCGGCCGGCTACTACGCTTACATCTGGTCGGAAGTGCTGGACGCCAACAGCGTGGAATGGTTCAAGCAGAACGGTGGCCTGACCCGCGCCAACGGCGACCACTTCCGCAAGACGCTGCTGTCGCAGGGCGGCAGCCAGGACGCCATGAAGATCTTCCGTGATTTCGCCGGCCACGATCCCAAGATCGAACCCCTGCTGGAAAAGCGCGGCCTCACCGCCCCGGCCACTGCGACCGCCGCGGCCAAGTAATTCGCCCGTCCTCGTTGTAGCAACCGCGCCACCTTCGGGTGGCGCGGTTGTTTACGGCCCCGCCAACGGGAACGGGTTTCTCCACAGGGGGTGTGGATGACGCGTGCATGAAACTGTGGATAACCGCGGCGCGTGCCCGTGCCACAACGCTGTCAAGAAGGGTGGCCAAATTTTGACCACCCGCCGGCATCACGATGCTTCCGTCAGGGCGTCGTTTCGCCGAACGCCTTGGCCAGTTTCGCGTAGGCCTTGCGCTGCTCTTCCGTTTCCGGCTTCGGGGCGGTGATCTCCAGTTCGACGATCTGGTCGCCTGGCGGCGTACCCGGCAGGCCGCGCCCGCGCAGGCGCAGCTTGCGGCCGGAATCCGAGTCGGCGGGGATCTTCAGTTCCACCGCACCGCCCAGCGTGGGCACGCTGAGCGTCGCCCCCAGGGCCGCTTGCCAGGGCGTCAGCGGCAGCACGTGGATGATGTTGCGGCCATCCACGTCGAACTGCGGATGCGGTGCGTATTCCACTTCCAGCAGCAGGTTGCCGCCCTGACTGCCCTGCCCGGCCAGGCGGATCACCTGCCCCGGCTTCACGCCCTTGGGCACCCTGACGTCCAACTGGCGGCCGTTGACGTTGAGCCGGACACTGCCGCCGTCATGCACCGCCTGCAACGGCACCGCCAGTTTGGCGCGCGAATCGCGTGGCGCCTGGGGTCCGCGTGGCTGCGGAGCTTCGGGACGACCGCGGCGGCCGAACAGGCCTTCGAAGAAATCGCTGAAACCACCGCTGCCGGCACCGCCCGCGCCGCCGAAGATCTCCTCGAAATCGAAATCCTGAGCGCCGTGGCCGCCGCGCCCGAAATCGGGCGGCGGACGGAATTCCTCGCCCGGCCGGTAACCGCGCGCGCGCAGCTGATCGTAGGCGGCGCGCTTCTGCGGGTCGCGCAGCGCCTCGTAGGCCTCGTTGACGGCCTTGAACTGGTCTTCGGCACCGGCTTCCTTGCTGACGTCCGGGTGGTACTTGCGGGCCAGCCGGCGATACGCCGTCTTGATCTCGGCATCGCCGGCGCCGGGTTCCACCCCCAGCACCGCGTAATAGTCTTTGAACTGCATGGAATCTCCGCAGGAGTCCGCCGGCGCGCCGACGGCACTGCGGCACAGCGCCCGGCTGACGGAAAACGCGCTGGATGCGCGTCACGGGTCAATTCTAGCGGTAATGCCACCCTGCCCGCGTCGTCGCCTGTCTGCGCAGGCGGCGACGCGTCAGGGTGCCTGCGCGGGCGTCAGGACACCTGGATGCGGCGCGGCGTGGTTTCCGGCTTCTTGGGAATGTCGATCTGAAGCACGCCATGCTTGCCGCTTGCGGTGATGCCGTCGGCATTGGCGCTGTCCGGCAGCGAGAAGCGTCGATAGAACGTCCCGTGCACGCGCTCCACGCGGGAATAGCGCGCGGCGTCTTCCTTCTTCTCCGCAACCCTTTCGCCACGCAGGGTCAGGATGCCCTTGTCCATGTGGATCTCGATCTCCTGGGGGTCCACGCCCGGGATGTCGGCCAGGATCACGAACCGGTCGCTCTCCTCGCGGATATCCACGCGCGGGGCCCACTGGCTGGTCACCACGTTGGACTGGTCGGCATCCGACTCGCCCAGGAAGCGGTCGAACACCTGCTTGATTTCATCCTGCAGGCCACGCGAGTTGGCCCACGGGTGGTACTGGACGATGCTCATGGTTTTCTCCTCAGGAAAAGGCGCAACCCAGGCGGCGCCGACAGCCCGGAAAATAGGCGCGGGCCAGGGGTTTTCAAGACCCTCACCGCGGCCTTACCCCGGCGCGCTAGACTGCATTCAGTTTCCTCAACGCAAGGCATTCCCCATGAGCATCCAGGTTGGCGACCGCATTCCCGAAGTCGTCCTCAAGCGTATCCGCGAAGGTGTCGAGGCCGTCGACACGGCGGCCCTGTTCGATGGCCGCAAGGCCGTGCTGTTCGCCGTGCCCGGCGCCTTCACCCCGACCTGTTCGGAGAAGCACCTGCCCAGTTATGTCGAGCATTTCGAGGATTTCCGCAGCCGCGGCATCGAAGTGTTCTGTGTTTCGGTCAATGACCCGTTCGTGATGCAGGCGTGGGGCAAGACGCAGCACGTACCGGACGGCCTGCAGATGCTGGCCGACGGCAACGCCGACTTCGCCAAGGCCCTGGGCCTGGAAATGGACGCCAGCGCCTACGGCATGGGCATCCGCGCCAAGCGCTTCGCGCTGTACGCGGAAGACGGCATCGTGCGCCACGTGTTCGTCGAGGCACCGGGCGAGTACAAGGTGTCCGGCGCGGAGCACATGCTGGAACAGATCGGCTGATCGCGTGGCGGGACGGAACGACATTCCGCCTGCATTGAAAGCCCGCATCGCGGCGCGCGTCTCGGCGCCACGCCTGCAGATGAGCGTGCTGGTGCTACTGACGGCAGCAGCAGGCTTCCTGGCCTCCGTGGCGCTCTCGGCGGCCGGCATGGATGCGTTGTGGCTGCGCTACCCCTTGTGCGTGATGCTGGCCTATGTCGTGTTCCTCGGCCTCATCTGGGTGTGGCGCCGGTATCGGGAATGGGACGTGTCGGGTCTTGACGCCTATGGCGGCCACGCATCCCCGGCAGCCGGACGCGATGGGAGCGAGTGGCACGGAGCGGGAGGGAAATCGGGTGGCGCCGGTGCCAGCGCGGATTTCGACGTGCTTCCCGATGGCGGGGCACGCATGTCGTTCGACGCCTCCCCCGCCGAAGTGCAGATGCCCTCCTTGGACAGCGCACTCGATCTGGACGAGTCACTGCCTGTCGCCGTCGTCTTGGCCTTGCTGGCGGGCGCGCTGCTGGCGGTCGGGTGGGTGATCTGGATCGCACCCGCCCTGCTGGCGGAACTCGCTCTGGATGCCGTGTTGTCGGCCGGACTGTACCGGCGACTGAAACACCAGCACGATCCGGATCGCTGGCTGGCGACCACGCTGCGCAGTACCGCATGGCCCTTCGTCGCCGCCACGCTGTCGCTGCTGCTGGCGGGCATGCTGATGAACCTGCTGGTGCCCGACGCCACCTCGCTGTCAGCGTTCCTGGCCCACTATCGCTGAACCCCGCTCAGCGCAGGACCTTGAACCTCACCCGCGTCCAGGCACCGCTGTCCGCCAGCGCAGTGAGCTGATGCTCGCCCGGCTGCCCGAAATCGTGCTGGAAAGCCTGCGAAGCCCGGGTTTCCGCGATCCAGCGACCGTCCAGCAACCACTGTACGCGCGCGTCCGTGCCGAGCGCGCGCAACTGGAGACGCACGCCGTGCGTGCTGCCGGGTGCACGCGCCAGCGTGGCCTGGTCGTTGAGTCCTTCGATGCGCAGTTCTTCCGCTGCATCCCGGCCGTCCGGCTGGCAGTCGGGCGACAACGCGGGCAGCCGCGAGGCCTCGCGCGTCTGCGCCGGCAACCAGGGCGATGCCAGGGCAGGCCAGCGCGCGATCTCCGTACTGCGGGCCACATGAGGATGGGCGCACTCCGCCGACAGCCGCAGCCCGGTACGTTGGTCCACGTCGAAGCGTTCCCTGCCCGCATTCCACAGCCGTGCGTCGCGCTCGGCGAAGGTGGGCGGCACGGCATTGTCCAGTATCCACGCCTCGCGCCGGCGCTGGCACAGGTGGGGGGCGTCAGCGTCCGCCAGCGTGCCCAGCGGCCAGCAGATCTCGGCTTCCGTCACTTCGCGCGGTGCCGGCGGGCGTTCCGCATCGCCGCGGGTGCGCGGCAGGCTGTCGATCACTTCGAACATCAACGGCAACGCCGTCACCGCACCGTACTGCCCCGGCAGGGGCGTGCCGTCCGGTCGCCCCACCCAGACGCCGACCGTGTAGCGGCGCGTGCTGCCCAGGGCCCATGCATCACGGAACCCGTAGCTGGTCCCGGTCTTCCAGGCCACGCGCGGGCGATTGCCGGTATCCAGCACGCCGCCGCCGTAGCCGGGACGGGGATGCGCTTCCAGCACCTCGCGGATGATCCACGCGGCACCCGGCGACAGCAGCCTGCGATCGCTGGACGGCGTCTCGCGGGTGTAGCGCACGCGCCCCGACAGCCCTGCGCGGTTCAACGCCGCGTAGGCACCCACCAGGTCTTCGAGCCGCGCACCGGTACCACCGAGGATCAGCGCCAGGTTGGGCTGCGCGCCCGGCGGATAGCGCAACGTCAGCCCGTTGTTGGCCAGCCGCGCCGAGAAGCGCGCCGCACCCACGCGGTCCAGCAGGTCCACGGCCGGTACGTTGAGGGAAAGCCGCAACGCGTCGGCGGTACTGACCGGTCCGTTGAATGCGGCATCGAAATTGCCCGGACGATAACCACCGAAGGACTGTGGCGCATCGACCAGCAGACTCTCCGAATGGATCAGGCCATCATCCAGCGCCAGGCCGTACAGGAAGGGCTTGAGCGTGGAACCCGGCGAGCGCCAGGCCTGCACCATGTCCACGTGCCCCAACCGCGCCTGGTCGCCGAAGCTCACCGACCCCACATAGGCGTGCGCTTCCATCGTCGCGTTGTCGACCACCAGCAGCGCCGCCGACGTGCGCGCCGGCAACGTGGAGAAGTAACTCTGCACCCGCTCCTCGAGCGTGCGCTGCAGGCTGGCGTCGATCGTGGACCCGATGCGTGCGGCACGTGGTTGCTGCTGGCGCAGGCGTTCGGCGAGCAGCGCGGCATGCAACGGCGGTTGCAGGGAGCGTGCGACCACCGGTTCCACCCGCGCATCGTCGACCACATCGGACGACCAGATGCCCTGTTCGGCCATGCGCCGCAGCACCTTGTCGCGTGCCAACCGTGCGGCCTCGGGATGACGGTCGGGGCGAAGCCGGCTGGGGGATTGCGGCAGCACGGCGAGCAGTGCGGCCTCCGCATGCGACAGCTGCGCGGCCGGCTTGCCCAGGTAGGCCCAACTGGCCGCATCCACGCCTTCGATGGTGCCACCGAACGGGGCGCGTTCCAGGTACAGCGTGAGGATCTCGCGCTTGGAAAGATGCGCTTCCAGTTGCAGCGCGCGCAGCATCTGCTTGGCCTTGCCCCATGGCGTGCGCGAATGCCGGTCCAGCATGCGTGCCACCTGCATGGTCAGCGTCGATCCACCCGACACGATGCGGCCGCGCTGCACCCATTGTCCGCCTGCACGGACCAGCGCCCAGGGATTGATGCCGGGATGGCGCCAGAACCAGCGGTCCTCGTAGTTCAACAGCGCCTGCAGGTAGAGAGGCGACACGCTGTCGGGCGTGGCGGGATGGCGCCAGACGCCTTCGCGGTCGGCGAACGCGCGCAGCGGCGTACCGTCACGTGCGACCACCAGCGTGCTGGTGTCGCGCGTCTTCGGCAGCGGCGGCGGGAAGGCGAAATCGAGCACCAGCAGCGTGACGAGCACGGCGACGGTGACCCAGCGGAGCCAGGTCAACAGTCTGTGGAAACGTCGCTTCTGCATGAATGATGGTAGCGCTGCGTGTGGCAGTGGGAGCGACGCCCGTCGCGATGAGGCTATACCAGCCGTTCGTCGCGACTCACGTCGCTCCCACAGTGACCAGGGTGGATGCGACCCATCTCCCCGCACGCCGGGGAGATGGAATCATCACGGCTGCACCACCGTGATGGACGCCGGCGTGGACTTGCCCACGCCACGGATATCCGGGCGGTACATGTCTTCCACCAGCGGCGGCGGCACCGTGTACGTGCCCGGCGTGACCGCACGCACCAGGTAGAACACCTTGGCGGTGTCGCCCCGGTCCAGCTTCAGCGCGGCCACATAGCGGTCGTCACGGAACTCCTCGTGCTTCACGTCGGCGGCGCCTGCGCGGTCGCTGACGGAAATGCCGTCCACCACCACCTCGGCCCACTGCTTTGCGTCACCCAGGTTGAAGTTCTCGATCTCAAGCCCCGCCGGCAGCAGGTCGGTGAAGAGCGCGTCCGGCATGCTGACGTTGGCGGTGATGCCCACGCGCACGATCAGCGCCTCGCCTTCCTTCAACGTGCCACCCTTCCACTCCTTGCCATCGGTAGTGTAGTAGCGTCGCTCGATGCCGATCTGGCGGTTGTCCGGCGCGGGTGCGCTGCGCGGGATGCCCGCCACGTCCAGGCTGGCGTACAGCGGCGGACTGCCCTCCGGGACGAACCGCACGCCCTTCGACAGGCTTGCATGGTCGAAGCTGCGGCCGAACAGGCGCACCGGCGCCACCGCTTCGGCATCGCCGCCGACGCTCCATTGTCCGGACACCAGCTTCGCCTGGTCCACCATCAGGGCCTTGCCAAGCCGGGCCAACGCCACCTGCTCCTGGGTGCTCAGCCACAACCAGCCACTGTTGCGGCGCGCGTCCAGTTCGCGGCCGAGCGACACCGTACGACGGTCGTACTCGGGCTTGGACAGCTTGCGTTCGTGCACCAGCGCGATCATCAGCGCGTCATCGCGCAGGCGGGTGCCGTAATCGCCCAGGTACTCGGGTCGATCGCCGGTCTTCGCGAAGCCGTCGGCGATGGCCTTCGCACCACGGTTCCTGTCGCCCTGAAGCGACAGCGCGATGCCCAGGTGCACCAGCGGCAGGCCGGTCAGGCTCTTGCCGCGCTCGTTGTCGTACAGCGCGCGCAGCGTGCCCAGCGGCGCCCGGTTGACGCGCGCCAGTACGTAACCCGCGTAGGCCTGGTTGGCGAATTTCAGGTGATCGCGACTGTCGTAGCCGTAGAACTGCGCGCCACCGGCCAGCAGGTCTTCGTTGAGCCGGGTCAGCGCCTTCTGCAGCACCGCATCCGGTAACGCGAAACCACCTTCGCGCGCATCCAGCAGGAATTCGGCGATGTACGGCGTCAGCCCCGGGTTGACGTAATCGTCGTTGCCCCACATCGAGAAGTGGCCGTTCGCCACCTGCATCGATGCGAGTCGGCCGAAGGCACCCTCCATGCGCTCGCGGCGCTTCTTCGCGTCCAGTCCCGCCACGCCCAGCAGCTTCGCGGTCGCGTCATCCAGTTCCAGCGCGGCATACCCCTTGCTGGTGGTCTGCTCGGCGCAGCCGTAGGGGTACTCCAGCGCGCCCTGCAGCGCACTGGCGAACGGAATGGGCGGCAACGCACTCACCGTCATGCGCGCCGTCACCGAGCCGGGCATCAACCCGTCGGCAAAGCCCGCGCCCATTTCCACCGGGCCCAGGGCATCCAGCACGCGCGTCTGCGAACGCAGCACCGCTGGCCAGCCCGCGCGTACGGGCAGGTCATAACGACGGTCCACCTTGAAGCCATTGCCCTCCACGCGCACCCGCACCTTGGCGGTGGTGTAGCCCTCGCCTGCCGTGATCGGGAAGCTGAGGGTGTTCTTTCCGTCCACGGGCAGCGTGGCGTCGCGGCTGCCCTCACCGATGCTCAACGGCCCTTCGCCGTTCACCTGCACCTTGAACGCACCGGGCTTGCCAGTGAAGTTCTGCACGTCCAGCGTCACGGTGCTGCGGTCGCCGGGCGCCAGCACGCGCGGCAGGCTGGCCTCGGCCACGATGGGTGCGCGCACCACCGTTTCACGGTCGCGGTTGCCGTAGCGCGTGTCGGAATACACCAGCGCGGAGACCCGCAAGGTACCGTTGAAATCAGGCACCTTCAGCGCGACGCGCGCATTGCCCATGGCATCCAGCTTCACCGGCCCGGAGAACAGGTCCACGGTCTGCACGCGCGAGGTCGGCCGCTTGGCCTGTGGCAATGCCGCCAGCGCCATGTCGCCACCGAAGCGGATCTTCGCACTGCCACCTTCGAAGCTCTCGATCACGCGCCCGTAGATGTCGTAGGCATCGACCCCAAGTCGGCGCTGTGCGAAGAACTGCGCATTCGCGTCCGGCACGGGAAAGCGGGTGATGTTCAGGATGCCCACGTCGACCGCGGACACGGTGACATGGGCGGCCTTGCCCGCCAGTTCCGGCACGCTGACCACCACCGGCAGGTTCTGCTCCGGCCGCATCTGCTTGGGCACGGACAATCCAACGGCCACCCGACGGTCGCGGCGATCCATCGGCACGTGCGCCACGCCGACGGCGCGCGCGGGCGTGATCTTGCTGGGCGCGGAGCCACCGCGGAACACCAGTGCGGTGACATAGACGTCGTGGCGTTCCCAGTCCTTGGTCACCGGGATGGAGAACGTGCTGCCCGGCTTGGCATCAATGGCCTGCACGTAGAGCATGCGGTCGCTTTCGACCATCAGCAGGCCCTTGCCGGCATGCGGCGGCGTCAGGGTGACCTTCATCGTGTCACCGACCTTGTAGCCGGTCTTGTCCAGCGAGAGCTTGACCTTGTCCGGGCGTGCGTCCAGGCCGCGGTTCTGGTCGTCCCAGCTCCAGCCGGCACGGAACGGGTAGCGCGTGGTAAGCCCGGTGGCGGGATCGAACACATCCAGCCGGTACTCACCCCACTCCACCGGGAAATCGAGCTTCGACGCACCCGCTCCGATGTCGAGCGTACGCGTGTCCTTGTTCTCGAACCGACGGGTGAAGTCGTAGTCCCAGCCGCCATCCTCGTCGTAGTTCCAGTGGTAGTCGCGCAGCTCGCGCACCAGCGTGGCCTTCAGCCCCTTGCCGGGCCGTGGCTTGCCGGCCGCATCCACGCGCAGCAGCTCGAAGCCCGCATTCGCGTTGGCGTCGGCACCATCCTTGTCGTCGAACAACGGGCGGATGCCGACCAGCGTGTTCGCCGGCCACAGTACGCGCTTGAGCGTGCGGTTGACCGTGCGGCCGCCGGTCTCGTACACACTGCCTGACACGATGGCAGCAATGGTGCTGCGCGGTTTGGCCTCGGCCGGCAAGGCGATATCCTGCTGCAGCACGCCGTTCTCGGCCAGCGTGGTGTCGATGACGTCCTTGGCCTCTTTCGGCAGTTCCAGCGTCGGATCGCCGAAGAAGTATCCGGGCAGCTGCTCCAGCGGGTGCTGCTCCACCGCCACGGCCAGCTTGGCGGTGAAACGGTTGCCGCTGGCCGGCGCGCCGTACAGGTAGGCCGCCGTGGCCTTCAACTTGAGCGGCTCGCCGGGCTTCAGCACCGGCTGCGCCGCATCCAGGTCCAGCTTCATGCGCTCGGGCAGGAATTCCTCGATGCGCAGCGTCATGCCCTGCACTGCTTCCTTGCTGGCGGGATCGGTGCGGAACTCCACCTGCCAGCGCCCCGTCGGCGCCTCCGCCGGGATGACCTGCTCGAAACGGACGTAACCCTGCTCGCCCGGCTGCAGGCGGGTCTCGCGGAACACCTTGCCGTCGGGCTGTTTCAGCCGCAGGAATACCGGCTGCAACTGTTTGCCGGTGGCCGTCACCGGCTTGCCGTCGTTGTCGCGCAGCAGGGCGGAGACGCGCACGGTTTCGCCAGGCCGGTACAGGTCACGCCCCGACCAGGCGAACACGTCGAACCACGCCTGTTCACGCCCCGCCACTGCGAATTCGGACAAGTCCAGCGCGGGCTGGTTGAACGGCAGCATGGACACGTCCTTGCCGCGCGTGGCGACAAGTACGTGACCTGCGTCCAGGGTGTAGTTCAGCAGCGCATTGCCGTTGCCGTCGGTCTTGCCGGCCAGCACCGCTTCGCCGCGCGCATCAAGCACCCTAAGCTCGACCCCGCCGATGGCCGCGCCGTCCTGCAGCGATGCCGTGTGCACGAACAGCTTGTCCTTGTAGGCACGCGTATGCAGGCCGATGTCGCTGACGGTGAAGAATGCCGTCTCGAACTCGCCGGCGAACTTGCCGGTGCGCTTCATGACGGCGAAGTACAGGCCGGGATCCTGCAGCTCGCGGATGTCCTGGATGGGCAGGTAGGTCAGCACGCGCTCGTTGGGCTTGCCGCCCAGCACGAAGCGGTTGAGGTAGACCGGCTCGGCCAGCGTGCCCAGCGGCGTGTTGTCGCCGTATTCGCTGTCCAGGTCCCAGCTGCCGCGACGGCCACCGCGCTGGTACTCGGCGAAGAACTTCGGCAGCTGCTTCTCGGTGACGCGCAGGAACTCGACATCGACTTCGTCCACGTTGATCGACACCACCGGCAGGCCGCGGCTTTCCCGCGCCGGCAGCACGCTGCCCTGCGAGGCGAAGCCGACCGCAGGTTCCAGTTCGCCGGTGTGCACCTTGCGGGTGTCGTCCTTGCCCAGCCGGGTGCCATCGGCCGCGGAAAGACCGGCGCGCAGCGTGACCTGGTAGTCCTTGGCCGCTTCCACCGACGGGAAGCGCAGCACCAGCCCTTTCTCGTCCAGCACCCAGCTGCCCTTCACCACCGCACCGTTGGCATCGGTGACCGCCAGCAGCGCGTCGAAATCCTGCGAACTGACCAGCGGCCGGCTGAATTCCAGGGCGATGGCCAGGTTGCCGTCATGCTGGTCGGGATAGGCCCCCACCAGCGCGAAACCTTCCACCTTGTCGCGCTGCGCCTTGATGGGCTCGCCGCTGGCTTCGGGCAACTGGCCGGTCTCGTTGCGCTTGCAGCCGTTGAGGGACAGCAGCGCGAAAACCATTGCGAAGAAAACAAAAAACGCGCGGACCCGGAAGGTGCGCGCGCGTGCCGTGTGCGGTGTTGCCGATGCCATGTGCCGGTCCCTGCCCTGGTCGTGTCGGCAGTATAGAACGCACCCGCGGCAGGTTTGGGGTCACGTTTACGTGGCGCCGGCATGCGCCCCACCGCCGATGGCAAGCGCCACCCCGGAAAAGAGGAACCCCGGCATGGCCGGGGTTCCTGTCGTGACGCCGCCGGCTTACGCCTGGGGCTGGTCTTCCGCCGGAGGGGCGACGGAGGCCAGATCCACCGGCGTGTCGCCGCCCTCGTCCTCATCGTCGAGCGAGGCGTCCAGGCGTTCGACCGCCTGCAGCACTTCACCCTCGCCCAACCGCATCAGGGTGACGCCCTGCGTATTGCGACCCACCTGCGAGATGCCGCTGGCCCGCGTCCGCACCAGCGTGCCGCCGTCGGAGATCAGCAGCACTTCGTGGTGGTCGGACAGCTGGATCGCACCGACCAGCTTGCCGTTGCGCTCGGTGGTCTTCAGCGCGATGACGCCACGGGTGCCACGCCCCTTGCGCGGGTACTCGGTCACCGGCGTGCGCTTGCCGTAACCGCGCTCGCTGGCGGTCAGGATGTCGCCGTCGCCATCGACCACGACCAGGCTGACCACTTCTGAACCGCTGTCGTGGATCACCGGTGCGGCATCGACGTCGACGCCCTCACCCGCATCCCCTTCGTCCGTTTCCACCTCGGCATCGCTGCCCGGCGCCAGGCGCATGCCGCGCACGCCGGTCGCGGTACGACCCATCGGGCGCACCAGCGATTCGGAGAAGCGCACCGCGCGCCCGTTCGAAGCGAACAGCATGACGTCGCGTTCGCCATCGGTCAGGGCAACGCCGACCAGCGCATCGCCTTCATCCAGGTTGATCGCGATCTTGCCGCGCGCCAGCTTGAACGCGAACTCGGTCAGCGGGGTCTTCTTGACCGTGCCGTCCTTGGTCGCGAAGAACACATAGCGGCCTTCCTCGTACGCACGCACCGGCACCACCGCCTGCACCTTCTCGCCGGGTTCCAGCGGGATCCAGTTGATGATCGGGCGGCCGCGCGCGTTCGAGCCGGCTTCCGGCAGCTGGTACACGGGCAGCCAGAACACCTTGCCGCTGCTGGTGAACGTCAGCAGCGTGTCGTGCGTGTTGACCAGCCACAGCTGGTCGATGAAATCCTCTTCCTTCGTCGCGGCCGCGCTGCGGCCGCGGCCGCCACGGCGCTGGGCGCGGTAGGCACTGGCCGGCTGCCGCTTGGCGTAACCGGCGTGCGACAGGGTGACCACCACGTCTTCCGGCGCGATCAGGTCCAGGATGTCCAGGTCTTCCTCGCTGTGGCGGATCTCGCTGCGGCGCTCGTCGCCGAACTCGGCCTTGACGTTCAGCAGCTCGTCGCGGATCACCTGCAGCAACACATCCGGGTTTTCCAGGATGCGGATCAGGCCGGCGATGGTCTCCAGCAGTTCCTTGTATTCCTCGGTCAGCTTTTCCTGTTCCAGACCGGTCAGGCGGTGCAGGCGCATCTCCAGGATCTGGGTGGCCTGCACTTCGGTCAGCTGGTAGCGGCCGTCATGGAAACCGACGGCGACCGGCAGGTCTTCCGGACGCGAGGCCTCGGCGCCGGCGGCCGCCAGCAGGGTGCCCACCAGACCCGGCTCCCAGGTCTTGGCCAGCATGCGCTCACGCGCTTCCTGCGGGTTGGCCGACGTCTTGATCAGTTCGATCATCTCGTCGATGTTGGCCAGCGCGACCGTCAGGCCTTCGAGGATGTGCGCGCGGGCGCGGGCCTTGCGCAGGTCGAAGATGGTGCGGCGGGTGACCACTTCGCGGCGGTGGCGCACGAAGGCTTCCAGCATCTGCTTCAGGTTGAGCAGCTGCGGGCGGCCGTCGACCAGCGCGACCATGTTGATGCCGAACACCGACTCCATCGGCGTCTGCTGGTACAGGTTATTCAGCACGACCTCGGCCGATTCGCCGCGCTTGACCTCGATGTAGATGCGCATGCCGTCCTTGTCGGACTCGTCGCGCAGCTCGCTGATGCCTTCCAGCTTCTTTTCCTTCACCAGCTCGGCGATCTTCTCGATCAGCCGCGCCTTGTTCACCTGATACGGGATCTCGGTGACGATGATGGATTCGCGGCCGTTGTCTTCATTGACTTCGATATCGGCCTTGGCGCGCATGCGCACGCGGCCACGGCCGGTACGGTAGCCCGCGACGATGCCGGCGGTGCCGTTGATGATGCCGGCGGTGGGGAAATCCGGGCCCGGGATGTACTGCATCAATCCGTCGACATCCAGTTCCGGATTGTCGATCAACGCGATCAGGCCGTTGACCACTTCCGACAGGTTGTGCGGCGGGATGTTGGTGGCCATGCCCACCGCGATGCCGGCCGAACCGTTGACCAGCAGGTTCGGGAAGCGCGTCGGCAGGACCGTCGGCTCCTGTTCCTTCTCGTCGTAGTTGGGCTGGAAATCGACGGTTTCCTTGTCGATGTCGGCCAGCAGCTCATGGGTAAGCTTGGCCATGCGCGCTTCGGTGTAACGCATGGCGGCGGCGGCATCGCCGTCGACCGAACCGAAGTTGCCCTGGCCGTCGACCAGCAGGTAGCGCAGCGAGAACGGCTGCGCCATGCGCACCAGCGTGTCGTACACCGACTGGTCGCCGTGGGGGTGGTATTTACCGATCACGTCACCGACGATGCGCGCCGACTTCACGTGGGGCTTGTTGGCGTGGTTGCCCAGTTCGTTCATGGCGAACAGGACACGCCGGTGGACAGGTTTCAGGCCATCGCGGACATCCGGGAGTGCGCGCCCCACGATCACGCTCATCGCGTAATCGAGATAGCTGCGGCGCATCTCGTCTTCGAGGTTGACGGGGATGATTTCCTTGGCGAGTTCGGCCATTCGGGTTCCGTGGTTCTTTCAGGTTTTTCGAGCCGAAACCCGGCTGCCGGGACTATGCCGGCAAGGCACGGGCAGACGGGGTTTCAGGCGGGTTCTGCAACGTCCGGAGTCTACCACAGACGACCACTTTCCGCCCTGTTTTCCACCCCTGAAACAACCACTTATCGCCGACTGGGCGCGTGGGTCGCTGCAGGTCGCCGGGACGGCCGCAGCGGGGCGTCAGACTGCCCCCCCGGCACATGCCGTCTGCCGTCGCCGGAAAACAAGAAAGCCCGGCAGGGCCGGGCTTTTTGCTGGAACTGGTGGGCGGTACAAGTTTCGAACTTGTGACCCCTGCCGTGTGAAAGCAGTGCTCTACCGCTGAGCTAACCGCCCGGATGATCGGGGCGCGTATGGTAATCGCGGAGCACGCCCACGGTCAACGTTCCCGGAGTCGGTGCCTCACCGCCCTAGAATGCCCGCATGGACGACACCCGCCTGTACCACAACCCCCGCTGTTCCAAGTCACGCGACGTGCTGCAACTGCTGCAGGCGCGCGGCATCGAGCCCCGCATCGTCCCCTACCTGGAACAGCCGCCGTCGGCCGACGAAATCCGGTCGCTGCTGGCCCTGCTCGGCGTGCCCGCACGCTCACTGATCCGGACCGGAGAAGAGGACTATGCCGCGCTCGGACTGGCCGACATGTCACTCGACGAAGAGACGCTGATCCAGGCCCTGGCCACCCACCCGCGGCTGCTGGAGCGCCCCCTCTTCGTTCACGCCGGGCGCGCGGTGATCGGCCGTCCGCCGGAGCGGGTACTGGACCTGCTGCCGCCCGTTTGACGACGCCTCAGCGGTCCTTGGCATCGCACAGCGCGCTGACGCGGCGCGGCGCGGCGAAACTGTCGCTGCGGGCATCCGGCCAGAAGTCGCGGAAGACCGCATGCGCGGGCACGCGGTCAAGCAGCTCGCCGGGCTCCACGAAGCGGTAGAGCGAGGCCAGCGAACGCACTTCGATCGGCGACACGCGGCGCAGGATGTGTTCCGGCCCCAGCTGTTGCGGATGCTCCAGCCCGGCGGCGCACAGCATGTCGCGCAGCGCCTTCAGCGTGTTGTCGTGGAACTGCTGCACGCGCACCGACTTGTCGGGCACGTCCAGGTGTTTCCAGCGACGCGGATCCTGTGTGGCCACACCGGTGGGGCAACGGTCGTTATGGCAACTCTGGGACTGGATGCAGCCCAGCGCGAACATGAAGCCACGCGCGGCGTTGCACCAGTCCGCACCCATCGCCATGATCCGGGCGATGTCGAAGGCGCTGATGATCTTGCCCGCCGCGCCGATGCGGATGCGGTCGCGCAGGTTCAGTCCGACCAGCGTGTTGTGCACCAGCAGCAGCGCTTCATGCATCGGCACGCCCACATGGTCGATGAACTCCGACGGCGCCGCACCGGTGCCGCCCTCCGCCCCGTCGACGACGATGAAATCCGGCAGCAGGCCGGTTTCCTGCATCGCCTTGGCGATGGCGAACCACTCCCAGGGATGGCCGATGGCCAGCTTGAAGCCCGTCGGCTTGCCGCCTGAGAGGTCGCGCAGGCGCGCGATGAACTGCAGCAATTCCACCGGCGTGGAGAACGCGGAGTGCCTGGCCGGCGAAACGCAGTCGTGGCCCATCGGCACGCCGCGCGTGGCGGAGATCTCCGCACTGACCTTGGCCGCCGGCAGCACGCCGCCGTGGCCGGGCTTGGCGCCCTGCGACAGCTTCAGCTCGATCATCTTCACCTGCGGGGAGCGTGCGTTTTCGACGAAGCGTTCCTCGCTGAACGCCCCCTGCTCGTCACGGCACCCGAAATAGCCCGAACCGATCTCCCAGACCAGGTCGCCCCCGTTCTCTCGGTGATACGGCGAGATCGAACCCTCGCCGGTGTCGTGGTAGAAGCCGCCGCGTCGCGCGCCTTCGTTCAGCGCGCGCACGGCATTGGCGGAGAGCGCGCCGAAGCTCATCGCCGAGATGTTGAACACGCTGGCCGAGTACGGCTGCGCCGTGTTCGCGCCGATCACCACGCGGAAATCATGGGAGTCGACGTGCGTGGGCGCCATCGAGTGGTTGATCCACTCGTAGTCGACGCTGTACACGTCCTGCTGGCTGCCGAACGGCACCACGTCCATCACACCCTTGGCACGCTGGTACACCAGTGAACGCTGCTGGCGCGAAAAAGGCACTTCCACCGTATCGCCTTCGATGAAGTACTGGCGGATCTCGGGGCCCACCGATTCCAATCCGTAGCGGAAATGCGCCAGCACCGGATAGTTGCGGCGCAGGGTGCTGCGCGACTGCAGCACGTCCCAGGTTCCGATCACGGCCAGCAGACCGAACGCCACGGCGCCCCACCCCCAGGCCGGCCATGTGAAGGAAAGCGCCAGCGACAACAGCGCCAGCGCGATGCACAGTCCATACGCCAGATAGCGGCTCATCGCGTCCCTCGCCTGGTGGTGCCCGGAGCCGGAATCGAACCGGCATGGCCTTGCGGCCGGCGGATTTTAAGTCCGATGCGTCTACCAATTTCGCCATCCGGGCATGCGGATAGCCTGCCTCACTGCCGGCTGAATGGAAAGCCGTGGCCAGGTCAGTGCACACGCGGACAAAAACGAAAACGCCCGGCGTGGGCCAGGCGTCATCGGAATCAACGTGTATGGAGGCCTGGGTCGGAATTGAACCGGCGTACGCGGATTTGCAGTCCGCTGCATAACCACTCTGCCACCAGGCCGGTGGCGACTGCGCCAGACTGGCGCAATCACGACGCCTTTTCAAGCGCCTTACAACACAAAACCCCGCGAACGGGGTTTTGGGTACCGTCCTTTGCAGGACGAAATCTGGAGCGGGAAAAGGGACTCGAACCCTCGACCCCGACCTTGGCAAGGTCGTGCTCTACCAACTGAGCTATTCCCGCGTCGAGAGAGACGAAATTGTAGCGTCTTGTTTCGGCATGTCAACACTCTTTTTTTCACCGTCGCGCAGAATGGGCCATGCCGCGCGCAGGTACTGGATGCCCGACCACAGGGTCAGCAGCGCCGCGATGGCCAACAGCCAGTCGCCGATCAGGAAAATCCAGCGCCCCATCCAGATGTCGCCCACGTCCAGTTCGCCCGGCGTGGAGGCATAGAGCAGGCAGCCCAGCGCCACCATCTGCACGATGGTCTTGATCTTGCCCAGTGCCGCCACCTTCACCGTCGCGCGCTGGCCCAGCCCGGCCATCCATTCGCGCAGCGCGGACACCGCGATCTCGCGCCCGACGATGACCGCGGCCCAGATCGCCATCCACATGGTGGGGTTGTCCTGCACGATCAGGAACAGCGACACCGCCACCATCAGCTTGTCGGCCACCGGATCCAGGAAGGCACCGAAGGCGGAATAGAGGTGGTAGCGACGCGCGATCCAGCCGTCCAGCCAGTCGGTGACGGCGGCCAGGATGAAGATCATCGCCGCTGCCAGGTTGGTCCACTTGTAGGGCAGGTAGAACACCAGCACCAGCACCGGGATCAGCACGATCCGCAGCAATGTGAGCCAAGTGGGGATGGTCAACTTCATTACGCGTTTACTCGTTTCCCGCCTGTGGCGACGGCAACCCGTGCAGGTTAGCGTAGATTCGCTCGGCGAGTGCGGCGTTCACGCCCTCGACGCGCGCGATCTCGTCGGCGCCAGCCGCCTTCAGGCCCGCCAGGCCGCCGAAATGCTTCAGCAGGCTGGCGCGACGCCGCGGACCGATGCCGGGAATGTCCTCCAGCTTGCTGGTCATGCGCGCCTTCTGCCGCTTGCCACGATGGCCGGTGATGGCGAAGCGGTGGGCTTCGTCGCGTACCTGCTGGATGAGCTGCAGCGCCGGCGAGGCAGCGCCGGGGCGCACCTCGCGACCGTCGGGCAACACCAGCGTTTCGTGACCGGCCCGGCGCTCTTCGCCCTTGGCCACGCCCACCAGGGTCACGCCGTCCACGCCCAGGTCGGCCAGCGCGCCCACTGCCTGCGCGAGCTGGCCTGCGCCACCGTCGATCAGCAGCACGTCGGGCAGCACGCCCCCCTCCTCCACCGCGCGCCGGAAACGGCGCTCGATGGCCTGGTGCATGGCGGCGTAGTCGTCGCCCGGCGTGATGCCGATGATGTTGTAGCGGCGGTACTGGGAACGCACGGCGCCGTTGGCATCGAACACCACGCATGACGCCACCGTCGCTTCGCCCATGGTATGGCTGATGTCGAAGCATTCGATGCGGCGGGCAGGCTCGGGCAGACCCAGCAGGTCCTTCAAGGCTTCGCTGCGCGCGGTCTGCGCGCTACGGCTGGTCAGCTCGGTGACCAGCGCCAGTTCGGCATTGCGCTTCGCCAGGTCCAGGTAACCCGCGCGCTCGCTGCGCACGTTCCACTTCAACTGGACCTTGCGGCCGCTGGACGCCGCCAGCGCATGCTCGATCAGTTCGGCATCGGGGATTTCGCGGTCCAGCACGATTTCCTGGGGCGCGGGTTGCTCGGCGTAATACTGGGAGACGAACGCTCCCAGTACTTCCTCCGCACTGTCCTCGCCATTGGTCTTCGGGAAGAACGTCCGCGTGCCCAGGTTGCGTCCGTCGCGGAACGCGAGCAGCAATACGCAGGCCTGGCTGCCCTGCATCGCGCAGGCCAGCACGTCGAGATCGGCGGCGCGGCCATCCACGTACTGGCGCGCCTGCAGCGTGCGGATGGAGGCGACCAGGTCACGCAAGCGTGCTGCCTGCTCGAACTCCAGTGCCACGCTGGCCCGCTCCATGGCATCGGTCAGCTCGCGGGTGAGTTCGTCGCTGCGGCCATCCAGCAACAGCGTGGCGCGACGCACCGACTCGGCATAGTCGGCCTCGTCCACGAGCGCCACGCACGGGCCACTGCAACGGCCGATCTGGTACTGCAGGCAGGGCCGCGACCGGTTGCGGAACACGCTGTCTTCGCAGTTGCGGATCTTGAACAGCTTCTGCATCAGGTTGAGCGTTTCCCGCACTGCGGTGACCCCCGGGTAAGGGCCGAAGTAGCGCCCCGGTACCGCGCGCGGGCCGCGGTGGAACGCGATGCGCGGCCACTGCTCCTGGGTCAACAGCACATAGGGGTAACTCTTGTCGTCGCGCAGCAGAACGTTGTAACGGGGCGTCAGCGACTTGATCAGCTGGTTTTCCAGCAGCAGTGCTTCGGCCTCGGTGCGGGTGACGGTCACGTCCATGCGCGCGACCTGCGTCAGCATCGACAGGATGCGCGGCGACTTGGGGGAGCCGTTGAAATAGCTGGTGACGCGCTTGCGCAAGGCGCCGGCCTTGCCGACATACAGCAGGCTGTCGTCGGCGGCGTACATGCGATACACGCCCGGCGCCGTGCTCAGGCGGGCCGAAAAGGCCTTGCCGTCAAATTCCGCCTGGGGACTACCACTCATTCGTCGATCGGAACGTGGCTCAATGCGCCGGTGGCGATATCGTAACGCAGTACGTCATGGGCATCGGTTTCGGCGATCCACACCGCGCCCGCCGCCACGGCCACGCCGGCCGGACCGTGCAGGCGACGCGGCAGGGCCACGGTGGTGAGTTCCCCACCCCCCAGCCGCAACGTGCGCAGGCTGCCGTTGCCGCTGTCGGCGATCCACATGACCGGCGCGTCCGGGCTCAATGCGATGGCCTGCGGATGCTGCAGGCGCGCGGTCTCGCGCGGGCCGTCGTCGGACCCGAACACCCACGTGCCCTGCCCCACCAGCGTCTGCACGGTATCGGCACGCAGCTGCATGGACCGCACCGCGGAGCCCACGGCATCACAGACATAGAGCGTCTGGTGCACCGCGGCCAAGCCGGCCGGCTGCGCGAACGCCGCCATCACGCCGCTGCCGTCACGCACGTCGAGCTGGCCGGAACCGGCGCGCGGGCGCAGTTCGCGGCTGCCCAGGTCATAGCTCCAGATGCGGTTGTCGCCCGCCATGCTGATGAAGACCTGGTTGTTGTTCACCACCACGGACTGCGGCTGGTTCAGCGGTACGTTGCGGGCGACCGTGATGATGCCTTCCACCGGTTCACCGGCACGGCCATTGCCGCACAGCGTGTCCACCGTGCTGGTCGCCAGGTTGATCCTGCGCAGCGCGTGGTTGCCGGTGTCGGCGACGTACAGCGACTCGCGCACCAGCGCCAGTCCGTGCGGGCGGCGGAACGCGGCATGGTTGAGTTCGCCATCGGCGAAATCCGCCGTCCCCATGCCGAACTGGCGGATCACGCGCCCCTGGTGGTTGCACTCCAGCACGCGGTGGTGACCGCTGTCGGCCACGAACAGTCGGTCGGGCGTGGCGACCAGGCCGGTGGGAAAGGACAGCGGCATGCGGGGTTCGGGGTGCGCCTCGCGGAAGCCGCGCAGGTCGTCTTCGGGCGGCGAATGCAGGCCGTCGCACAGGGTGGCGACCGCGCGCTCCAGCTCCGCCAGGCCATCCGCACCCACGATGCGGTGGCGCAGCTGGCCCTCGCCATCGATCAGCAGGACCGTCGGCCAGGCGTCAACGCCGAAGCGTTGCCAGGCCACCCAGTCGGCGTCGTGTGCGGTGGGAAGCGTGTTGCCCTGCCGGCGGAGACGCTTGAGCGCCTGCTGGGGTTCGCGCTCGCTGTCGAAACGGGGCACGTGGATCGCCAGCGCGTGCAGCCGGCCGACATAGCGGGCCTGCAGAACGGCAAGGTCGTTCAGTCGCTGGGCACACCAGGCCGACGCGCCGTTGACGAAGGCCAGCGCGACGATACGGCCGCGTTGTTCGTGCAGCGTGGTGGCCGGCGCATTGAGCCAGTGCAGCGCGCGCGGGAGTTCAGGTGCGAGGGTCGCGTTCATCATCATCCCTGATTATGCCCAAGTCTCATCGGGTGGCGAGCCGGGCGACGACCGCCTGTGCCGCCGAATCGACCAGTCGCCAGACCTGCCGGAAATCCTCGGGACCGCCGGTGTAGGGGTCCGGGACCTCGCCGTCCGCCATCACGCCCGACCAGTCCAGCAGCAGCACCACTTTATCGCCCATCCCGGCCGGCGCACGCTGCCGTGCATCACGGACGTTGGCCCGGTCGGCGCACAACAGCCAGTCGAAATCGTGGAAGTCCTGCGCCTGCAGCTGCCGTGCGCGCTGCGCACCGATGTCTACGCCGAATCCACGTGCACAGGCGATGGCGCGACGATCCGGGGGTTCGCCCACGTGCCAGTCACCGGTTCCGGCCGAATCCACCTGCACCCGTCCCGCGAAGGGCGACGCCTGCAGGCGCGCATGCAGCGCGCCCTCGGCCATCGGCGAGCGGCAGATGTTGCCCAGGCACACCAGCAGCAGCTTCAAGACAGGCCTTTCAGCAGGCTCTCCGCCCGCGCCAGGTCCTCCGGCGTATCCACGCCGGGTGGGAACGGTTCCGGCGTCAGCGCCACGGCGATGCGGAAACCCGCCTCCAGCACGCGCAGCTGCTCCAGGGACTCGACCTGCTCCAGGCGGCCGGGCGGCATCTTCGCGTAGCGGCGCAGGAAGCCCGCGCGGTAGGCATAGATGCCGATATGCCGCAGCCATTGGCCGGCTGGCAAGGCATCACGCGACCGGGCGAAAGCGTCGCGATGCCAGGGAATGGGCGCGCGGCTGAAATACAGCGCATCGCCGTTGTCCGCACGCACCAGCTTGACGGCGTTCGGATCGAACAGGGTATCGGCATCCTCGATGGGCACGGCCAGGGTTGCCATGTCCGCCGCGCTGGCGGCCAGGGTTTCTGCCACCATGCGGATGCCGGCAGGCGGAGCGAACGGTTCGTCGCCCTGCAGGTTGACCACCAGCGTGTCATCGTTCCAGCCGGCGATGTCGGCGCATTCGGCCAGGCGGTCACTGCCCGACGCATGCCGCTCGGAGGTCATCGCCACCTGCACTTCCGTGCCCTGCAGGGCGTCGCGGATGCGGGCGTCGTCGGTGGCCACCCACACTTCCCGTGCGCCGGCGGCCAGTGCCCGCCGCGCCACGTGGACCACCAGCGGTTCACCGCCCAGCGGACGCAAGGGCTTGCCGGGCAGGCGGGATGCCGCGTAACGGGCGGGAATGGCGACGATGAAGGGCGTCATGTCAGTGGAAGTGCCTGCGATTCGGTGGAAACCCAAGGGGCGCGCGTCGTCAACGCTAGCGCGCCGTCTGTGGCGGGCCGGCGCGGGTAGCGAGTTTCTCCAGCAGCCCCACCCAGAACGCCTCGGGCAGCCGGGCCGCGACCGGCACGCTGTAGAACCAGGGCGTGGCGAAACCCGCGCACTTCACGGCGTCCTTCTCGGTCATCAGCACCGGGAGTTCACTGCCGAACTCGAAGTCGTCTGCGCGATAGTCGTGATGATCGACGTAGGCATGCGGTACCACGGCGATCCCGAATCCCTTCAGCATGGCGAAGAAGCGCGCGGGATTGCCGATGCCGGCAACCGCGTGCACCCGCTGCCCTGCGAAAGCCGCCAGCGCACGCGGACGACCACCACGCAGCGGCAGCGCGACATCGGCATGCAGGTGCATCGGCCATTCGCCGAAGCCGGTCTCGGCGTCGGGCGCAGGCAGGTTGACCACGCGGAAGTCGCAGCCGGCCGCCCGTTCGACGGGTTCGCGCAGCGGCCCCGCCGGCAGCAAGCGGCCATTGCCGTAGCGCCGCTGGCCATCGATCACTTCGATCTCGATGTCGCGATGCAGGCGGTAGTGCTGCAGCCCGTCATCGCAGATCACCACGTTGCAGCCCGCTTCCGCCAGCGCACGCGCCGCGGCCACGCGGTCGCGGTCCACGCGCACGCGGATGCCGGTCTGGCGGGCGATCAGCACCGGTTCGTCGCCGCCCTCTTCGGGTGGCGTCTGCGCGTCCACCCAGCGCGGTGTGCCCTCGTCGCGACGCCCGTAGCCGCGACTGGCGACACCGGGCTTGTAGCCCGCAGCACGCAGGCGCTCCACCAGGGCGATGGTCAGGGGCGTCTTGCCGGTGCCGCCGGCGGTGATGTTGCCGACCACGATGACCGGCACCTCCGCTCGCTTGGCGCGCATCAGGCCCCACCGGTAAAAACGCTGCCGCAATGCGACCAGCGCGCCGTAGACACCCGACAGCGCACGCGCGGGCAGCGGGACTGCGGCATCGCTGAACCAGTACTCGGGCGTGCGCGAAGCGGTCCTGCTCACCCGGTCTCGCCTTCGCGGAACTGCATCTGGTGCAGGTGGGCGTACAGGCCGCCGCGCGCCAGCAGTTCGGCATGCGTGCCCTGCTCCACCAACCGCCCCTGGTCCAGTACCAGCACCTGGTCCGCGTGTTCGATGGTCGACAGCCGGTGCGCGATGACCAGCGTGGTGCGGTCCGGCATCAGCTTCTGCAGTGCCTGTTGAACCAGGCGTTCGGATTCGTTGTCGAGCGCCGCGGTGGCTTCGTCGAGGATCAGGATCGGCGCATCCTTGAGCATCGCGCGTGCGATGGCCAGGCGCTGGCGCTGGCCGCCGGAAAGGCGCCCACCCTTGTTGCCGATCGATGTGTGCACGCCCTGCGGCAGTTCCTGCACGAACTCCATCGCATTGGCGCCGCGCACCGCCTGCTCCATCGCCTCGGCACCGGCGCCCTGCAGTTCGCCGTAGGCGACATTGGCGGCGACCGTACCGTCGAACAGCATCACCTGCTGCCCGACCAGCGCGATCTGCCGGCGCAGGTCGGCCAGGGCGTAGTCCTGCACCGGATGCCCGTCGAGGAGGATGTGGCCCGACTCGGCTTCGTAGAAGCGCGGGATCAGCTTGATCAGCGTGGACTTGCCGCTGCCGGAGCGGCCGACGATGGCGGTGACGGTGCCGGGACGCGCAATGAAACTGATGTCTTCCAGCGCGGGCCGCGTCTGCCCGGGATAGCGCGCGGTGATGTCGCGGAACTCGATCACGCCCTTGGCGCGATCCAGCGGCAGCCGGCCGTGGTCCTGCTCGTCGTCCGCATCCAGCACCGAGAACAACCGCTGGGCGGAGGCCACGCCCCGCTGCAGCATGTTCTGCACGTTGGTCAGCTGCTTCAACGCTGGAATGATCGCCATCATCGACACCATCAGCGACACGAAGCCACCCGCCGTCAGTCGCCCGGCCATGGCTTCGCGCCCGGCGAAGAACAGCAGCAGCGCCAGCCCCACCGCGCCCATCAGCTGCACCATCGCCGAGGAGATGCTGCGCGTGGCCTCCACCTTCATGGCCAGCCGCAGGTTGGTGTCGGCCAGCCCGCCATACCGCGCAAGCTCATTCTGCTGGGCGCCGTAGATCTTCACTTCCTGCTGGTTGGACAGCGTCTGGTCGGCCGCCTGCATCATCTGCGCGCCGCTTTCCTGGATGCGATGGCTGATGCGGCGGTAGCGACGGGCCACCTTGTCCATCATCCACGCCAACGGCGGTGCCATCAAAAGGATGGCGATGGTGACCTGCCAGCTGGTGTAGAGCATGACGGCAAGCATGGCGATGACCTGCAGCGATTGCTGGATCATCACCTTCATCGCATCGACCGCCGCCTGCGCAACCTGGTCGCTGTCGGAGCCCAGGCGAACCAGCATGGCCGGCACCGGCTCGGTGTCGAAGCGCAGGCCTGGCAGGCGCAGGTACTTGCCGAGCACCTTCACGCGGAAGTCGCGCGCGATGCTGCGGGCCGCCTTGCCCATGCCCATGTCGGTGATGTAACCGGCCACGCCGCGGATGACGAACAGTCCCACGATGTAGGCGGGAAGCAGCAGGCTCTTGGCTTCGTCGCGCTTGATGAACGTCTCGTCGACGACGTTCTCCATCAGCTTGGCGAACGCACCGCCCGCAGCCGCTTCAAGCAGCATGCCGATGGCCGCCAGCGCCAGCAGTCCACGGTACGGGGTGGCAAACCCCAGCAGCCGCTTGTAGACCTGCCAGGCCGACGATGCCTCGTTCACTTGCGCGCCTCGGGCGCGGTGGCGATGTTGACCTTGCGGAAACCCAGTTGCCCCAGCGCATCCAGCGCCGTCACCACGGCCTGGTGCGGCGTGCGTGCGTCGGCCCGCAGCAGCACCGGCCGGCTGCGGTCGCTGCCTGCCACCTGCTGCAGGGTCTGCTTGAGCGCATCGATGTCGGGGCGCAGCACTTCGTGTTCGTCGACGAAGTAGCGGCCATCGGCATTGACCAGCACGCTGAGCGCCTTGGTCTGCGCGGCGACGGCCTCGCCGGTGGCGCTGGGCAACTGCAGTTGCAGCATCGAGCGAGAGTCGAACGTGGTGGTGATCACGAAGAAGATGATCAGCACCAGGATCACGTCGATCAGGGGAACCAGGTTGATCTCCGGCTCTTCCTGCGCGCGGTCGTCACGGATCCGCATCGGCCGGCCTCAGGCGCCGACCGGCGCGGGCGCGACGACACCCGAGGGGCGCGCGACCGGGCGGGTCGTGCGGGCTTCCAATGCATCCACCAGCGCCGTGGCTTCCTTTTCCATCTCCATCACGTAACCGGTGACACGACCACGGAAATAGCGATGGAACAACAGGGCCGGGATGGCGACGATCATGCCCGCGGCCGCGCAGACCAGGGCCTTGCCGATGCCGCCTGCGAGCGCATTGACGTCACCGACGCCGCTGTCCTGGATGCCGAGGAACATCTGGATCATGCCGACCACCGTGCCCAGAAGGCCCAGCAGCGGCCCTGCCGATGCAATGCTGCCCAGGGCGTTCAGGAACTTCTCCATGCGGTGCACCACATGGCGGCCGGTGTCCTCGATGCGTTCGCGGATCTGGTCGCGCGGCTTGTTGCGGACATCCAGCGCGGAAGCCAGCACCTCGCCCAGCGGCGAATTGCGGCGCAGGGACTCGATATGGGCGGGCTCAAGCTGCCCCTTCACGGCCCACGTGCGGACTTCCTCGCCCAGACCGGGCGGCAGGATCTCCCGGCGGCGCAGCGACCAGAAGCGCTCCACCACGATGGCCAGCGCCAGTACGCCGAGCAGCAGCAGCGGGATCATCGGCCAACCGCCAGCCTTCACCAGTTCCAGCACGTTCAGTCCTCCGGCACTTCGCGCCGTTCGTTCGCAGGCCGATAGGATAGCCCACCCGCCCGCTGGCGCTGCACGGCGTCCCAGAGGTGACGCCGGGAGTGACGGCGTTCACGCACGGCGAGCCCCTCCCGGCCAAGCCAGACACGCAGGGCGCCGCCCTGCCGGGTATCCAGCACTTCCGCCCCCGCCTGCTGCCAGCGCTGGACCACGTTGGCCCGCGGGTGGCCGAACCGGTTGCCGTGACCACTGGAAACCAGCACCAGTCGTGCCCGCGTCGCGCGGATGAAGGCAGGATCGGACGACCCGGCGCTGCCGTGGTGCGGGGCAACCACCACATCGGCCCGCAAGGCACCCGGCACGCGATGCACCAGGCTGCGTTCGACGATGTCGCCGATGTCACCGGGCAGCAATGCCGCACCATGGCGCCCTTCAACACGCAGCACGCAGCTGGCTTCGTTGCCCAGGTAGGGAAAATGCGGCGTGGGGTGCAGGAAGCTGAAGCGCACCCCGTCCCATTCCCACGCCTGCCCGGCCTCGCATGCGCCCGCCGCCGCCACGCCGGCGCCGACCGGCGCGAGCACCTGCCCGACCGGCCATGCATCGCGGACGGCGTCCGCGCCTCCGGCGTGGTCATTGTCGCCATGACTGACGACCAGCCGGGACACCTCCCGCACCCCCAGCGCACGCAGTGCAGGCACCACCGCGCGCTCGCCGGCGTCGAAACCATCCTCCACGGCCGGCCCGGCGTCATACAGCAAGGCATGCCGCGCAGTACGCACCAGCACCGACAGACCCTGCCCCACGTCGATGACCACCAGTTCCACCTCCCCATGGCGCGGCAACTCGCGATCCGGCCACAGCAGCGGCAGCCAAAGCAGCATCGCCAGCGGCTTGCCCGGCACGCCACGCGGCAGCAGCATCCAGAACGCCGCCAGCAACGCCGGCGCCAACGCCCACGGCCGGCTTTCGGGCAGCCACAAGAGGGCGAAGGGACTTTCTGCCATCCACACGAACAACGGCCACGTCAGATCGAAACAGTCGGCTGCGGCACGCCACGCCCATGCCCCGGCACCGGGACAAAGCGCTTCCAGCGCCGTTCCCGCCAACGCCAGCGGTACCACCACCAGACTCCACCATGGGATCGCCACCAGGTTGGCCAACGGCCCCGCCACTGACGCCTGGCCGAACAGCATCGCCGTCATCGGCAGCAGACCCACCGTCGCCACCGCCTGCGCCGGCAGGAACGCCTTCGCCCAATGCAGCGAGGTGGGCAGGCACCAGGCCAACCAGGCCACGCCACCGAAACTCAGCCAGAAACCGGCCGACAACAGCGACAGCGGATCGAACAGGAGGACAGCCAGCATCGCCAACGCCAGCGCATCCACCACCGTGACCGGCCGCCTCCAAAGCCGCGCTGCCACGACAACCGCGATCATCAGCACGGTACGCACCGTGGGCAACGCGAATCCCGCCACGACCGCGTAGCCACACGCCGCCAGCAACGCCGCCGCCCCGGCGGCCTGGGGACGTGGGAACACGCGTGCCAGCGCAGGAAAACACCGCCAGATCGCCACGCCACACAACGCCGCGAAACCCGCGACCAGACCGACATGGAAGCCCGAGATCGCGATCAGATGGGTCAGCCCGCTGGCGCGCAGGACCTGCCAGTCGCCATCATCCAGTTCGCGTGTGTCGCCCAGCGCCAGGGCCCGCACGTAACGCGATGTTGCCCCTGACACCTGCCGTGCGATGTTCGCCGACATGGCCGCCCGCCACGCGTGGATGCCTTCCGCCCCCGCGAGCCGCCGCGCCTGCTCCGGCTGGCGGACATAACCCATCGCACTGATCCGCTGCGCAAGTGCGTGGCGCTCGGCGTCGAAGCCACCCGGATTGGCGAGACCACGCGGAGCGCGTACCCGCACGTGCAGCCGCCACCGTTCACCGGCCTGCAGTTCGGTGCGCGCACCGGGCTGCACTGCGCCATAGTCGTCGTACCACGACAAGCGAAGCAGTCGCCCGCGCAGAGGCGCCGGCTGGGTGGGCAGATCGTCCACGCGGAACAGGAAGCGGGTCCGCCTGGCCTCCGGTTCCGGCAACCCCACCACGCGGCCGCGCACCGCCACCTCGCGGCCTTCCATCGACACAGGTAATTGCGCGTGCAGGCTCCAGGCGGCATGCAGCCCTACCCATGCGAAGCCCGCCAGTGCTGCTCCCAGCCAGTGGCCCCGAATCCTTCGAGACCAGAGCGCCGAGCCAAGCACTGCGGCTATCCACAGCAACCAGGCAGGCAGCAGCATCGGCAGCCACAGGCACAACATCATGCCGGCCAGCCACGCTACCCCACAGGCCAGTCCGGCCGGCGCCGGTACCGCGCGCTCCGCGGCGGGTTGCGCATCTCTTCCCTTCATCAGCGATCCAACGGGCTCAGCACACCCCCCGCGCCCCGGTTGAGAACGTGGGTATAGATCTGCGTGGTGGACACATCCTGATGGCCCAGCAGTTCCTGCACCGTGCGGATGTCATATCCGATTTCGAGCAGATGGGTGGCGAAGCAGTGGCGCAACGTGTGCGGCGTCACCGGCTTGTTGAGCCCCACCAGCCGGGCCGCAGCGCGGACTGCACGCTGCAGCACCCCCTCGTCGAGATGATGGCGCTTGATGCGGCCATCGCGGGGATCCACCGACACCCGTAGGGCGGGGAACACGAACTGCCATCCCAACTCGGTCTCGGCGTTGAGGTACTTGCGCGCCAGCGCATGCGGCAGATGCACCGCGCCATGCCCGGCCTCAAGATCACGCAGGTGCTGCACGCGAACCTGCTCCACCTGCAGCTGCAGCGCCGCCTTCAGACTGGCGGGCAACATGGTCTTGCGATCCTTGCCGCCCTTGCCTTCGCGGACCGTGATCTCGCAACGGCTGAAGTCGACATCCTTGACGCGCAGACGCAGACATTCCATCAACCGCAGTCCACTGCCGTAGAGCAGCCCCGCCATCAACGCGTCACGCCCGGACATGGACCGCAACAGGTTGGCCGTCTCACCGCGCGACAGCACCACCGGCAGCCGCGGCATGCGCTTGGCACGCACCACGTTCTCCATCCAGGGCAGCTCCAACGCCAGGACCTCACGATACAAAAACAGCAGGGCCGACAGCGCCTGGTTCTGCGTGCTCGGCGCCACCCTGTCCTTCGTGGCCAGGACGGTAAGGAACGCCTCGACCTGCCTGCCGTCCATTTCGCGGGGGTGGCGCATCCCGTTGGTACGGATATAGCGGCGAATCCAGTAGAGATAAGCCTGTTCGGTGCGCAGGCTGTAATGTTTGACCCGCAACCGGCGTTGAACTTCGCCGATCAGCCCCAGCCGCGCATTCTCCCCCTCCCCAGCCGATATCACCGTCCCGTCACCGTCATATTGCATATCACCGCATCCATGCAGGGCTACACGACGACCTTCCCGCACCGCGCCGAACCCCGCAATCAGTCCAACCCGTTGTCCGATGTAGGTTTTTTCTGGTTGACGGTGACTCTCGACAGGGTCAAGAATCCGGCTACACCCCGCGTTGGGGTCTAATAGGTGTTAGGCACCAATGGAAGGTCATCTACCAAATCGGCAAATGCCCTTCGTTTGGGGCGACTTCAATGCCTGCGGCTGGGCCGCTGGTGGCGACGAGAGCATCTATGCCCTGGACAAAGATGCCCTCGCTGCAATACCGGCAAAAGATGGCATGGCGATCTTCGTTTGGTGTGAGGACGAGCCCGACACCATCCTCGGCTGCGTCGCAACGCTTGAGCACATCACGCTAGGCGCATTTACTGGCTGGCGCGCGGTGCTTATTGGTGGCACCTTCTACCGTGGCCCAGTGCCCGCGCATCTGCTTGGCGGGTTTGGTGCCTAACAATTCATTCAAGCCGAACCCGCTTCGCGGGTCGGCTTAATTCAGGTGTTAGGCCGCACACGAACATGGTCGATGGCTCAAGAAATCAGTTTCCGCTCTGGAAGGCGTTCTGGATTGTCTGTCCGGCGACGTATCTCATTGCAATCGCGCTATTTGCGCTCACAAACTTCG
>JAESGS010000468.1_pt1 | contig 30279 bp, 24 predicted proteins | sample 9269761 | NCBI WGS metagenome assembly JAESGS01 (sample SAMN15741799, study PRJNA653493) | algae metagenome | isolation source: Cyanosarcina radialis HA8281-LM2 and co-occurring heterotrophs from damp... | place: USA: Makauwahi cave, Hawaii | collected 2011-01-06 | reverse complement strand
GCCGATCTTCTTGGCAAGCTGGATCGCTGCCGAGCCGATGCCGGAACCACCGGCATGCACGAGGATGGTTTCACCGGGCTCCAGCTTGGCGTTGTCGAACAGCATGTGCTCGACGGTACCGAAGGTGACCGGAGCAAGGGCTGCGGCAACCGCATCGACGCCCGGAGGTGCCGGCACCAGCAGGCGGGCCGGCAGGTTGATCTTCTCCTGCGCGAAGCCGTCGAGGTGGAAGCCGTGAACGCCGCCGACATGTTCGCAGAGGTTGTCGCGGCCTTCCTTGCACGGACGGCAGAGGCCGCAGGTACGCGCACCGTAGATCGACACGAGTTGGCCCGGAAGCACGCTTGAAACACCGGGACCGATGCTGTCGACGACGCCTGCTGCCTCGGCGCCGATGACGAGCGGCATCTTGCGTTTTGCGAATGCCATGCCGCGCCAGCCCCAGACGTCGATATGGTTGAGCGCAACCGCCTTGACGCGCAACGTCACCTCGCCGGGGCCCGGTGCTTCCGGTTCCGGAATGTCGGTGATTTCGAGCTTGCGGTCATCGAGCAGTTGCAGGGCGCGCATGGTTCTTCCTTTAAATGTTCAGATCGACAGGCGGCATATACACGTCTTGTGGGCATGTCGCCATTCTACAGAGAGCGGCGCTACCCCCCTCTGCCCTGCCGGGCATCTCCCCCACAAGGGGGGGAGATTGGATGTGCCCCCTCGCCCACCAACAAAGCTGCGAATGCAAGCCTTCCTATTGGAGCGACCAGCCTGTCCGCGAGTAGATCTTCCCCTTGCGGGGGAGATGGCCGGCAGGCCAGAGGGGAGTATTCGTTTCGCCGGGTTTTCCGGCTCAAGCCGGCTCGGCCGTCATCACCAGGCTGGCGTTCTGGCCGCCGAAACCGAAGGAGTTCGACAGCACCGCAGACACCGGCTGGCTGCGCTTCACGTTCGGCACCACGTCGAGCACGATCGCCGGATCGGGGTTCTGGTAGTTGATCGTCGGCGGCAGCGTGCCCGTCAGCATCGTCTGGATCGAGAACACCGCCTCGACCGCACCGGCGGCCGTCAGCGTGTGACCGATCATCGACTTGTTCGACGAGACCGGGATTGACGGCAGCCGATCGCCGAAGACGGCAGACATCGACAGATATTCCATCTTGTCGTTCTCGGGCGTCGAGGTGCCGTGCGCGTTGATGTAGCCAATACCGTTCTCATCGATGCCGGCGTCGGCAAGCGCCGCGCGGATCGTCGCGATGGCCGGGCCACCGTCCGGCGAGGATCGTGTGCGGTGGAAGAGATCGGCCTTCTCGCCGCAACCCTTCAGGATGCCGTATACGCGGGCGCCGCGGGCGACGGCGGCTTCCAGCGATTCGAGCACCAGCGTCGCAGCGCCTTCGGCGATGACGAAACCGTCGCGATCCTTGGTGAAGGGCTTCGATGCCTTTTCCGGCGGATCGTTCTGGGTGGAGAGCGCGGAAAGCAGCGCAAACCGAATGAGTGCTTCGGCGCTGACCGAACCATCGGTCGCAACCGTCAGCGCACGATCGGTGCGGCCCTGGCGGATCGCCTCGACGCCGAGCTGGATCGCGGTCGCACCCGATGCACAGGCCGTCGACAGCGTCACCGGCAGACCGCGCGTGCCGAAGCGGTCAGCCAGGCGCTCCGAGATCGAGCCGAAGAGCACGGCCTCATGGAACACCGGATCGGCCTTCTGGCGCATCGCAGCGAGGAAACGGTTATAAGCATCGCCCGGCTGTTCGGACGGCGGCGAGCGGTCGGCAAGCTCGAAGCGCGCGCTCCATTCCGGCTCGATCGGCGGGGCCGCCAGAAACAGCGGGCCGTTGAAGTCGCCGGAAAGCCCGGCCTGCGCCAACGCTTCCAGCGTCGTCTCGCGCGCCATGGCATAGGAACGCTCGACGGAGTTGGCCGCCGGCACCTCGATGAAATCGACCATGCCGGAGATGCGGGTGTTGAGGCCTTCCGTCGGGAAACGGGTGATCTTGCGGATGCCGGAGACGCCGCCGGTCAGCGCCGACCAGTTGTCTTCCAGGCCCTGGCCGAGCGAGGTGATGACGCCCATGCCAGTGACGGCGACGATCGGACGACCGAGATGATCCTTGTAAGCGTTGCTCATCAATCGTTCCTCTTATTCGGCCGAAAGAACCGCGACGCCTTCGCCGCGTGAATGACCGACGGTGGTCACGACCGCCGACCGGGCAGCAGCCGTCATCGGTTTTTCGAAGCTGCCGTCGAAGGCCGGCACCTTGGCGCCGTGGCCGAGCGTGAGCGCTGCAAGCGCGAGGCCCGCCGGAAACTGCGCCTCGATGCTGTGTCCGACGATGCCGCCATAGGCACGCACCGGCGCGCCGGCCAGATTGGCCTGCAGGAATGCCTTTTCGCTGGCGACGAGATCATGAAAGCCTGACGTGCCGGAAAAGACCACCGTGCCTGCCGGATCGAGCTTTTCGGCCGGTTTGGCAAGGTCCGCAAGGCGTGCTTCGAGCTTGCCGTCAGCGCGGCTGCCGCGGTCGCTGCCGATCGCGTCGATCGTCGCATAGATGCGGGCGCCACGGGCTTCGGCGTACTCGCGTGATTCCAGCACCAGGAAGGCGCCGACCGACCCGGGGATCATGCCGCCGCCGTTGTCACGGCTGCGCGACCAGATCGGGTGCCAGTCGCCGGTCGCCTGGCCCTGGATCGCCTCGATCATCAGCATGATATCGAGACGCTCGGCCGAAAACGCGCCGCCGACGAGCGTATGCGTCGACTGGCCGGCCTTGATCCGGGCAAAGGCGGTTTCGATCGCCGAGATGCCGGCCGCTTCTTCGCCCATGAAGGTGCGCGACGAGCCGGTGACCTTGTGCACGATCGAGATGTTGCCGGCGAGCAGGTTGGAAAGTTGGGCCAGGAACAGTGTCGGCCGCAGTTCGGTGGTCAGCTTTTCATTGAGCAGCTGTTCGCGGTCGTTGCGCTTCAGCGCCTCGTCGACAATCAGCGAATCGACATTGATGTCGCGCTCGCCGCCGCCGGCAGCGACGATCATGTCCATGCTGCCGCAAGCTTCGAGATTGTCCTTGAGACCGGCGTCATCGAGTGCCAGGCCCGCGGAAAAGACGCCGAGACGCTGCCAGTTTTCCATCTGCCGCTGGTCGCCACGCTTGGCGATCTGCTGCGACCAGTCGATTTCCGGCAGCGGGTGCACCGGATAGGGGCTGAACTTTTCGGTCTCGACGCGCACGGCCGGCGACGTGCCGGCGGTAAGCAGCGCCAGATGCGGCTCGACGCCGACGCCCTGGCTGGTGACGATACCGACGCCGGTAATGACAACGTCGTTTGCAGATTTGCTCATCTTACTTCTCCGAACCGGCTGCCGCCGAAAGCGCCGCCATCAGACCCACTTCTCCAGCCCGCTTGCGCACGATATCGCCGAGCGGAACCTGATCGAACGGCATCGTTCTCAGTTTCAGCTGGGCATCGCAGACCTTCTTGCCGCCAGAGGTGATCTTCGCCTTGGTGACGGCAAAGCCAGAACCTTCATGCTCGAGGAAAGCCTCGATCTCGAGTTCGGCCGAGGGCTCGACGAAGGTCCGCATCTTGGCGCCGTCGACCGACATCAGGAACGGCATGGCGGCGAAATTGGTGGCGGCGAGCACCAGGAACCCGGAGGCCTGCGCCATGGTCTCGATCAGAAGCACGCCGGGCACCAGCGGGTAGCCTGGGAAATGGCCTTCGAACACCGGGCTCTTCTCCGGCACGACGGACCGCGCCGTCAGCCGGCCAGCCGAAAGATCGACCGTTTCGACACGATCGATCATCTGGAAGTATTCAAGGAGCATTGAGGCTCACCCTGTTGGTTTCGGGCTCAAGTAAAAACGCCAATGCCGCCTGTCAAGCGCGGGGCGCGACGGGCGGCATTGGAAATCGAGTAGCAAGGCCCGGGCGAAAGCCCGATCAGCCCTTGGCAGCCCGCAGTTCGTCGATCTTGGCGCAGAGGTTCTTCAGAACGAAGTATTCTTCGGTCGAAACCTTGCCTTCGTTGACTTCCTGCGTCCACTGCTCGAGCGGAATCTTGATGCCGAATTCCTTGTCGATCGCAAACACGATGTCGAGGAAGTCCAGGCTGTCGATGCCGAGATCGTCGATTGTGTGGCTTTCCGGCGTAATCGTCTCGCGATCGATCTCGCTCGTTTCCGCAATGATGTCGGCAACCTTGTCGAATGTAGCTGTCACGCGCATACCTCTAATATTTTTAGTCGAGTCTCGGCGATCCTATAGGTAAATGCGCCGCAAAAGCCAATGGCCTTGATGGCAAAGGCTTTCGAATTGGAAAACGGTGTTGCGACAGAGCATGGGTCAGACGGCCACCGAATGCCGGCCCCGGCCGTTGCCGAGATAGGCGTCGAAGGTGGCTGCAACCGAGCGGGCAAAGGGCCTGCCGCGTTCAGTCAGGCGGAAAACCCCGTTCTCGATCGCCGTCAGCCCGTCCACGTCGCGCGCCCGAAACAGCCGCGCCTCCTCGATGACGGCCCCTGCCAGCCCGGGAAACGCTTGCTCAACCTCAGCAAAGGAGAAGGCAAAGCGGCACATGACGTCGGCAATCACTTTTGCTCTCAAAGTGTCGTCCGGTGTGAAGCGGTAACCGCGCACGGCTGCCAGCCCCGAGTTCTCCACATGGCGCAGATATTCACCGGTTGCCGGCATGTTCTGGACATAACCTTGACGAAACTGACCGATCGCCGAGGCGCCAAGCCCAACGAGCGTTTCGGCCGCGTCGTCGGTGTAGCCCTGGAAATTGCGACGGAGACGCCCTTCCCGGCTGGCCCGCGCCAGGCTGTCGCCAGGCTTTGCGAAATGGTCGATGCCGATGGTCTCGTAGCCGGCGGCAGCCAGCATCTCGGCTGCCCGGTTCATCTGGGCGAAACGCTCGACGATGCCGGGCAGGCTTTCGTCCGGGATCATCTTCTGATGCGTCTTCATCCACGGAACATGGGCGTAGCCGAAGAGCGCGACGCGATCGGGGTCGAGCGAAAGTACCGCCTCCATTGTCCGCTCCAGCGACTGGAGGCTCTGATAGGGCAAACCATAGAGCACGTCACAATTGACCGAATGCACGCCCCTTGCCCGTGATGCCTCGATCGCGTCACGCGTCTGCTCGAAGGTCTGGATGCGGTTGATCGCCTTCTGCACGACGGGATCGAAATCCTGGATGCCGAAGCTCGCCCGCGTCATGCCGATCTCAGCCAACGCATCATGGCGCGCCTGGTCGAGATCGTTCGGATCCATTTCGACGCTGGTCTCGCAATTAGCCGCGAAGGTGAAGTGATCGGTAAAGGCGCGCTTCAGCGCGATCAGGTCGTCGGGCCTGACGAGCGTCGGCGAGCCGCCGCCGAAATGCAGCGCCGCCACCTTGGCTTCGCGACTCACCCGCCCGCCGATCTCTGCAATCTCCCGATGCAGGCCCGTGAGGTAGGTTGCCACCGGATCATAGCGCAGCGTCTGCTTGGTATGGCAGGCACAGAACCAGCAGAGCCGGTCGCAGTAGGGCACATGGGCATAGAGCGAGATCGCCTCACCGGCGCCGATCGCCCCGAGCCAACTTTGATAGTCAACCGGCCCCACCGCTTCGGAAAAATGCGGCGCGGTCGGGTAGCTGGTGTAGCGCGGCACGGGGCTCGCATGCTTGAGGATGAGCGCGTCGTCCATCAGTCTCTCCACTGTGATGGGAGATGGCATAGGACGGATCCGCAACGCGGCCTTTGATTTTGATCAAGTCGCCGAATTAACACGTTAAAATTGACAATGCTCAAGCCGACATGAGACATTGTTACGCGCTTTCGGAATTAGCACCTGTCAACTCTTGATTTAACGACCTGCATCCTCTTTGGTCATCCAGGGAGCAATCGAATGCAGGTAGAAAGAATTGCAGATCGTGAACGAACATCGTCGCAAGGATATCCATAATTCGGACATTCCGGCCGTCTGCGCTGCCTGCGAGGCGCGCCATGGCGGCGTTTGCGGTACGCTTTCTTCAGACCAGCTGCTTGATCTCAGCCGCCACTCGACTCGCCGCAGCATCGAGCCGGGCCGCGAGGTCGTCGGTCAGGGAGAGACGACCGACAGCTACGCCAACATCATCTCGGGCGTCGTCAAGCTCAGCAAGGTTCTGGCCGACGGCCGCCAACAGATCGTCGGTCTGCAGTTCGCCCCTGATTTCATGGGCCGGCCCTTCACCCGCGAAAGCGCGCTGACGGCGGAAGCGGCCGTCGATACCGACATCTGTTGTTTCCCGCGCAACGTCATCGAGCGGCTCGTCTCCGAGGCTCCCGGGCTGGAACACCGGCTGCACGAGCAGGCGCTGAAGGAACTGGACGAAGCGCGCGACTGGATGCTCACCCTCGGCCGCAAGACCGCGCAGGAGAAGGTGGCAAGCTTCCTCTACATCATCGCGACTCACATCGACCCGGAAAACGGCACGTCGAACGTGTTCGACCTGCCGCTGTCGCGCGCTGACATCGCCGACTATCTCGGCCTCACCATCGAGACCGTCAGCCGCCAGATCACCAAGCTCCGCAAGGAGAACGTCATCCGCATCGAAAACAGCCGCCACGTCACCGTGCCGAGCCTCGAACGACTGATGCATGTGGCCGGCATCGACTGAGCGGCGCTCGGCGGCTCTCAGGCGCCCTGGCTCGACGCCGCACAAAACATCTGCACAAGATTGCCCCTCACCCTAACCCTCTCCCCGCAAGCAGGGAGAGGGAACGAGGGCGGCCGCAGCGCCGCCTTCCGCGGCGCCGCCATAGCTGAAAATCAAACGGGCCTGTGGAGAACGAGCGGGTGCCGCAACATCCCTTCTCCTCGTAGAAAACGGGAAGAAGGTGCCGGCAGGCGATGAGGGGCGCAAGTCTTGACGAGAGCCGGCAGCCCTATGCCGTCACCGCGTAATCACGATCCGCGTGTTCGCCAGCCCGTGCTCCTTCGTGAGAGCAAAAAACTCCGCCGCATTGTTCGGATGCAATCGCACGCATCCGTGCGAGGCCGGGCGGCCGAGCCGCTTGATGTCGTAGGTGGCGTGGATGGCGTAGCCGCCATTGAAGAACACGGCGTAAGGCATCGGCGCATCGTCGTATTTGCGCGAGCGGTGGTTGCGCGAAAGCCATTTCGCGCTCCAGCTGCCGCGTGGCGTCACGTAGCCCTTGCGCGCTGTCGAGACCTTCCAGCGATACATGACGACGCCGTATTGCCGCACGGTCATCGTCTGCGACGACAGGCTGATATCGGCAATGAGATTGGCGGCGTTCGCGGGTTGAACGGCAAACTGCAGCAGAGCGGCAATCAGCGCAGTCAGAAGGCTTTTGCGCATGCTTCTCTCTCCGGGAAGACGAACACGTACCGGTGGAACCAAACGTTCCAGGAGAATAACTGATCGAATATGATGTGATCTTAATACATATGGAAAGCAGAGTCTTAATACGGAGGCAACTTCCGCGATCAAATCATTGCGATTGCAAGAACAACCCCGGCCATGACCGTGCAGGCGCAATAAAAGACAGCAATACCGGCGTCGATGTCTTCGCTTGTTGCCACCGCTCTGCCCGGACCGTTGATCATCGGTTCGCTGACCTTGACGCCGCCATAGATCCGCGGACCGGCAAGCTGCAGATCGAGCGCGCCGGCCATGGCCGCTTCCGGCCAGCCGGAATTTGGCGAGCGGTGGAGGCCGTGGTCCCGAAGGGCCACGGTCAGCGCATCCTTGGCGGCGCTGGCGCCACGATGGATCAGCGCGCCGGCTGCGATCAACAGGATCGAGAGCCTGGCAGCCGGCAGGTTGGCGAGATCGTCGAGCCGGGCCGATGCCCAGCCGAAGTGCAGGTATTTCGGCGACTTGTGGCCGATCATCGAATCGGCGGTGTTGAGCATCTTGTAGGCGAGTAGCCCGGGCAGGCCGGCAACCGCGTACCAGAAGGCCGGCGCCACCGCCCCGTCGGAAAAGTTCTCGGCAAGGCTCTCGATCGCCGCACGGCAGACCGCCGGCTCGTCGAGCGTCTTCGGATCGCGGCCGACGATCATCGACACTGCGGCACGTCCGCCTTCAAGCCCACCCTGTCGCAGGCCCTCGGCCACGCGACGCACGTGATCCGCAAGGCTCTTCTGCGCCAGGAAGACCGCGACCAGAACCGCCTCGAGCAGAAAGCCGAGCGGTCCGAAGACGGCGAACAGGCGATGCAGCAGATGGCCGAACCAGGCGCTGAGGCCGAGCAACAGCAGGATCGTGACGACGCCACGAAATTTGCGGGCGCCATCCTCCAGGTCCTCGCGGTTCAGCTTGTCGTCGAGGAAGCCGATGGCCTTGCCGAAGAAGACGACCGGATGCGGCATGCGCGCCCAGAGCCAGTCCGGATCGCCGACAACGCGGTCGATCACCAGCCCCAGCACGAGGATGAGCAGGATCGTGTCCGACACCTCAGAGCTCCATGCGCGCAAGCGCGTCCGCCAGCCGCCGGTCACCCGCCGCGTCAGGCGCAAGACCGATCCTGAGCCAGGTCGGGGCATAGTCGAACTTGCGCGTGAGAACTTGGGCCTCGCAGAGCCGCTCCTGCAGCAGAGCCGCCCTGGGATGCTCGACCAGCACGAAGAGCCCCGTGCCGCCGATACGGCTGAGCCCTGCCCCATCGAGAGCCGCATCGAGGCCGGCGCGACGCTCAAGGATGCCCGTCGCTATCGCTTTCGTATCGCCCTGCATCAACGCTCTCGAGATCGTCAGCGCCGGGCCGGAGACGGCCCAGGGGCCGAGCCAGTCGGCAAAGGACGCAAGCACCGGCTCGGTCGCAACGACGAAGCCGAGACGCAGGCCCGCAAGCCCGAAGAACTTGCCGAAGGAGCGGAAGACGATGAGGTTGCCCTGCCCTGGTACGTGACCAGCGACACTCAGTTGCGGCTCAAGATCACCGAAGGCCTCATCGACCAGCACTAATCCGCCGCTCGCTTTCTGCCTTGCGGCGATCGCCAGAAGCTCCGCCGGCGTCAAGGCGCGGCCGGTCGGGTTGTTGGGGTTCACGACGATGACAAGGCCATGTTCGGCCGTCAGCGCGTCGGCATCCGCGACGCGATCGACAGCAAAGCCGGCCGCCTCAAGCACGCGGGCATATTCGCCATAGGTCGGCCCGAAGATCGCGACGCGCCTGTTGGCCGGAGCAAGACGTGGCAGGAGCTGGATAACCGACTGGGTGCCAGGCACCGGCAAAGGCAGCACGCCGTTGGTGCGGTAATAGTCGGCGGCAGCGCGCCGCGCATCATCCACCGTCTGTCGATCCGGCAGTCGGTGCCAGGCGCGATCAGGGACCGCGGGCAAGGCGACTGGGCACGGGTTGATGCCGGTCGACAGATCGAGCCAGTCTTCGAGACGGCCGCCATAGCGCGCTGCGGCCTCGGTGATGCCGCCACCATGAACGATCGGCGCGCTCATGCCGCACCTGCGACGTCGATCAGATGCATGAAGGAACCGGCGACAGGGCCGCGCCGGAGGCCCGCCTGGCCGAGATCCTCGCCGGCGGCGTCGCTGACGGCAAACAGCCGATCGGCCGCTCCTTCGGCGACGATGGTCGCATAATGGAATTCGTGCGCCGTCATGGGTCCATCGAAGAAGGCGTTGTCGACAGGCACGACGCGGCGATAGCCGAGGTGCCGCCTGCGCTCGGCAAAACTGGTTACGAGCGGCAGCAGGCCGAGCATGTCGTAGCGCGCGCCATCGGCAGCGACAAGCCCTTCACCGAGCACCATATAGCCGCCGCACTCGCCGAAGATGCGGGCGCCGCGTTCGGCCGCCGAATGCATGCCGGAACGGAAGCGGGCGGCGGCACTCAGCTGCCCCGCATGCAGCTCCGGATAGCCCCCCGGAAGATAGACGGCATCGGCCGCCGCATCCGGCGCCTCGTCGGCGAGCGGCGAGAAGAAGGAAACCTCCGCGCCGCCTTGCCGCCAGCCGTAAAGCAGATGCTCGTAGCAGAAGGCAAAGGCGATATCGCGCGCGACCGCGATCCGCTGACCGAGCGGCCGCAACCGCGCGGCATTGGCCGCCGCGGGCACCTGCGGCAAGATCGTCGCGATCAGGCGGATGGCATCAAGGTCGCAGGCCGCCTCGACCCGCGCGGCGGCCGCCTCGATGAAGCCTTCGAGGGCTGAATGCTCGCCCGCCTGTACGAGGCCGAGATGGCGCTCCGGCAGTTGCAGCGCGCTGTCCTGCCGGAGCACGCCGAAGACAGGCATGCGCACCTTGCCGAGCGCATCGCGCAGCATCATTTCATGCCGGTCGCTGCCGACCTTGTTGAGGATGACGCCGACGACCCGGATATCGTCGCGATGATCCGCATAGCCGCGCACGAGCGCGGCCACCGACTGGGACATGCGGGCGCAATCGACCACCAGAATGACCGCAAGATTGAGCGTCGCGGCGAGATCCGCCGGCGTTCCCGAGCCGTCGGCAGCACCGTCATGCAGTCCCATCATCGCCTCGACGATCAAGGTGCGCCCGCCGGAGGCCGCATGCGACGCGTTGGCAAGCAGCAGTTCCGGGCGCATCGCCCAGGGATCGTAGTTGAAGCAGGGCTCGCCGGTCGCGGCCGCGTGGAAAGCGGGATCGATATAGTCCGGCCCCGCCTTGCCGGGCGCGATCGCCACGCCGCGCCTCTTTAAGGCACGCATCAGCCCAAGCGTCACCGTCGTCTTGCCGGAGCCGGACGCGGGTGCGGCAATCAGCAATCCGCTCATGCCGGGTTCCTGAGAATACGATTGGCGAAGGGGTCGGCGGCAAGCTTGCGCCCGTCGAGCGCGCCGATCCAGTCGAGTGCTGCGCGCAGCCGCACCACCTCGCCGACGACGACGATCGCCGGCGGCTCCAGCCCTGCTGCCGCGACATCGGCCTCCGCACGCGCAAGCGTCGTTTCCAGCACCGCCTGCTCCGGCGTCGCCGCGTTGCAGACGAAGGCGACAGGCTCGTCCGGCGAGCGGCCGCCGGCAATGAGGTTGGCGGCGATCGCGCCGATATGTTTCATCGCCATGTACATGACGATGACAGGCGAGCCGCTGGCGATGCCCTGCCAGTTGATGCGATCCGGCACCAGGCCGGAGGAATCGTGACCGGTGAGAAAAGTCACGGCGTGGTTGACCTCGCGATGGGTCACGGGAATGCCGGCATAGGCAAGCCCGCCGATGCCGGCAGTGATGCCGGGCACGATGCGGAACGGCACCTGGTGCTCGACCAGCGTCAGCGCTTCCTCGCCGCCGCGACCGAAGACGAAGGGATCGCCGCCTTTGAGGCGCAGCACCCGGTTGCCGGCGCGCGCGAGCTCGACGAGGCGAAGCGAGATGTCGCGCTGCTTCGGCGACGGCTTTCCGCCGCGCTTGCCCGCAAACTCCAGCACGGCGCCCGGCCGTGCGAGCTTCAGGCAATCCTCGTTGACCAGCGCATCATGCACGATCACATCCGCCTGGCGCAGCGCATTGGCCGCATGCAGCGTCAGCAGGCCGGGATCGCCGGGGCCGGCACCGACCAGCCAGACCGAACCTTTTTCGAGCTCCGGCAATCCGGCAAAGAGGTCGTCGATCATGCGTGCTGTCCCACCTGTATTTCCGCGCCACCCGACGGCGCGCCTGACGCGATCTGTAATGAACCGGATTCCATTTGAGAGCGAACCCGGGCAAAAGATTGATTCAATTCAACAACATAAGAGCGCATCAGATGGCCTCCGCCGCCTGGATGCGCTTTTCGGCGCGCAAGGTCGCCGGCCCGGCAAGTGCGGCCGTCGCATGGGCGGAGACGATCTTCTGCACAATCAGCACGGCTTCGCGACCGGCGCCGACGAGCGCTGCGCCCTCGGCGACGCCATGGCAACCCGTGTAGGCAAAGACAATCTCAGAGGGGTTGGCGAGCCGGGCGGCTTCGGCTTCGAGCGTGGCGGCATCGTAGAACGCGGCCGGAACCGCGAAATGCTGAGCGGCCGCCAGGATCGCCGGCTCCTCCGCGCGAGCATCAAGCGAGGCGACCAGCCGCAGATCGCCGGGTGCAGCACCGGCATCGGCAAGCGCACGCTCGGCAAGGGCGATCACCTCTTCGGCCGGCGTGCGACGCTCGCAGCCGAGCCCGAGCACCAGCCCGGTACTTGCTTTTGTCGTCTGTGCAGAGTGTTGGCCCGATGGCATCGGCGGCCGGCTCCCTTCGTCGGTTCTCCTTAACGAAGCGCCGGCTGGGACGATCCGTCCCCGCCGATCTGGACAGCACCGGCTGATGGCCCCCTGGCTGGGTCGGCCGCACCGGACGCTCTTTCAGTCCGCCGAAGCGGACGCCGTCGCATATCCTTCATTTTTACCGGAGCGCGGAAGGCCGGTCAAACCGGATTGCGCCATCGCCATGTCGCGTTTGAGGAAGATCGTCATCCGCCCGCCGTATCGCAAGGACAGCCCATCTTCGCCACCATGCGGACGACAGCGCCTCCATCCAGAAAGACAGCGAGCCAGAACAAGCCTTTGAATCTTTGTCGGTTTCGCAATTTCGACACCTGCATGGACAGCAACACCGCGACAGAAGGCTTTGCAAATCGCGCCGGGCTCTGACACAAGGCGGAAAATCCCGCCTGACACCTCTCCCCCTGAGTCCCGCCGTGCAAGATCTCGCCTTCCACCTGCTCGCCTTCCTGTTCGTTGCCGCCTTCATCGCCGGCTTCATCGATTCGATCGCCGGCGGCGGTGGCATGATCACCATTCCGGCCATGCTGATTGCCGGCATCCCGCCTTTGCAGACGCTCGGCACCAACAAGCTGCAGGGATTGTTCGGCTCCGGCTCGGCCACGCTGTCCTATGCCCGGCGCGGCCACGTGAACCTGAAAGAGCAGCTGCCGATGGCGCTGATGTCGGCAGCCGGCGCCGTTCTCGGCGCCCTGCTTGCAACCATCGTTCCCGGCGACGTGCTGAAGGCGATCCTGCCCTTTCTGCTGATCGCCATTGCGCTTTATTTCGGCCTGAAGCCGAACATGGGCGACGTCGACCAGCACAGCCGCGTCACCCCCTTCGTCTTCACGCTGACGCTGGTGCCGCTGATCGGCTTTTATGACGGCGTCTTCGGCCCCGGCACCGGCTCGTTCTTCATGCTCGGCTTCGTCACGCTTGCCGGCTTCGGCGTCCTGAAGGCGACAGCGCACACGAAGTTCCTCAACTTCGGCTCCAACGTCGGCGCCTTCGGCGTCTTCCTCTTCTTCGGCGCCGTCCTCTGGAAGGTCGGCCTGTTGATGGGCCTCGGCCAGTTCCTCGGCGCCCAGGTCGGCTCGCGCTATGCCATGGCCAAGGGCGCCAAGATCATCAAGCCGCTGCTCGTCATCGTCTCGATCGCGCTCGCGATCCGGCTGCTCGCAGATCCGACGCATCCCTTGAGGATCTGGCTGGGGCTTTGAGGCGCGGCGCGGTCGGAAGATTCTGCACTGTTCGGAAGAGCGCAATCACGCAGCCTATGAGGCGTGACTGGGCCACACCGGTGGGCAGGAACCGCAAGCGCATGCATGTCCGTTCGGCGAACTTGGATGACCGGTTGACCGGATCGACATGGCGCGGACATGCTTGCCGATAAACGGCAGCACTCTCATTCCGGCGCCAATGCATGGGCCTTTGCGAGGAGAGTTTCGTCGCCGTCGCCCAAGACTTCCAGCAAGCGTTTCATCTCGGCGCCGAACACTTTCCAGAAATTCGGATCGCCGGCTTTGATCGCTATCGCATTGTCGATCAGGTCGGCGAGCTTGATGGTTTTCGCCGCAGCGGGCGCCAATGCGAGGTGTTGGCGATCCAGTTCCTTGCGCACCTGTCGGTTGCCGTGGAACGGGGTGGATATGTCGGTGAGCCATGTAACCAGCGTTGCGACCTTGGGGCCGAACGCCTCCTTGATCTCCAACAGCGTTGCGTCGGTATCTTCGACCGTATCGTGAAGCAGCGATGCGGCGATAATTTCTGGCGTATGGGGCACGCTTCGAACGATCTCCGCCACCGCGGCCGGATGAACGATATAGGGCCGACCGTCATACTTACGCTTCTGTTCGTCGTGTGCTCGGGTTGCAAACTCGAGCGCGCTGTTCTCGAGATCGGTCATTATTTCGCGTTCAACACCGGCTTCCATCACCCAAACCCAATCCCAAGCTTTCAGGACGAACCAGGCGACCTGCGTTTTCTATCGCGTCAGGTGTCGCTTCGAGCGCGCCTGCCTGCCCGCGCAAACGTCGCGGCAATCAACGTCTGACAGTTACGCCAAGATCAGGCGCACCGGATTTCGACCAGCACGAGCACTGCTCTCCGACGGGACCTGCGCCATAGCTGCATTCGTTCTCCCGCGTCTTGCAGATCCGTGGGCGGCGTGCTTCGGCCAGCGCCTTGGCCTTGGCTTCATCCGCGGCCCTTTGCTTGCGTGTCGTTTTGGTTTTCGGTTTCGCCTTCTGGCTGGCCGTCGTTTCTTGCGCTCGCGACGAACTGCTCTTCACGGTTTGTGCTTGCCCCGCCACACCTGATGACAAGAACAGCAAGACCGATGCGACACCAACCGCAGCTCTGAGAGTATTCTTCAAGGTTCACCCGTATTTAGCCTGTCGACGGTCTAACATGGGTGCGGCCTCCTGCCTATACAATCGCTCGGCGGAAGGAGCAGCCGTCAAGACACGAATTTTCCCTTCCGACACGGTGGGTCGACGATGACGGCCTCCAAGGCTTGGCAAAAATTGCGGTAACCACGACGAAAGTCGGACAGTTCGGCGCTTGAACCTCTAGTGACTAGAGATTGCAAGGTGATCAGAATGCTTCGCCGGGTAGACGCTAACAGGGGCCGCCTACCCGTCGTGCGCCCCTATCTTGTCACTCAGCTCGCTCCAGAGGTTTCCATGTCCACCACCCTTCCCGCCATCCTGATGCTCGTCGTGGGATTGTCCACGCTCGCGCTGGCGATCCTCCGGCGTGTGCAATCCGGCCGCTCGCCGGTCGTGCTGACCTATGGCAACGATGCGGAGGGGTTTGCGGGCAAGCTTTTCCGCCTGATCGTCGCAGCGCTGGTGGTCCACCTGTTGGCAGTCGCCATGTTCCCGGCACCCGTCGATGCCGCCCTCGGCCGGATCCCGGCGCTCGACACGCCCATCCTTCACGCCGTCGGCCTGGCGCTGATAACGCTTGGCGGCGGGCTGACGATGCTGTCGCAATGGGCGATGCGTCATTCCTGGAAGATCGGCATCCCCGAAAAGCAGGATACGCCGCTTGTGACTTCCGGCCTCTATGCCGTCTCGCGCAACCCGATCTATGTCGGCATGGTAACCGCGCTGATCGGCACGGTGCTGGCGGTGCCCAACGTCATCTCGGTGGCGCTGGCTCTCTCCGCATGGATCTCGATTTCCTACCAGATCCGCATGGAGGAAACCCACCTCGCCCGCGCCTTTGGCGAAGCCTACGGTGCCTATTGCAGGCGTGTCCGCCGATGGGTTTGACGCTGGGCTCGCCCTCAGGCTGCGACGCTCTCCGCGTCTGCCGAACAGCGCAACGACCGCCCAGACCCGAAAGTTCAAGAGCCATGTCTCGATAGCGCCGACCTGCATAGCGTTGTCGGGATCCCCCTGCGCCGCAATGCCGAGCATGTGCGCGAAGGTGGCGAAAAGAGGATAGGAGAGCGCCGCGACGGCCGGTGCGGCAAAGCGCTCAAAACACAGCCAGCAACAGCGCCCCGGCGGCAATGAAGGCGACGCCCAGCCAGTTCATGAGGTTGAGTTTTTCGCCGAGGAAGAGCACGCCGAAGATCGCGACCATGACGATCGAGAGCTTGTCGATCGGTGCCACGCGGGCGGCGTCGCCGAGTTTGAGCGCGCGGAAATAGGCAAGCCAGGAGGCGCCGGTGGCAAGACCGGACAGCGCGAGAAACAGCCAGGTGCGTCCGGAGATTTCCGATGGCTTCTGCCATTGCCCTGTCGCCGCCACGATGGCGGCGATCACGCAGAGGATAACGACGGTGCGGATCAGGGTTGCGAAGTCGGAGTTGACCTGCGCAACTCCGACCTTGGCAAACACCGCCGTGAGCGCAGCGAAGGCGGCCGAAAGCAGCGCCCAGAACTGCCAGCTCTGGCTCATCAGAATTCGACGCCCTGCTGCGCCTTGATGCCGGAACGGAACGGATGCTTGATCAGCTCCATCTCAGTGACGAGATCGGCGATTTCGATCAGGTCTTCCTTCGCGTTGCGGCCGGTGAGCACGACATGCGTCATGTGCGGCTTTTCTTCCTTCAGAAAGCGAACCACTTCGGCCACGTCGATATAGTCGTAGCGCAGCGCAATGTTGATCTCGTCGAGCAGCACCATCGAGTTGCGCTCGTCGCGGATCAGTTCCTTGGCCTTCTCCCAGGCCTTCTCGGCCATCGCCACGTCGCGGGCGCGGTCCTGCGTTTCCCAGGTGAAGCCCTCGCCGAGCGTGTAGAACTGGCAGACATCGCCGAAATGCTTCTCGATCAACTCGCGCTCGCCTGTTGCCATCGCACCCTTGATGAACTGCACGACGGCGCAGGGCATGCCGTGGGCGATATGGCGGAAGATCATACCGAAGCCGGCGGTCGACTTGCCCTTGCCCTTGCCGGTGTTGACGATGATCAGACCCTTCTCGTCGGTCTTCGTCGCCATGATCTTTTCGCGTGCCGCCTTCTTCTTCGCCATCTTCATGGCGTGGCGGGCATCGTCCTTCTCGGCCGGGGCTTCGCCGCCTACTGTCGTCTCGTCGCTCATGATCACTCCCTCAGTTCTCAAGTTCGGGATGGGCAGACGCCCTCGTCCCGCTTCGGTTCCTTTTCGCACTTCACTGAGCAGCGAAAACGGGACCAGGTCTTTGTTTCCAAGCAATTCCGGACGGACAACCGCCAGCCCGGAACCGCTCTATTCGTTGCCGGCGCGACGCCGGGTTGCTGCCGTGCCGATGCCGGCAAGTTCAAACCGCGCCGAGTTCGAGCGCGGCGTCCAGAGATTGCGGTCGATTGCTTCAAGCAGGCGTTCGGCAAGCTCGGCAAAGGCGGCCGGGTTCTTGTCGCGCATGAAGTCAGCCACGCGCTCGTCGACGATGAAGGCCTGATAGGCGGCCTCGAAATGATGGTCGCGCACCGCACCCGTGGTCGCAGCAAAGGCGAACATGTAGTCGACCGTGGCGGCAATCTCGAAGGCGCCCTTGTATCCGTGGCGCATGACGCCATCGATCCACTTGGGATTGACGACGCGCGCCCGGACCATGCGGCCGATTTCTTCTTCGAGCGAGCGGATCACAGGCTTTTCCGGACGGGAATGGTCGTTATGGTAGATCGCCGGGCGGTGCCCGCCGAGCTGCTCGGCAGCCGCGCTCATGCCGCCTTCGAACTGGTAATAGTCGTCGCTGTCGAGCAGATCGTGCTCGCGGTTGTCCTGGTTCTGCACCACCGCCTCGATCGTACGCAGGCGCTCCTCGAAGAGATCGCGCTCGGCCTTGCCCTCCTCGCCGGCGCCATAGGCATAGGCGCCCCAGGTAAGATAGGCCTCGGCGAGATCGGCTTTGGTTTCCCAGCCCTTCTCGTCGATCAGCGCCTGCAGGCCGGCGCCATAGGCCCCGGGCTTGGCGCCGAAGACGCGGTAGGAGGCGCGGCGCGCGGCCTCGGCGGCTTCCACGCCTTCGGCCTCCAGCCGCCGGCTTTCCGCCCGCATGCGCGCGGAGATCATGTTGTCGGCATCGTCTTCTTCCAGCGCGCCGACGGCGCGGATCGCCTTGTCGAAGAGCGCGATCTGGTCCGGGAAGGCATCGCGGAAGAAGCCGGAAATGCGCAAGGTCACGTCGACGCGCGGGCGGCCGAGCACGGCCAGCGGCACGATCTCGTAGCCCGTCACCCGGCGCGAGACCATGTCCCAGGTGGGCTTGGCACCAATCAGCGCCAGCGCCTGGGCGATGTCGTCGCCGCCGGTGCGCATGTTTGCCGTGCCCCAGGCGGTAAGGCCAAAGGAGGACGGCCACTCGCCGTGGTCCTGCAGGTAGCGGCGGATCAACAGCTCGGCGGATTTCTTGCCAAGCTCGTAAGCCGCCGGCGTCGGCACCGCGCGGCTATCCACGGAGTAGAAATTGCGTCCCGTCGGCAGCACATCCGGCCGGCCGCGCGTCGGCGCGCCCGATGGACCGGGGGCGACGAAGCGGCCGCTGATGCCAGTGAGAAAGCCGGCCATTTCGGCGGCACCCGAGTTTGAAATCGACGGCTTCAGGCGGGCGTCGATTTCGTCCAGCACGGCGCGGGTGTTGGCCCAGTGGTCCGGGCAAGCCTGTTCGCCCGAGACGAGATTTGCGGCAAGCAACTCGACGCGCTCAACCGTATCGCCGGCGGTGCGCCAGGGGGCGTCCGAAAGGTCGGCGAGGATGGACGGTTTCGGGCCTGTCCAAGCGTCGGACATGACGCAGTCGAGCGGGTCGAAGGGTTGGGCGTCGCGTGCGGGGTTACCCTCCACCGAGGTGGGAGTAGCGCCCCCACACAGCCCCGCGTCTGCTGCGATCGCCCGCTGCAGGCTCTGTTCGCCGCCCTCGCCGAGGCCGCGCGGCACGCGCGCCAGCGCTACGGTGAGGTCCGTCAAGAGCCGTCCCTCCGGCGCCACGCCGAAGATGTGCAGACCATCGCGGATCTGCATTTCCTTGAGGTCGCAGAGATAGGCGTCGAGCTTTTCCAGCGCCTTATCGTCGCTGTCGCTTCTGTCGATGCCGGCGTCGCTGTCGAGGCCGATGTCGCGCACGAGGTCGAGGATCTGGCGGCGCAAGAGCCTGAGGCGACGCGGATCACCGCCGGCGGCATCGTAATATTCGTCGACGAGCGCTTCGAGGTCCTTGAGCGGCCCGTAGGATTCCGCCCGGGTCAAGGGTGGCGTCAGGTGGTCGATGATGACGGCGCTGGTGCGGCGCTTGGCCTGTGTACCCTCGCCCGGATCGTTGACGATGAAGGGATAGATGTGCGGCAGCGGCCCGAAGATCGCTTCGGGATAACACGTCGCAGACAGCGCCAGGGCCTTGCCCGGCAGCCATTCGAGGTTGCCGTGCTTGCCCATGTGCACGATCGCCTGCGCTCCGAACTGCTGGCGCAGGAAGGCATAGAAGGCGAGATAGCCATGCGGCGGCACGAGGTCCGGCGAATGGTAGCTTTCCTTCGGATCGATGTTGTAGCCGCGCGCCGGTTGGATGCCGACGATCACCTCGCCGAAGCGGGCGAGCGGCAGTGCGAAGGCACCATCGAGGAAGAAGGGATCGGCCTCCGGCACGCCCCAGCGACCGGCAACTTGATCCTGAATCTGTTTCGGAAGCGAATCGAAGAACGTTTTGTAATCTTTCAGCGAAATACGCTCGCGGATTTCGCGATCATGGCTTGCCGCGTTGGTCGGCCCGGCCATCAGGTAACGCATCAGCGCGTCGCCATCCTCCGGCACGTCGCCGATGGCATAGCCGTCCTTCGCCATCGCCCGCAGCACCTCGACGGTGCCTGCCGGCGTGTCGAGACCGACGCCATTGCCGAGCCGGCCGTCGCGGTTCGGATAGTTGGCCATGACGATGGCGATGCGGCGCGCGGCCGGCTCTGCCCGGCGTAGATTCGCCCAGTTGACGGCAAGGTCAGCGGCAAAGCGCACCCGGTCTTCGAGCGGCTCGTGACCGACGATATTGGCCTCGACCTTGGCGTCGTAGATCGACGCCGCCTTAAAGGAGACGGCACGCGAAAGGATGCGGCCGTCGACCTCCGGCAGCGCGACGTTCATGGCGAGATCGCGGGCCATCAACCCCTGCGGCGACGTCTCCCATTGCGCCCGCGACGAGCCGGAGAAGATCACCTGCAGGACAGGCGCACCGGTCGATTCCAGAACGGTCGGCTGGCGATCAGCGCCGGGCGACGACACGGCGAAACCGGTGGCGTTCATCACCACATCGGGCGCCGCTTCGGCAAAGATCGCCTGCAGCGTGCCGACCGAAACGGCATCCTTGAGGCTGGAGACGAAGACCGGCAGCGCGCGGACACCTTGTTTCGCCAAGGCATCGATCAGCGCCTCGACGGGGCGTGTCTCGCCGCTCTGGACAAGCGCGCGGTAGAAACAAATGGCAACTGTTGCGTTGGGAGAGGTGTTACCCCCCTCTGCCCTGCCGGGCATCTCCCCCACAAGAGGGGGGATTGGCTGGGCGCGAGCGCTCGTTCCGAAATTCAGATCGGCGGTCGGCGCAAAGGCGGTTGCCTTGCCGTTCAATTGGGCGGTGGTCTTGACGTCCGTGTGCGTTGGACTTGCCTCACCCTCTCCGCCCACGACAGAGCGAGCGCCCGTATCCCTGATCTCTCCCCTTGTGGGGGAGATGTCCGGCTGGACAGAGGGGGGTGAACCCGCGCCCACAATCGCCTGCCACTCCGAAACCCCGATCACGCCGCGACCCGGCCACCAGATGCCGGCTTTGAGCAACGGCTTGGCCGGCTGCGGCTTCTCCGCACCCGTGACCAGTGCGGCCGCATAGTCGAGAAACAGCCCGGCATTGTCCGCGCCACCTTCGGTGAAGTAAGCCCAAAGGCGCTGGCGGTCGTCGGCTGCGACGGTGGAGAAAGGCTCCAGCCCCGGATCCGGCTTGTCGTCACCCGGCAGAACCGCGATCTCGAAACGATGGGTGACAGCAGCCGCATGCAGGGCTTCCAGCAGATAACGAAAGTAGCTGGCGCCACCGAGCGGCCGGACGACGATCAGCTTCGCGTGACGCGCCGTGCGCTCGACGTAAGTGTCGACCGACATCGGGTGCATCAGGCTCATCAGGCTGGCGATGCGCAGGCTCAGGCCCCCGTCGCGGCGGCCGTGGGCTGCGGCGATCGAGGAGAGCTCGGTGTCGGCGGCCGAGAGGAAAAGGATATCGGCCGGCGTTTGCCCAAGGTCGATCGCTTCGTTGCCGTCGGCGATCGTTCCTTTCTGGGCGAGAAGCAGATGCATTCGTCTTGTCCGTTCGGGCAATTCCGAACGAAAACGCCAAGAGCGTTTTCCATCCGGAACTGCATCATTTCAGTGCGTTAGATCATTTCATTCAAGAAACGATCTAGACGAGCGCGGTGATCGCAGCGCGCACCGCCTGTTCGTCCATGTCGTGCAGGCCGATGACGACGAGGCGCGTGCCGCGCTTTTCGCCGGCGCTCCAGGCCCGGTCGTAATACTGGTCGATGCGGGCGCCGACGGCCTGGATCAGCAGGCGCATCGGCTTGCCGGGCACATCGGCAAAACCCTTGAGGCGCAGCACGTCGTGTTCTGCAATCACGCCCTTGAGGCGGTCGATGAAGCCGGCCGGATCGGCGATTGCGCCGAGCTCGACGACGAAGCTGTCGAACTCGTCGTGATCGTGCTCCTCGCCTGCCTCGTGCTCCATCTCGTGGTGCGACTTGCGGTTGGCGATATCGCTTTCCGTGCCGACGCCGAGGCCGAGCAGGATGGCGGCGGCGACTTCGCCGTTCTTCGCCTCGATCATGGTCGGCTTGCGGCTGGTGCGCGAAGACACCTCCTCGCGCACGGCCTTGAGGCCGGAGGCATCGATCAGATCTGTCTTGTTGAGAACGATGAGATCGGCAGCCGTCAGCTGATCCTCGAACAGTTCCTCGATCGGGCTCTCGTGATCGAGATTGTCGTCCTCGACGCGCAGCGCATCAACCTTGTCATGGTCGTCGGCAAAGCGGCCAGCGGCAACGGCGGCGCTGTCGACCACGGTGACGACGCCATCGACGGTCACTTCGCTGCGGATATCCGGCCAGTTGAAGGCGGCGATCAGCGGCTGCGGCAGGGCAAGGCCCGAGGTTTCGATGATGATGTGATCGGGGCGGTTTTCGCGCTCGAGCAGCTTCGTCATGGTCGGGATGAAATCATCGGCGACGGTGCAGCAGATGCAGCCATTGGTGAGCTCGATGATGTCGTCCTCTGTGCAGGCCTCGGCACCGCAGCCCTTCAAGACATCGCCGTCGACGCCGAGATCGCCGAACTCGTTGATGATCAGCGCGATGCGCTTGCCGTCGGCGTTCTGCAGGAGGTTGCGGATCATCGTCGTCTTGCCGGCACCGAGGAAGCCGGTGATGACGGTCGCCGGGATCTTGCCCTGGTTGGCTCTCGCAGTGGTCATGGATCAACCCTTCATTTTCAGCGGCAAACCGGCCGCGACAAAGTAAACTTCAGCGGATTTCTCCGCAACGATCTGGTGAAGCCGGCCGGCATGGTCGCGAAATTCTCGCGCCATGCGGTTCTCGGGCACGATGCCGAGGCCGACCTCGTTGGAAACAAAGACGAGGCGCGCCCGCGCCTCCGGCAGATACGCAACAAGGGCGGCGAACTCCGCCGTCATGTCACGCTCTTCGAGCATGAGATTGGTGACCCACAGCGTCAGGCAGTCGATCAGGACCACATGGCTGGGATCATCGATGCGCCTGAGGATACCGACGAGATCGAGCGGCTCCTCATGCGTCGTCCAGCCTTGCCCGCGGCGCGTCCGGTGATGGTCGATGCGCTCGCGCATTTCGTCGTCCCAGGCCCTTCCCGTAGCGACATAATGCATGGTGAGGCCGGACGCTTCGACGAGCCTCTCGGAAAAGCTGGATTTGCCGGAACGGGCGCCGCCAAGGACCAGCACGGGCCCGGCGTTGAGACTGCTCATCGTGGCTGCCTCAACATGCCGAAATCAGCCGTCGGTGGCAAAAGCGATCGGGCGCGCCGAGGGCGCGTTCTTGAAAACATCTGCGAGCCAAAACAACCTCCGTGATGGCGTTGGGGACAAACGTCCCCTCGGGCGGAATGCCCATGCCGGATGGCAGGTCTCCTGGCTCACGGCGTCACGGGGCCGAACATCGCCTCGCCCTTAAAAAGGCAAGGTTCCGATGTCAGGACCCGAGCGGCCCGCCTCACCTTCCCGGCGTTTTCCAGTATCGTGAAAGGCGGACGATTCGTAGAAGAAGAGGCGTCCAAACCCGGCAGATCACGATGCCACGCCAGTGGCTTTTCCGGCTTGATCCCTGACCTGCCCCGGTTGCCCATGCAACCGGCCGACAGCCCGGCACCAAACCCGATGGCGAACCCTGACCGTTCTACAGTCGCGGGGTCGGCTGCGATAAGGATGCCCGATTTGGGTCCATCCGTCACATTCCCAATTATTCCTTCCTGTCGCCACGACACGAAGGAACCATCCAACATCCGATGATTAGGAAGCGGGCCACGCAAAGTCAATCGACGCTTGCGACGGCTCACAGGCCGAGTTGCGCCACGCGACGATTTGTCGGGCAGGAAGCGCATACGGCAACATCGAAGGGCAAAAGCCGCGTGCCACCACTACGAACAACCACCACGAACTTTATTTTAGCGAGGATGGATATTGCGTTAAACTGGTCAACATAGGGGTTTCGGTTATCCGGTAGGCACATGGAACGCAGGCTCGCCGCCGTGATGATTGCCGATGTCTGCGGCTATGGATTGCTCACCCAGGCCGACGAAGAGGGTACCTGCGCCCGCTTTCAGACCGATCTGCACGACCTGTTCGAACAAAGGATCGCTGCCCATCGGGGCCGCTTGGTCAAGACCATGGGCGACGGCCTGCTGGTCGAGTTCCTGAGCGTCGTCGAGGCGGTACGATGTGCGGTCGAAGTGCAGCGCGCCAAATCAGAGAGCCGCGGTGCGGATACGGGGCGACTGCAATTCCGCATCGGCATCAATCTCGGCGACGTGATCGTCGAGGGCGACGACATCCACGGCGATGGCGTCATCATTGCCGAGCGCCTGCAAAGCCTCGCCGAGCCGGGCGGCATCGTCATCTCCGGCACGGCCTATGACCAAGTCGAAAAGCACGTCGATGTCGGCTTCGTCTTTCTCGGCGAGCAACGCCTGAAGCATATCGAAAGACCGGTGCGGACCTATCGCCTGCGGCTGGGCGAGGCTCACCCCGCAAAGGCAAAACCCGGTACCCGCCGCGCGAAGCGCTGGGCAGCGCTCGGCACATCCGGGATCATGCTGGCAGCGGTCGCCGCTATCGTCGGGTGGCGCGCATCGGAGCCGCCGATCGGCTTCGGCGGCTCCCAGGATCCGTCGATGAGCCTGAGCGCGGCCGACAGACCCTCGCTCGCCGTCCTTCCCTTTGCCAATGTGAGCGATGATCCCCAGCAGGATTTCTTCGCCGATGGCATGACCGACGGCCTCGTCACCGAACTCGCCCAACTGTCCGGTGTGTTCGTCATCGCGCGCAACTCCACCTTCACCTACAAAGGCAAGTCGGTGACGCCGAGACAGGTGTCGCAGGAGCTCGGTGTCAGGTATGTGCTTGAAGGCAGCGTCCAGCGCGCCGGAGAACAGCTCAGGATCAACGCCCAGCTTGTCGATTCCTTCAGTGGTGGAAACATCTGGGCCGGGAAATTCGACGGTTCGCGCGCCGATGTCTTCGCGCTGCAGGACGAGGTGATGCGCGGGATTGCCGAGGCGCTGGCGCTTCGGCTGGATCCCGACCAGCAGATGGCCTTCGGGCGCAAGGAAACGACGGTGCCGGAGGCCTTCGATGCGTTTCTGCGCGGCTGGGAGCACCACCGGCGCACGACCCCCGAAGATTTTGAAAAGGCGGTGCCCTACTTCGAGCAGGCAATCGCCCTCGATCCAGCCTATGGCCGCGCCTATGCTGCAGCCGCCATGGTTTACGCACGCATCTACCTGTGGCGCTGGCATTACCAACTCGGCATCTCGCGGATCGAAGCGCGCGCCAGGGCCTGGCAGTACCTGCGGAGCGCCCGGAAACACCAGACGGCGCTGACTTACCAGGCGGCTGCCCTGCTGTCGGAAGCGGACTGGCAGCATGGCGATGCACTTGCCGAGCTCAAGCAGGCGATCGCGCTGGAGCCCGGCGACTCCTGGAGCTATGCATTGACGGCCTTCGTGCTGACCTGCGCCGGCCGGCCAGCAGAAGCCCTGCCCTATATCCGCACGGCGATGCGCCTCGATCCCCGCCCACCGTCCTTTTTCGTCTACGTTCTCGGGCTCGCACAGTTCAGCCTGGAGGACTTCGAGGCAGCCGCAGAAGCGGCGAGAGAGACGATCAAGCTCAACCCGAAGGATGACGGCTCCTTCCTGCTGCTTGCCTCAGCCGCCGGCCATCTCGGTCGTCGCGCCGAGGCCGAAGAGGCCGTCGCCCGCTTCAATGCCCTTCGTATCAGCCGCGGCGGCATTGCCGTCACGCTGTCGGCCTACCCGCCGCTCGACCTGCAAAACGAGCATATTAGCGGCCGGTTCCACGAGGGATTGCGATTGGCCGGCGTGCCCGAGACGTTGATGGCAGCCGACGTCAACATCAAGAACCGGCTGGCAACCGGCGACGTCCGCTCCTTGTTTCTTGGGCACCAATTGCGCGGACGGATGCTGGATTCGGGCGAACAACACGAAGCGCTCGTTTCACCGGCGGGTCTCGCGACCTTGAGCGGCGACTGGGCTTCGCTTGGCGGTGGGCGCATGAACGATGTCGAGGTCCGATTCGAGAAGGACGAGGTCTGCTTTCTCTGGCTGAAGACGACAAACCTTTGCGGCGTGGTCCTGCGCAACCCGGGAGGGTCGAGGGACCGGGAAAACGAGTTCATCTGGTTCCACGGCGACAGGGCCTTCACCTTTTCGCAGAGCCGATAGCCGAACCTGCCTGAGTGCGCCGGACGCCTCCCATGAGCGCGAAACCTCTGCCTAACGCCCCAGCAGCCCGTCCAGCCAGCGCCGGTCGAGCACAGCCTCCAGTTCGTTCGCGACATCGTCGAGCGCCGCATCGACCGACTGGCGGTAGTTGTTGGCGCCGCCTTCGATGCCGAAACTCTTGAGCAGCGCGCCGCGATAGGCGTCGCTGGTGAAGAGCCCGTGCAGATAGGTGCCCATCACCCGGCCATCGGCTGAAAGCGCGCCGTCTGCGCGATTGTCGATGCGCACCGAAGGCCGGTCACAATCGGCACCTTGCGTCCGGCCCAGATGGATCTCGTAGCCCTCGAGCGCCACATCATGCTCCAGCGACCAGGCGCGGCTGTTGCGCACCGTCTTTTCCGGCGCCATCTCCGTCTCGACGTCGAGCAGCCCGAGACCCTCGACCGCACGTTCGCCGCCCTCGATGCCGAGCGGATCGGTGACCCGCCGGCCGAGCATCTGGTAGCCGCCGCAGATGCCGATAACTCGGCCGCCGCGGCGCACATGGCGCTCGAGGTCACGGTCCCACCCTTGCGCGCGGAAATCGATGAGGTCGCCGATGGTGGACTTCGACCCGGGAATGACGACGAGGCCAGCGTCATCAGGAATGGGACTGCCAGGCCGCACGAAGACGAGAGCAACCTCTGGCTCGGCGGCGAGCGGATCGAGGTCGTCGAAATTGGCGATGCGCGACAGCACCGGGACGGCAACCTTGAGAGCCCGCCCCTCGCCGCGCGTCAGCTTCTCCAGCACGACCGAATCTTCGGCCGGAAGCCTCGCCGCCGCCTTCAGCCAGGGCACGACGCCGAAGCAGGGCCAGCCGGTGAAACGGTTGACCGCGGCAATGCCGTCGTCGAACAGCGTGACGTCGCCCCGGAACTTGTTGATGAGATAGCCGGTCACCATGCGCCGGTCTTCGTCCGGCAGGATCGCATGCGTGCCGACCAGCGAGGCGATCACCCCGCCGCGGTCGATGTCGCCGACCAGCACGACCGGCACATCGGCCCGTGTCGCAAAGCCCATATTGGCGATGTCGCCGGGCCTGAGGTTGATTTCGGCCGGAGAACCGGCGCCTTCGACCACCACGAGATCGGCACCGGCCGATATTTGTTCGAAACTCTCCATGACTGCGCCCAGCAGCTTGGGCTTGAGCGCCTGGTACTCACGCCCCTTGGCCTGACCGGCGACCTTGCCCTGCACGACGATCTGGCTGCCCACGTCCGACTGCGGCTTCAGGAGCACCGGGTTCATGTGCACCGACGATGGCACGCGCGCGGCCAGCGCCTGCAGCCATTGCGCCCGCCCGATCTCGCCGCCGTCGTCGGAAACGGCGGCGTTGTTCGACATGTTCTGCGGCTTGAACGGCCGGACCTTCAGGCCCTGATTGGCGGCAAGCCGGCAGAGCCCCGCCACCAATACCGATTTTCCGACATCCGAGCCGGTTCCCTGCAACATGATCCTGCGTGTCATGGGGCCATCGGTAACACTGAAACGGGCAGCGGCAAAGGTCTGTTTCGACACGATTTCGCCGCAATTGACAAAGCCCTTTCACGCATTGTTTCGCGCTTTCGCAAGGCTTGTCGAAAATGTCGCGGCCGGTAGCCAGAATGCGACATGGCGTGGCGAGTTTGGCATTCAATTTTTTGCAGCGCACACCTATATCAGCGGCATAGCAACACGCCCCGGAGGATAGGCCTCCGGCCTCCTCAAGGTTTACGTCCATGCTGTATATTTTCAGCAAGCCCAATTTCGTTCAGATCGCCTGGAACTCCAAGGTTCCGTCCAGCCAGTCGCGCGTGCGCAATCTCGTCGCCGACGCGCCCTTCGGCCCGCTTGGCGTCATCCGCACGTCGAACGTCGGCTAAGGCCAACGATCGGGGCGGAAGCCCCTTCGAGCTCTCCTCCCGGAGCCTCCTCCACCGCCCCCTCCGGGGCGGTTTTTTTATGTCCGGCGTTGGCCCTGAAATGCGAAGGCCGCATCAACCTCGCGAGGAGGGATGCGGCCGCCAAAAAACGCCTGGTCACTTCGGAAAAACACACCGAAGGTTCGCTCAAAGTCCGGGACGCACAAACCTGATCCGGACCGGCGGCAGTCCCCCGCCGCGAGAAGAACAATTAGCTGGACATCGTTACCGGATGGTTATTGAGGATTTAACCAAAGATGAATTCCGGACTTTTTTGTAAATTTTTCGCGACATGCGCGCCATTTGGCATGACGCAATCACGACAGGAAACGTCAGGATCTCGACAGGGTTCTGAGGTCCGTGGCGCCCAGCGCCATTTTTTGCGGCAAGAATTGTCGCTATTGCTTAAATTCGGGGTCTCTCACGCCCAAAATGCGCGCTTTGGCGATGTCGCAGACAGAACGCAAGAGACCTCGTGCTTCCCGGTCAACCGATTGAAGAGGTTGATTTCTCAGCGAGAAACCTTAGGCTTGGCTTGCGGTATAAGAGGAGATTGGCTGGCGACAGGGTTCCGCGGCCAGGGCTGAATACGAACTCCCGCACCGTCCGCAGCAAGGGTGAACCTTGGCTTGTTTGATGCCGAACCCCCGGCTGCATCGTTGTTTCGGGTGACGGAGGATGTGTCGCGTCCGCCGTGGATTCCCGTTTGGATCTTGGCTGCAAAATAAGACTGGGAGGTCTTGCAACATGAAGAAACTCCTCGCTTCCACCATTCTCGCCGCTGGCCTTTATGCCATGGCGGGTTCCGCGCAGGCTGCGGAATGCGGTGAAGTCAGCATTGCCGAAATGAACTGGGCTTCTGCCGGCGTCGCCGCCCAGGTGGACAAGTTCATTCTGGAGAACGGCTACGGCTGCACCGTGACGCTGGTCACCGGCGACACCATGCCGACCTTCGCTTCCATGAACGAAAAGGCGCAGCCCGACATGGCGCCGGAACTCTGGGTCAACGCCGTGCGCACGCCGCTCGACGCTGCGATCAAGGAAGGCCGTCTCATCGAAGCCGCCAAGATCCTGAGCGAAGGCGGCGTCGAGGGCTGGTGGATCCCGAAATTCCTCGCCGACGCGCACCCGGACATCAAGACGGTGCAGGATGCGCTGAAGCACCCGGAACTCTTCCCGGCACCGGAAGACTCGTCGAAGGCCGCCGTTCACAATTGCCCGTCCGGCTGGAACTGCCAGGTCTCGACCGCCAACCTCTATCGCGCGCTGAACGCGGAGAAGGATGGCTTCCTGCTGGTTGACACCGGCTCGGCTGCCGGTCTCGACGGCTCGATCGCCAACGCGTTCGAAAAGAAGACCGGCTGGCTCGGCTACTACTGGGCACCGACCGCCATCCTCGGCAAGTACGAGATGACCCGCCTCTCCTTCGGCGTCGATCACGACAAGGCCGATTGGGACGCCTGCACCGCCGTTCCGGATTGCCCGACCCCCAAGGTCAACTCCTACCCGGTCTCCGACGTTTACACCGTCGTGACCAAGTCCTTCGCCGACAAGGCGAGCGTCGCCATGGACTACGTCAAGGCGCGCAAGTGGGACAATGGCACCGTCAACAAGGTTCTCGCCTGGATGGACCAGAACCAGGGCACCAACGAGGACGGCGCCAAGCACTTCCTCGCCGAGTTCCCGGATATGTGGACACAGTGGGTGAGCCCGGAAGTGGCCGAAAAGGTCAAGGCAGCGCTCTGATCGAAAATGGCGGCAGGCGGACCGTGGAATCGGCCGCCTGCCCGTTCCGGTTTTGATGCCGGGACAGGGAACGAAGGGGCGTCCTTGCGGGTTTCGTTTGAACGTTCATCGTCCCAGAGGCGGCGAACCGGGAGCCTTCGCGTCGCTATCAGGTAAGCGGGCGACACATTTCGCTGCCACAGTTTAAGTGCCGGGACCCAAAGAGGTCACCCAAGTGTGCGCCGTCGTCGATCCGTTCGATGCCGAGACGCGGCCGGCTCAAAAAAAACTTCCGGCCAAGAAGGGGAAACAAATGGCCTCCATCTGCAGTGTCTTGCCAGCGTTGCTCTGCAAGTTCCCTGCCATTGACGAGAGCACGATCCGGCTCGCCCGCAAGTCTGTCGATGACAGCTTCAAGGGCTTCGTGCGATCCTATGGTAACGCCATCGACACGGTGGTCCAGCCGCTTCAATGGTTCCTGAACTACCTCGAAAGCCTGTTCGTCGGCTCCCCCTGGATCGTGATCCTGGCGGTGATGATCGCGATCGTCTATTTCGGCAGCCGCAACATCAACGTCACCATCGGCACCGCGCTGTCGATGATCGCCATCGGCCTTGTCGGGCTTTGGAACGACACCATGGTCACGCTCGCCATGGTCACCGTCTGTACGCTGATCTCCATCCTCATCGGCATTCCGATCGGTATCCTGATGGCGCGCTCGGACCGGGTGCAGGCCTTCGTCAATCCGATCCTCGACGTCATGCAGACGATGCCGAGCTTCGTCTACCTGATCCCGGTCGTCATGATCTTCGGCATCGGCAAGGTGCCGGGGCTGATCGCCGTCGTCATCTATGCGGTGCCGCCGATGATCAGGCTCACCAATCTCGGCATCCGCCTCGTCGACAAGGAAGTGCTGGAAGCGGCCGACGCCTTCGGCT